>Ga0209319_1000471_pt1 | contig 51453 bp, 46 predicted proteins | sample RifGroE2_FD_184000 | JGI IMG/M metagenome (GOLD analysis project Ga0209319, IMG submission 184000) | Groundwater microbial communities from Rifle, Colorado - Groundwater E2 (SPAdes) (version 2) | ecosystem: Environmental > Aquatic > Deep subsurface > Groundwater | place: Rifle, Colorado, United...
ATAGAATCATTGAACGATTGACGGAGATCCCCTCCGTCCTGAAAGAGGACATCTCATGGACAAGCTCTACGACATAGCGATCATCGGAGCCGGTCCTGCCGGATTGACGGCCGCGATCTACGCCAAACGCGCCGGATTGGACGTGGTGATGTTTGAAAACTCCGCACCCGGCGGTAAACTGGTTAAGACTTTCGAAATCGACAACTGGCCGGGCAACCCCCATGTCTCGGGGGTCGACCTCGCCCTACAGATGTTCGGGCATACCGAAGAACTCCAGGTCCAGACGGAATTCACCGGCGTACGGGAAATCCTGGACGGGCATTTGAAGAAAATCGTGACCGAAGACGGACGGATCTTTAAGACCCGTGCGATCATCATCGCGACCGGAACCATCGAGAATCAGATGAACATCCCCGGGGAAGAACAAAACATCGGAAGAGGCGTCAGTTTCTGTGCCGTCTGCGACGGGGCGTTCTATAAGGGGAAGGAAGTCGTCGTCATCGGCGGAGGGAACTCCGCCCTGGAGGAATCCCTCTATCTCACCCAGTTCGCCAAGAAAGTCACCATCGTCATCCGACGGGATGTTTTCCGCGGCGATGCCTCCGTCCAACAAACCGTCTTCGACCATCCGAAAATCGAGATCATCCGCAAGCACATCCCCGTGGAAGTGTTGAGTGCGGATAAGAAAGTCATCGGGATCCGCCTGCAGAGCGTGGACACCAAAGAACTGACGGATCTACCCTGCGACGGGATTTTCCCCTATATCGGCGCGACCCCCTCGACCGGCTTCGTCAAAGACTTGAACATCTGTCAGGAAGACGGCTACATCCGTGTCAACGACAAGATGGAAACCTGCATCAAAGGCATCTACGCGGCCGGCGACGTCATCGTCAAACCCCTGCGTCAGATCGTCACCGCGACCTCCGACGGGGCCGTGGCAGCGCAGATGGCCTTCCACTACATCAAAGAGTCCTAACGGATTCTTTTTTATTCTTGTCGGAAGTTTGGTAAAATAGACGCAAGGAGATTCGCCATGAAACCAAAAACACGCGAAGCGATCGTCTATCTTGCGACCCTCGTCTTGTCCGTCCTGATCGCGGGCTTCGCTTCGAACTACTATACAAGCAAACAGATCCGTCTTGTCCAGCAGGAACAGTACGGTTCGTTTTTTCCCGCCAACGTGACGCAGATCATCAGCGATGTCGCGGTGGATGATCCTGAAATCCTGGGCGTACGAGAAATCGTCTATAAAGTCGTGATCACCGACGGGGATTTCGAGAATCGCGAAGTCCTGATCCGCCAAACCATGGATGAAGTCGACCTTCTGACGATCTACCCGGTCCGCGTCAACGATGAAATCATCGTCAACCGGTCCGTCTTCGGCGACCAAGTCGAATGGAAGATGACGGATTTCAAACGGGAAAACGGAAACTGGTTTCTGGCCGGACTCTTTTTCGTCCTGATCGTCCTGCTTGGACGATGGAAGGGACTCAATTCCGTCGTTTCACTCGCCTTTACGGTTTTCGCGGTTTTCCAGATCCTTATCCCGGCGATCCTCGCCCGCGAGAACTACGTGTTGGTCACCTTGGCCGTATGCGTCTATGTGACATTCATGAACTTCCTGTTGGTGTCCGGGTTGACACGTAAAACCATCGCCGCGGCGTTGGGGTGCATCGGAGGCTTGGGGGTGGCCGCGGTCGTCGCGACCCTCGCCGTCGCCATGATGCGTCTCTCCGGGATCTCCGAAGAAGAATTCGTCTACCTCATCAACATCGCCGACTCCTTGCCGATCGATATCCGGGGCTTACTGTTTGTTTCCGTCAGCATCGGGGCGCTGGGCGCCGTCATGGACGTTTCCATGTCCATCGCTTCCGCCTTGGAGGAACTCGTTTCAAACGTCGACGGCATCACCCCCGCGACCCTGGTCTCTTCCGGCATGAACATCGGCCGCGATACGATGGGGACCATGACCAACACCTTGATCCTCGCCTACATCGGCTCTTCCTTGCCGACCCTCCTGCTTTTGGTGATCTACTCCCGTCCCTACCTGCAGATCGCCAATTCCGAGTACGTCGCCCATGAAGTCATCCAGGCGATCGCCGGCAGTCTGGGCATCCTTTTCACCATCCCGATCACCTCGATCCTGAGCGCTTTCTTCCTACAACGCCACCAAACGAAATCCCTGAAAGGTTAACCTATGGTCACAGCCCTGCTCATCGTCATCTATCTTGCCTTCATTTCACTGGGTCTCCCGGATTCCCTTTTAGGTTCGGCCTGGCCGGCGATCCACCTTTCCCTAGACATCGACCGATCCTTGGCCGGGGTCGTTTCCATCATCGCCGCGATCGGCACCGTCGCTTCCAGCCTCATGAGTTCCCGTCTGATCCACAAATACGGTACAGGGAAAGTCACCTTCGCCAGCGTCGCGCTGACGGCGCTCGCTTTGTTTGGCATTTCAATCTGGCCCAATTTCATCTGGCTTTGTCTCATGGCGATCCCGTTGGGACTTGGCGGCGGGAACGTCGACGCCGCCCTCAATAATTTCGTCGCCCTCCACTATGAATCCAAACACATGAGTTGGCTGCACAGTTTCTGGGGCGTCGGTGCGACGACCGGTCCTTTGATCATGTCGTTCTTCCTCAGTCGCAATCTCTCTTGGCAATATGGGTATCGGACGGTCTCCTTTATCCAGATTGCCTTGGTCGTCGTGTTGTTTCTCACCCTTCCTTTATGGCGCAAATTGGAGCGTTCTTCCGATTTCAATCCTGTTGATTCGACCCATGTCTCCAACAAGGCCACGATGAAGGTCCCCGGGGTCAAATGGATGATGCTGGCGTTCTTCAGCTATGTGGCGATGGAAGCCGGGGCGGGTCTGTGGGGATCGAGCTATCTGGTCGCGATCAAAGGGTTGTCAGTCGACCAAGGGGCCTTGGGGGTCTCGCTTTATTACGGCGGCATCATGTCCGGAAGAATGTTGTCGGGATTCCTGAGCGCCCGTTTCGACAACGCGACACGGATCCGGGGCGGCCAAGGATTGGCGATCCTGGGCATCCTTGCCTTGGCTCTTCCACTTCCTTCGATCATCTCGATTTTCGGTCTTCTTCTGATCGGCTTGGGCTGCGCTCCGATTTTCCCGGCGATGGCACACGAAACCCCCATCCGTTTCGGAAGGGACCTCTCCCAATCCGTCATGGGCTTACAGATGGCGTCTTCCTACATCGGGGTCGCCACGATGCCGATGATCTTCGGATTCATAGCCAAAGCGACCTCGGTCGCCCTTCTTCCGCTTTATCTATTACTCATGGGATCAGGATTGATTCTAGCGAGCGAAAGCATACGCAGGCTGCCCGTGCGAAACGACCAATCGTGATCCGTTGCGTTACAGGCTTGAAAATAAGGTACAATAGGAATGAAAGAGAGGAATCAGCATGAAGAAAGTCATCTGTTTATTGGCGGAAGGTTTCGAAGAAACGGAAGCCATCGCCACGATCGATGTTCTGCGTAGGGCGGGGTTGACGGTCGATTTGGTCTCGTTGAACTCTTCGTTCTATGTCACCGGTTCCCATAAGATCAAACTGACGGCCGACCGGACGTGGGGTCCCGACCTTCACGACGCCGACCTCTTGTTTCTACCCGGAGGTCAACCCGGATCAAACCACCTGGCCGCGGACCCGCGGGTCTTGGGACTGGTCCTGGATTTCAACAACCAAGGGAAAACGATCGCCGCGATCTGTGCCGCGCCGATGGTGTTGGCGAAGGCAGGGGTGCTTCAAGGCAAGAAAGCCACATCCTACCCGAGCAGTAAAGACGTCGTGGTCGCCGGGGGTGCCGACTATCGCGAAGACTTCGTGGTCGTCGACGGCAACATCATCACCAGCCGCGGGGTCGGGACGGTACTGCCCTTCGCCTGCACTTTGGTGGAAGCGATGGGGATCGACAGCGAACCCTTGAAAAAAAGCATGCTTTTGGAATGGATGTTTGAGAAAAACTAGGCGGGATCCCCGCCTTTTTCATGTCTTCTTGGAAGTGAAGAAAAAGGATTTTGACTTATAAGTCGATTTTAATCACGATTTTCTGACTTTTCTCGACTTATAAGTCAAAATCCGATGAAACAAGGGAGTTTAGATCAAACGTACGACAAGCCCGGGATGTTGTGAAACACCCGGGTGCGTGGTAGAATAAATGCGAGGTAAACAACATGAACAAAAAACGGATCATCCTCATTACCGGACGGTCGGGTGCCGGTAAGACAAGCACCATGGGCATCCTTGAAGACATGGGCTACCATTGCATCGACCAATTCCCGGTGAAACTGCTCAACTCGTTCGCGTCGGTGATTTCGCAGGAAAGCGACCCGCGCTATGACTATATCGCCTTGGCCACCAACCTGACGGACTTCGGCGAGTTCCATCGCGTCTTTTCGGGGATGGACCATGACGTCCGCGTCCTGATTCTGGACTGCAACGCCGATGAACTGCTTAGACGATACAAATCGACCCGTCGGACCCATCCGATGCTGATTTCCAATAAAGCGACGACCTTGGAAGACGCGATCTATCTGGAAGGCGAGATGCTGAAGGATCTGAAGGACACGGCGTTCCTGACGATCGATACGACCTTCCTGAAAGCCAACGAACTGAAGACGAAGATCAACCAATATTTCGCCTTGACCACCCAACCGTCGTTCTCGATCAGCTTCATCTCGTTCGGATACAAGAACGGCGTCCCGATGGACGCGGATCTGCTCTTTGACGTACGTTTCCTACCCAATCCCTATTGGGTCGAAGAACTGCGCCCGTTCTCGGGCAACGACGCCTGCGTCTATGACTTTGTCATGGAATCTGAACAGACCCAGACCTTGCTTGAGAAACTCACCGACTTCCTCGACTATGCCTTTAAGGAGTATGTCGCCGAAGGGAAGAACCATTTCACGGTCGGGATCGGATGTACGGGCGGTCAACACCGTTCGGTGTCCATCACCAACTGGCTCTATGAACATTACAAACCCGTGTATCATGTCTTTAAGGAACATCGGGACCTCAGGGGGTAAACCATGAAGAAACAACGTGTCGTGGTCGTGGGCGGGGGCACCGGCCAGGCAACCATGTTGCGGGGATTGAAAAACATCGACGAGATTGAATTGACGGCGATCGTGACCGTGGCGGACGACGGGGGAAGCACCGGTCGGTTACGCCGCTCTTTCAACATCCCGGCGATGGGGGATCTGCGTAACGTCATGATCGCCATGGCCGAGAGTGAAAGCCTCTTGGCGGATTTGATGAGTTACCGTTTTGAAAACACGAACGAAATCTCCTCCGAACTCAGCGGACACAATCTGGGGAATCTGATCCTGACCGCTTTGACGCAGACCAGCGGGTCGTTCATGGAAGCGTTGACGAAAGTTTCCAATGTCCTCAACATCAAAGGCGACATCCTCCCCTCGACCAGCCAGGTCATCACCTTGTTCGCCGAGATGGAAGACGGGACGATCGTGCGCGGCGAATCCAACATCCCGAAATTGCGCAACCGCATCCGCAACGTCTTCTATGAAGAAGAAGTCCGGGCGACCCGGCAGGCCCTTGAAGCGATCGCCAACGCGGACTACATCCTCTACGGGATCGGTTCGCTCTATACCAGCATCCTTCCCAACCTGATCATCAAGGAAATCGGGGAAGCGATCCGCAACAGCAAGGCAATCAAAATCTACTTCTGCAACGCGATGACCCAACCCGGGGAAACCGCGGGCTATTGCATGGAAGAGCATGTCCAGGCGATCTTCGACCACGGGGACAACCCGGTCGACATCGTCGTGTTCGCCGACGATTCGATCCCGACGGAAGTGTTGGACCGCTATGAAGACACGGATGCGCAGCGAGTGACGATGCGCGACGGCGAACACCCCTATATCGTCGTTTCCACCGACATGCTTCGGTTCGACGGCGGCTTGGTGCGTCACGACAGCGGGAAAATCAAACAAGTGATGGAATATCTCTTGAGAAGCGAGGCGATGTCATGTCTTTTACCACCGATGTAAAGGCGGAGATCGCCAATGCGAACCTCGACATCGGACCGATGCGCGCCCAAGCGGCCGCACTGATCCAACTCTGTTCGTACCTCTCGTTCAGTAGCGCCGGAATCCAGTTGCATATCAAAACGGAAAACGCGGCGACCGCCAAGCGTATTTTCAAAGTGTTGAAAGAACTGTACAACGTGCCGACCGAACTATCGGTCATACGGAAGATGAAATTGAAGAAGAACAACATCTATTCGCTCAACGTCGTTTCGAAAGGGAAGGAAGTCTTGGAGGATTTGGGATTGATTTCAGAGAAAGGCCTTCAATCGCATCCGGCACGATCCTTGGTCGCCAAGGAAAGCGGGGCGAGGGCCTACCTTTCAGGGGCGTTCCTCGCCGCGGGAAGCGTGAATTCACCGCAGAAATCCAACTACCACCTTGAAATCGCGACCCAGGACGAAGAACACGCGAAGTTCATCGAGAAACTGATGCGGCGTTTCGACCTGCCCGCCAAGACCATCCTGCGGCGCAACCAATACGTGGTCTATCTGAAGGCGTCCGACAAGATCAGCGACTTCCTGCGTTTGTGCAGCGCGAACAACGCGGTCTTGGATTTCGAGGAAATCCGCATCGAGCGCGATTTCCATAATTCGTTGACGCGATTGGACAATTGCGAAGTCGCCAATGAAATGAAAAGCCAGGAAGCGGCACGCAAACAACTCGAAGCGATCGATAAACTGCGAAGCCATAACCGCTTGGATGCGTTGGAACTGAAGTTGAAGGAGATCGCGGAACTGCGGATCGACTTCCCCGAAGCGAGTTTGAACGAACTGTGCGAAGAGTATGAGAAGCGTACGGGGTCCATCATGAGTAAGTCCGGGATGAAACACCGGTTCACGAAAATCATGGAAATTGCGGAAAGAATTGTGTAAAAATTTGGGAAACGTTTGAAACGACATCAAGTCGTTGAGAAATTTTGGTATAATATATCGGTTATAAAAAACGCGAGGTGCTTTGGATGAAAAAAATCAGGCTTGTCATGAAAGTCATCGCGATGGTCCTGCTGGGATTCACTCTGTTTACCAGCCGACTGTTGCCGCTCAATATCATGATCGCGATCGGCGCGATCGAGGTACTCCTGTTGATTCTGGCGTGGAAGCGCAAAGTATTGCAGGTGTTTGTCGTGTTATTGATGCTGATCACGTCTTCCGGCTTGATGTATGTGGAGTTCGTGGCCGAGCGGATCATCAACTACGACCCCAACCAAGTCAACACGATTTCGTTCTTCGTCGTGAAAGACTCGCGAACCACGTCCATCAAGACCGCGATCAAGAACGAATTGGAATTCGCCGTAAGCACCTTGTTGGATGACAAAGTCGTTACGTTTGTCGAAGAAAAGTTGGCGGAGAAGGAGTATATGGAAGATTTGGTCTCGTATGAAGGGATCGCCGATGGGATTTCAGGATTACTTGACGGAACATTCGATGTCCTGGTTGTGGATCAAGGATACCTCTCCACCGTCTTGGAGTATGACCCGACGTTCTTGGATGAGACCAAGGTGATCTGGAGTATCGAGAAAACCGATGAAATCATCAATCTGACCGAAGCGAGCGTTACGAAAGAGCCGTTTGTCGTCTATATCGCAGGGGTTGATAACCGCGACGAGTTCCAAGCGAACCGCGTCGATGTCAACATGCTGGCGGTCGTCGATCCGATCAAGCATAACATTACACTAGTCTCCGTACCGCGCGACGCCTATGTACAATTAGGATGCAAGACACGGACGGCGATGGATAAGTTGACGCATGCCGGTGTCTATGGAATCGATTGTTCGATCAAAACGATGCAGAACCTGTTAGGTGTCGAGATCAACTATTATTCGACCGTCTACTTCGATACCGTAACCAAACTGGTCGGTGCCTTGGGAACGATCGATGTCTATCTCGACGAAGGGTTTGTGGTTGGCGGATACACGTTTAAAGAAGGTTGGAATGTATTAGATCAGTACTCGGCGCTACATGTGGCACGCGCCCGTTATGCTTTTGAGAACGGGGATCAGCAACGGATTAAGAATCAACAAGAAGTCATCAAAGGCATCATCAACAAACTACTTGAGCCAAGTTCGTTGACGAAGATCGAGAGTATCATCCGATCCGTTGAAGGAACGGTCAAGACCAATATGACCGGGGATGAAATCTTCGCACTCGTCAGGATGCAGATCATCGACCATCGGGGATGGACATTCACCCAAGTCGCCTTGACCGGTAAGGATGCATACTTGCCCTCGTATGCGATGGGTGGAAGGGAATTGTATATGGTTAAACTAGATAAAGATAAGCTAGATGAAACAAAGATCCTCTTGCAGGAAGCCCTCGGCATAACGCAAGAATAGGGAGGAAGGTTACGATGGAAAGAATCAAGGCCGGCTTACTCATGTTATTGGATCTACTAATCGTCGTCATTAGCTATTTCGTCGCGGTTTGGATCCGGATGGATCTCTCTTTCCGGGTACTCACCTTTTATCAACTCTTCGTAAGTAAGATCTGGTTGATCCTGATCGTCTATTTCATCGTGTTTAAAATCTTCAAGATCGATAAGTCGATTCGCAATATGGCGTCGATCAACGAAGCGGTCATGATTTCGATGGCGAGCATCACAGGCGCGATGATTACGTATCTCATCCTGGTCGCGACGAAATTCACCCCCGTGCCCCGCAGCATCTATCTCGTGCAGGTCATTCTATTGATTCTTGTGCTTGAATTCATGCGCTTTTCCTATCGGATCTACCACATGCTTCAAATCAAGGCGCAGACGCTGGGGACGGATTACGCGCGTACCGTCATCATCGGAGCCGGTGCGGCCGGTCTGATGTTGTTGAAGGAAATTACGACCAATAAGATCTACAAGAACCGGATCGTCGGATTCATCGACGACGACAGAAGCAAAGTCGGGAAATCCGTGAATGGGATCAAGATTCTCGGGACGACCGAATCGTTGCAAGGCATCGTGAACAACCAACAAATCGAAACGATCTATGTGGCCATGCCGAGTGTTTCGATGCAGGAACAAAAACAAATCTTGGAGAAATGTTACGAAACCGGATGCAAAATCCAGGTGTTGACCTCCTCGAAAGACATGATTTCCTCGCAAGGGATCAAACGTTCCCTCCGCGAAATCACGATCGAAGACTTGCTGGGGAGACAATCCATCCAGCTTGATAACGACATCATCCGAAGTTTCATCGAAAACAAGACGGTCATGGTTACCGGGGCGGCGGGGTCGATCGGGAGTGAACTCTGTCGGCAAATCATCCGTCAAACCCCCAAAATCCTGTTGATGATCGACATCAATGAAAACGGCTTATATGACCTTCAACAAGAATTCAACATGATGGTCCGTGACGGACTGTTGCAGGAAAGCATCCAGTTTCTCCCGCTCATTACCAGCGTACGCGACTTACCCTCCATCGAGCGACTCTTCGATTGCTATCGACCGCAGATCGTTTTCCATGCCGCGGCACATAAACATGTCCCGCTGATGGAGGACATGCCGATCGAGGCGATCAAAAACAATATTTTCGGTACCCATAATCTGTTGATGAGCGCGCAAAAGTACGAAGTCGAACGCTTCGTCTCGATTTCGACCGATAAAGCCGTGAATCCGACCAATGTCATGGGCGCGACCAAACGTTTCGTCGAGAAGATGATCCAATCGATGGATCCGAAGAGTAAGACGAAATTCGTCGCCGTACGTTTCGGAAACGTTTTGGGCTCGAACGGGTCCATCATCCCGCTCTTTAAGAAACAGATCGCCAACGGGGGTCCGTTGACTTTGACCGATAAAAACATCATCCGCTATTTCATGACCATACCGGAAGCCGTTTCCCTTGTGCTACAGGCAGCGACCTATGGCAAAGGCGGCGAGATCTTCGTGTTGGATATGGGGCAACCGGTCAAGATCCTCGATTTGGCGGAGAAGATGATTCGTTTAGCGGGATATATTCCGTATCAAGATATTCAAATCAAAGAAATCGGCCTTCGTCCCGGAGAAAAACTCTATGAAGAACTCCACCTCAATAAGGAAGATGTGACCACGACGCCGAACCAGTTGATTTTCGTCGCCCATCCACAGGCGATTTCAAGGGAATCCGTCGAGAAGGAACTTCAACTCCTCGAGGACTTGGTGAAGAACGAAAACGCGACCGATGATGAGATCGTCGATGTCCTGACCCAAGTCGTCGATCACTACGTCCCCAATCGCAAAGGAGTACAGAAGCATGTACAAAACATTGAAACGATGGATTGATATCGTGGCATCATTAAGCGGAATCATCCTTTTATCACCGATTTTGATCTTCATCGCGCTTTGGATCAAGATGGATTCGAAGGGTCCGGTCCTTTTCACTCAGAAGAGAATCGGAATCCATAAGTCCACCTTCCCCATCTATAAATTCCGGACGATGCGGACAGATACGCCCCAAGATACGCCGACCCATCTACTTGAAGACCCGATGCGTTTCATCACGAAGTCGGGTGCGTTCCTACGAAGATCCAGTTTGGACGAACTTCCCCAACTCTTCAACATCCTGCTTGGGCAGATGTCGGTCGTCGGACCTCGTCCGGCGCTTTGGAACCAGGACGACTTGATCGCCGAGCGCGACAAGTACGGTGCCAACGATATCCGTCCCGGATTGACCGGATGGGCTCAAATCAATGGACGTGATGAACTTGAGATCGATGTGAAGGCGAAACTGGATGGCGAATATGTAGAGAAAATGAATCTGCTTTTGGATGCGAAGATTTTCGTGAAGACGTTTTTTAGCGCATTGAAATCCGAAGGGGTCAAAGAAGGCACCGGCGAGAAAAAGGAGAATTGACATGTTGGCATTGACAGCGGTATCCGGGCATTCCGCCTATTACTTCCTGAAAGAACTGGAAAAAGCGGGGTATGCCGGTAAAATCAGAGGGATCAAACGGACGACGAGTAAGATTTCACACTTGTCCGACCTGAAACTCGACATCGAGTATGTGGACAACCATGACAGCATGATAAAAGCGCTGAACGGCGTCGATACGCTTCTGCATATCGCCCCCAACACGTTGTCGCATAAGGTTTGCGATGCGGCGATCGATGCGGGTGTGGACTGGATGATCAGTATCCAGACGACCGGGAAATTCTCCAAGTTCAAGTCGGCGGCCGAACTTTATCTTAAAGTCGATGATGAACTGCTTTCAAAGAAAGACCGGATCAAATTGACCGTGCTCTATCCGACCATGATCTATGGGTCGATGATGGATAAAAACATCAGTAAACTGATCGGTTTCATCGATACGCACCGTGTTTTCCCGGTATTCGGGAAAGGACATAATCTGATGCGTCCGGTCGCGGGGAGCGACTTGGCGAAAGCCTATTTCCAAATCCTCAATCAACCGGAGGTCACCCAAAACAAGGAGTATGTCTTGTCCGGTGCTGAACCTTCGCGGTATATCGATATCTTGAAAGAAGTCGCCAAGAATCTCAATAAAAGGGTATGGTTCGTCATGATTCCGTTGAATCTCTCCATATTCTTGGCAAAAATCTATAATCTGATTTTTAGGAAAGCCTTGATTTCGGTCGAGCAGGTCCAGCGGATGCAGGAAGACAAAGCCTATGACCATGACGATGCGACCCGTGATTTCGGTTACGATCCGATGACCTTTGAAGAGGGCATTAAAATCCAAGTGGAAGAATATCTACGGAAAAAGAAGGAAACGAAATGAAGATCTTGGTTGTGAGCCAGTATTATTATCCCGAACGCTTCAAAGTCACCGAGTTGGCGGAGGAGCTTTTCAAACTTGGCCATGAGGTCGAAGTGTTGACGGGGCTTCCAAACTATCCCGAAGGGATCGTCCTTGACGAATATCGCGGCGGAAAGAATCGTCGCCAGAAAATCAACGGCGTCGATGTCCATCGTGTCGCTTTGTTTGGTCGTAAAACGGGGAAAATCAATCTGGCACTCAACTATGCGAGTTTCATGGTGAATGCATCGATCAAGGCATGGTTCATGAAACCGAAATATGACATGGTCTTGGTGTATCAACTTTCGCCGATCCTGATGGCGATTCCCGCGATCGTCTTGAAACGCAGAAGAAAGATTCCGCTTATCCTCTACACCTTCGACCTTTGGCCGGATAGCATCAAAACGTTGGGGATCAAATCCGAGTCTCTCTTTTACCGATGGGTGGAAAGACTCAGCGCATGGATCTATCGTCAAGCCGATGCCCAATGGGTCACTTCGAAACAGTTTACCGGATATCTCGATCGCTTCACCCACAAAGGTCAAGACATCGTCTATCTTCCCCAATATGCGGAAGACATCTTCACCCCTTCACCAAAAACCCCAAGCGATGGCTTCGTCTGTCTGTTTGCGGGTAACATGGGGAAGGCACAGAACATCGAAACGATTTTGAAAGCAGCGAAACGCTTGGAAGACATCCCGAACATCCATTTCGAATTGGTCGGTGCCGGGTCTGATCTCGATCGGCTAAAAGCCATCGCGCAAGAGTTGAACCTGACCAACGTGGATTTCGCCGGTTCCCATCCGATCGAGGAGATGCCCGCATATTACCGGGAAGCCGATGTTTGTCTGCTGACATTATTGGACGACCCGGTGATTTCCTTGACCTTGCCGGCGAAAGTGCAGACCTATATGGCATCCGCCCGCCCGATCGTCGCCGCCGCCGGCGGGGAAGTCGCGAATGTGATCCGTGACAGCCAAGGGGGACGGTGCGTCCCCAGCCAAGACGATGAAGGATTGGCTAACCAAATCCTTCATTACTACCAACATCGCGACCAAGTCCTCATCGACGGGGAGAACGCCAGGAAATACGTCGAACTGAACTTTAGTAAAGAAAGGTTCATCGAACGAGTCAAAGAGGAAATCGAAGCGGTTTCCGCAAGGAGGAAAGAAAATGTTTAGTGGAAAGACCTTATTGATCACAGGCGGGACCGGTTCCTTCGGGAACGCGGTCATGAAGCGATTCATGCATACGGACGTGAAAGAAATCCGGATCTTTTCCAGGGATGAGAAGAAACAGGACGATATGCGCAAACTCTATCACGACGACCGCTTGAAGTTCTATATCGGGGATGTCCGCGACCTTGCCAGCATCAAGAACGCGATGCACGGGGTGGACTATCTCTTCCATGCGGCCGCCCTCAAACAAGTGCCTTCCTGCGAGTTCTTCCCCATGGAAGCCGTGAAAACCAACGTCTTGGGGACGGACAACGTCTTGACCGCGGCCATCGAAGCCAAAGTCAAGAAGGTCGTTTGCCTTTCCACCGACAAAGCCGCCTATCCCATCAACGCGATGGGGATTTCCAAGGCGATGATGGAGAAAGTCTTCGTCGCCAAGGCGAAAACCTGCGATACGACCGTCATCTGCGGAACGCGCTACGGCAACGTCATGGCTTCCCGCGGATCGGTCATCCCCTTGTTCATCGACCAAATCAAAGCCGGGAACCCCTTGACCGTCACCGACCCCAACATGACCCGTTTCCTGATGAGTCTGGACGAAGCGGTCGAATTGGTCCTCTTCGCCTATGAAAACGCCCAGGCCGGCGACATCATGGTTCAGAAATCCCCCGCCTCCACCGTCGGCGATCTCGCCTTGGCCGTGAAGGAACTCTTCGCATCCGATGTCGACATCAAAGTCATCGGGACGCGGCATGGGGAAAAACTCTACGAAACGCTGTTGACCCGGGAAGAATACCTGGTCGCCGAAGACATGGGCGGGTTCTATCGCGTCCCCGCCGACAAGCGCGACCTCAACTATGACAAGTTCTTCGTGGACGGGGATGTCCAACTTTCCCAGGACCATGAATACAATTCACACAACACCCACCGTCTGACGGTCGAAGAAATCAAAGAAAAACTCTTGGGCTTGGAAGAAGTGCGGGAAGCCCTGGAAAGCTGGAAGAAACGATGAAGATCCTGGTGACCGGAGCGAAAGGGTTTGTCGGGAAGAACCTGATTTCCACGCTGAACACACTGAAGACCCACACGATCTACGAAGTGGATTTGGATACGACGAGCGAGGAATTGGAGAACTATGTCCAATCCTGCGAATTCGTCTACCATCTGGCCGGTGTGAACCGTCCGGAGAATCCGGAAGAGTTCATGAAGGGGAATTTCGGGTTTACAAGCACCCTCCTCGAACTCCTTGAAAAGTACGAAAACAAAAGCCCGGTTTTGATTACTTCGTCGATCCAAGCCGCGCTGGACAACCCCTATGGACAAAGCAAGAAAGCCGGCGAAGACCTGATGTTTTCGTATGGCGAAAAGCATCAGGTCCCCGTCTTTGTCTATCGTCTCTACAACCTTTTCGGGAAATGGTCGCGCCCCAACTATAATTCGGTCGTCGCCACTTTCTGCCATAACATCAGCCACGACCTTCCCATCCAAATCACCAATCCCTTGGCGACCGTGGAGCTTTGCCACATCGACGACGTCGTCGATGAATTCGTCCAAGCCTTAAGCGGAAACGTCATCAAGGACGGAAACTTTTGCGTCGTTCCCGAAACGACGAAAGTTTCCCTGCAGGAATTATCGGACAAGTTGAACGCCTTCAGGCAAACCCGGATAAATCTTCATTTACCCGTGTTCGCCTCGCGTTTCGACCGTCAACTCTACGGAACTTATCTTTCCTATCTTGAAACGGATAACTTCGCGTATCCCCTAAAAAAGAACACGGATCAAAGAGGGTGGTTGGCCGAGTTCATCAAAGCCCCCGGTTTCGGACAAGTCTTCGTCTCCAAAACCTTCCCGGGCATCACCCGCGGGAACCATTGGCATCATACCAAGGCCGAGAAATTCCTGGTCATCCAAGGGAAGGGTGAGATCAAATTCAGAAACATCTTCAGCGACGAGGTGATCGTCTATCCGGTGGACGGGGAAGCCCCCACGGTCTTGGATATCCCGACCGGCTACACCCATTGCATCACCAACACATCCGATACGGATTTAATCACCCTCTTCTGGGCGACGGAGATCTTCGATCCCGAACGTCCCGATACCATCTACCAGGAGGTGTAACATGGCAGAACAATTGACCGTCATGACGATCGTCGGGACACGGCCGGAAATCATCCGTCTGTCCTCCGTCATCAAGAAACTCGAAGAAGCGGTGTCCATCCGCCATATCCTGGTCCATACCGGACAGAACTACGATTATGAACTCAACGAAGTCTTTTTCAAGGATTTCGGATTGCGGAAACCGGATTATTTCCTCAACGCCGCCGTCGGGAGCGCCATCGAAACCATCGGGAACATCCTGATCACCATCGACAAGGTGCTCGACGAGGTGAAGCCGGATTGCATCTTGGTTCTTGGCGATACCAACAGTTGCCTGTGCGCGATCGCGGCGAAACGCAAGCACATCCCGATTTTCCATATGGAAGCGGGGAACCGTTGTTTCGACCAACGGGTTCCGGAAGAAACCAACCGCAAGATCGTGGACCATATTTCCGACATCAACCTGACCTACAGCGACATCGCACGGGAATACCTGCTTCGCGAAGGCTTGCCTGCGGATCGGATCATCAAGACGGGGTCGCCGATGTATGAAGTCCTGCATTCCAAGATGGACGACATCGAGGCATCGGACATCGTGTCCAGGTTAGAATTGAAAGAAGGAAACTACTTCGTCGTTTCCGCCCACCGCGAAGAAAACATCAGCAGCGAAGAGAACTTCCTGGATCTGGTGGACACGCTGAACACGATCGCAGAGACGTATCAATTACCCGTCATCGTCTCCACCCATCCGCGCACACGCAAGATGGTCGAGGCGAAAGGGATAGAATTCCATCCCTTGATTTCCTTACTCAAACCCTTGGGGTTCATCGATTACGTAAAACTCCAGAAAGACAGTAAGGCGGTCTTAAGCGACAGCGGGACGATCAGTGAAGAGACGTCCATCCTGAAACTGAGATCCCTCAACATACGCCAGGCGCACGAGCGTCCGGAAGCGATGGAAGAGGGGACGGTCATGATGGTCGGCTTGAAGAAAGAAAGGGTCATGCAAGGCCTGGCCTTGCTTGACCAACAAGATCCTTCCTCCTTCAGACTCGTCGCCGATTATAGTATGCCTAATGTTTCCGACAAAGTCGTACGGATCATCCTCTCCTACACCGATTACATCAACCGTGTGGTCTGGGGTAAATAATGCGTATCCTTCAGGTCAACGTGGTGTGCGGGATCGGCTCGACAGGCCGGATCGCCACCGACATCCATGCGGAATTGCTTGCGAACGGTCATGAATCCATGATCGCTTTCGGTCGCAACGACGCAAAGCATTGCGACAATGCCTATAAAATCGGCGTGTTGAAGAACATTCTGGCCGATGTGGCGATGACCCGTCTCTTTGACCATCACGGCGCGGCGGGAAAGCAGGCGACGCTTGATTTCTGCCGTGTACTCGACCAATATCGACCCGACATCGTCCATCTCCACAACATCCACGGGTACTACCTGCATGTCGAGACCTTGATGAAGCATCTAAAGAAGATGAAGGTACCCTTGGTTTGGACCTTGCATGATTGTTGGAGTTTCACCGGGCATTGCGCCTATTTCGACTCACCCAAGTGCGACAAATGGCAGACCGGTTGCGGGAACTGCCCGCGTAAGGGGGATTATCCCCAAAGTTGGCTGTTGGACCGCTCACGCAAGAACCTGGTCGAAAAGAAGGAGTGGTTTTCCAACTTCGACCATCTTACCTTCATCACGCCTTCAACTTGGCTGAAGAACCTGGTTCAGCGATCATATCTCAAAGACTACCCGGTCCATGTCGTGCCCAACGGGATCGACCTGGACGCCTTCAAACCGACGTCCTCTTCTTTACGCGACAAACTCAATCTCCGCGGGAAGCGCGTCTACCTGAGCGTAGCGATGGTTTGGGACGCGCGGAAAGGCTTGCGCGACCTAACCGACTGTGCGCAAGAATTACGTGAGGACGAGACGTTGATTCTGATCGGAGTCAGCGATAAACAGATCAAGCAACTCCCGAAAAACATCCTCGGGGTAAAGCGCACCAGTTCCGTCCAGGAATTGGCGGAGTATTATTCGATGGCGGATGCGACGTTGGTGCCAAGCTACGAGGATAATTATCCGACCGTCGTGTTGGAATCCCTGGCATGTCATACGCGGGTCGTCGCCTATCGTACCGGGGGCATCCCCGAGATGGGGGATGAACCGTATGTCACCCTTGTGGATAAAGGGGATCGCGAGGGACTTTTGAGAGAAGCCCGTGCGATCAAGTCGTTCGATTGGACGATGGACGCGAAAAAGATGGATAAAAAGCGCGCGGCGCAAGCGATTCTAGAGATATATCAGCGCCTTATCAAAGGCGAGCGAGGTGAACAATGAAACAGATCGTATTATGGAGCCCTTCCGTTTCTTCCCTGAATTTGGGCGACGGTGTCATCACGGACGGGGTGAAGAAGCAGATCGGATTTCTCCTTAAGGGAAACATGGTGGTCGAAGTCTCGACGCATCTTCCGCTCAATGCGTATTATGGCCGTTTCTTCCGGGAATTCGACTATAAGTTCGTATGCGGAAGCAATCTACTAAAATCTTCCTTCTTTGGGCTGAATGCGCAGTGGGACATAAAACCTTGGCAAAAGAAGATGGTCGGTCCGGCGATCCTGGTGGGTGCGGGTTGGTGGCGGTATGGCAACAAGCCTAATCTTTATACCCGGCTTTTGCTTCGCGGCGTGTTGTCAAGAAAGTATGTCCATAGCGTACGTGATCAATATACGGAAGACATCCTGCGTAGCATCGGCATCGACAACGTCGTAAATACGGGATGTGCGTCGATGTGGGATTTGACGCCTGAACATTGCGCCCAGATTCCACGTGAAAAAGCGAAGAACGTCGTCTTTACCTTGACGGATTATCGAACGGACACGAAGAATGATACCTTGTTGATCGAAGGGTTGCTGAGGAATTATGAAACCGTATATTTCTGGCCGCAGGGGAGCGGGGATGCCCGCTACTTTGAATCGTTGGCCGTGGAACATGACCGCGTGAAGTGGGTCGGTCCGACCTTGGCCGAATACAATGGATTGTTGGAATCGGAGTTGGACATCGAGTTCGTCGGGACGCGTCTGCATGGCGGGATCCGGGCTTTGCAACTGAAGCGCCGGACATTCATCGTCGCGGTCGATAATCGTGCGATCGAGAAACACAAAGACTTCAACATCCCTGTGCTTTTAAGGGAAGATTGCGACAAACTGGATGATATTCTTACACAGCCCGTGAAAACCGAGATTACCATTCCAATGGACAAGATCAACGAGTGGAAAAGTCAGTTCAAACGCTAAGCATCTAGAACGGAGGGTTATCGATGTACTATCTCTTGTTTTTTGTCCCTTTGCTTCTTCATCCCTTGAAAATCGGGAATAAGGCCAAAGGGGTCTTGAATTCACTCACACTGGGGATTTTATCGATCTTTCGCTTCGGTTCGGGGGCGGACTATTTTTCCTATTCCTATCTCTATTATCTTCTTCCCAGGGATTCGATCCTGAAAGCGATCGCCAGTCTGAGCGATCAGGAAGTCGGCTTGAAACTCATCATGTTTCCTTTTAGGTACTTGAACTTAAGTTACGAGGTTTTCATCGCGTTTTTCGCGGTCGGGATGATGGTGCTGGTCTATTACTGGATCACCCGGAATTCGTCTTCCGTATCGTTGTCGTTCATGGTCTATTACTCGTTTTTCTTCGTCGTATGGAGTATCAGTTCCCTCCGGCAGGGGTTGGCGATCACTTTGGGTTGCTTTCTACTCTACAACATCCGGTTTCACTGGAATTTCAAGCAGCGAATTCTCATCATCCTGCTTTTGTTCTTCGTCCATAAGACCTCGCTTTTCTTTCTTGTGTTGCTCTTGGCGGAGTTCATCCCTTGGGATCGAAAGAAACTGACTTATCTTTTGCTTTTCTCCTTGGTGGTTTCTTTGCTGCCGGTGGCGGAAATCGCGTTGATGTTATCGAAGATCCCCGTTTTCTCCCGCTTGGTCTATTATATCGATACGACTTCGGTTTCCATCGGGTTTTGGGATATCAAGTCCCTTCCGCGCTTGTTTTTCATCGCCGTCGTACTATTTCATTATGACCAACTGATTGCCCAGGGTTTCATTCAGAAGCGGTTCATCCATGCCTATCTCATCGGATTGACCTTCTTCTTCTTCCTGCGCTTCGATGATCTGATCGGTGCGCGCATTTCGATCTACGGGTTCTTTCTGGGCGTATTGATCCTTCCTTCCTTGGTTCGTCTCTATGATTTACGCAAAGGGATCAACTGGTTGGTCCGTATCGCGCTTGTACTCATCAGCGCCTTGTATTTGGAGAAAGAATTGGTTGCGATGGCTACCCAGGCAGGGGTTCCGATGAAGGGCTATTACGTCGAGTACGTGACCGTCTTCCAACAAGATACCGTTACGTTTGACAATCGCTATTACTATTCCAACAACTATAACGATTTCATCGATTCGGCCGCATGCCGCCTGGAGATTCTGCGATTCGATGACGACCGTGTCTTCGAAACGTCGACGGTCAAGGATCCATCCAAATATATCGCGGCGAAATTCCCCAACGGGAAATACGGTTTGATCGATGTGAACGGCGACGTGGTATTGGATGGGCGATATGAAAAAGCGGAGTATTACGGAGGCGTGATCCGTGTAAGTTCGACGGAGTATTTCAATTATAAAGGTCAGGCGCTGGATACGCAGAAGGCCGCGATGATCTACTTTACCGCCAAAGCGCAGACGACCAAGTACATCAATGCGAACCTGAGTTGGTTTGAGATCGGTCGGGGTGATTTGGATGGTGAATTGGTGGAAGCCTTGGATGAGGAGGGTCAATTCAAATTCCTCTTCATCGTCAATCAAGTGAAACCTTTGGATTTCTATGTCATGGAGTATCTCTCCTATAAGTATGGACGGATCTATCGTCTCTATACGACGGAGATGAATCCGATGACGGAAGATTATTTCTTCGATGCGAAGACGATTCTGACCAACCGCGTCGTGAAGGCGCGCAATATCTGCGGGTATAAGTTTTTCAATGAGTCCGGTGAATTGATCTGGATGCAGTTGCATTAAGCAAGAGGAGTCCTATGGAAAAGTCGTCGATGGATCGTCTACATGCGATTCAATTGGAAATGGCCTTGGAAGTCAAACGGATCTGCGAGAAGCATGCGATCCGGTATTTTCTCGTGGCCGGTACCTTGCTTGGCGCAATGCGTCATCAAGGGTTCATCCCGTGGGATGATGATCTGGATATCGCGATGGCCAGGGAAGACTACAACCGGTTCATCGAGGTGTGCAAGGATGATCTTTCACCTCTCTATTTTCTTCAGACGTCGAGAAGCGAAGACGAGTTTGGCTTTCTGTTTGCGAAGCTGCGCAAGAAGAATACGAAATTCGTGGAATGTAACGCACAGAACGTCAGGATCGACCATGGGGTTTTCATCGATATCTTCCCCTTCGACAATGCGCCGGATTCGATGCTCATGCGTCGCAAGCATGCGTTGGTTAACGAAGTGTTGCGACGCATCCTTCTCGCCAAACTCGGGTATTCCATCGCCAAAGAAGGGCAAATCGCGAAACAGGTCCTCTATATCATGTTGGGCTTGATTTCCCGTTTGGTATCCAAAGAGACTTTGCGGCGGTTGATCGAAGCAAACGCCACCCGTTACTTGAATCAAGAAACATCGGCCTTCGTGAATCTTGGGGGATCCTACCCGTATATGACCGAAGTCATCCCTAAAGAATGGATTTTCCCCTTTTCTTATTTACCTTTCGAGGGACAGGAACTTCCCGTTCCGTCCAACTCAAACGCGATCCTTACGCAGTTCTATGGTGAATTTAAAACGTTGCCACCCATCGGTCGAAGGCAATGCCGTCACCTGACCACCGAGATCGACTTCGGGGAGGAGAGCGATGAAGCATAAACAATTGGCGTTCAACATCGCGGCGAATTTCGTTTCCGTCATGGTATCCTTGTTGGTGAGTCTGTTGCTTACCCCCTACATCGTCGCCAACATCGGGAAGGAAGCCTACTCGTTTGTGCCGATTTCAAACAACTTCGTACAATACATGACGATCTTGACCGTGGCCATGACGTCGATGACGGCGCGTTTCGTGACCTTGTCGATGCATAAAGGGGAAGTGGAGAAAGCGAAGTCCTACTTCAGTACGGCGTTCTTCACCAACTTGTCGATCGCTTTGGTTTCTCTGACCGCCGGTTTCTTCATCGTGCTGTTCCTTGACCGGCTGATCGATATTCCCCAGGAAATCCTCGGGGATGTCCGTTTGCTGTTCATCTTCATGTTTCTGATGTTCTTCGTCAATGTCTCCACCAACATTTTCTCGGTCCCGGCGTTTAGCGTCAATCGGATCGATGTGACCGGCATGGTGACCCTGGTTTCGATCTTGGTCCGTCTGTTGGTGATCATCCTCGCCTTCGTATTCTTCCCGCCCCATGTCTACTACATCGGGCTTTCGATTCTGGCCTACATGCTGATCCAAGGAATCTTGAACTACTTCTTCTCGCGTCGACTCATGCCGGCGCTGAAAATCGAGTTCCGTCGGTTTGATTTGAAATTGGCGAAAGAACTCGGTTCTTCCGGGATATGGAGTTCGTTCAACCAATTGAGCACCGTCTTGTTGACGGGCTTGGACCTGGTCATCGCCAACGTCGTCCTGGGCGCATCGGCGGCCGGCGTGTTGGCGGTTGCGAAAACCGCCCCGATGGCGCTTCAGATGTTGGTCAACGTCGTTCCGCAGTCGTTCGCCCCGCACTTGACGATCCTGTATGCGAAAGAAAGCCGCGACGCTTTCGTCGCCGAGTTGCGTTATACCTTGAAAATCTCGGCGTTATTGACCGGTATCCCGATCGCCGGGTTCATCGTCCTCGCCCCCGTCTTCTTTCGACTCTGGGTTCCCAGCGTCGCATCGAACGAGTTGGTGGTGTTGTCGATCTTGACCTTGGGTTCGATGGTGGCAAGCTTCGGCTTGTTACCGCTACTGTATGTGTTCACGATCACCAATCGATTGAAGATCGCTTCGATGTCCGTTTTCCTTTCCGGAACCTTGAATCTGCTTCTGGTGCTTTTGCTTCTACGCTTCAGTAACCTTGGGCTTTACGCGGTGGCCGGCGTGAGCAGCGTATTGGAAAGTTTGCGTTTCCTGGTGTTCGTCCCGATGTATGCTTCGCATTGCCTGCATATTCCGAAGAAGACGTTCTATCCGTCGATCTTCCAGAATCTCTTCTATCTCGCCGTCCTGATCGTCGTCTACTTCGGGATTTCTTCGCTCCTTAACGTTTCGACGTGGAGCGGTCTTGGATTGAGCGCGCTCCTGATGGGCGTGGCGGGCTTGCTTGCGGGGAGTGTCGTGTTGATGAAGTCGGCGGATCGCGCCAGGTTAATGAAGCGGATTCCATGGATCCGCAGGAGGTAATCATATGTCCAACTTGATTGAAGACATCGTCGTCATCGTCCCGTCCTATGAACCGGACGAGAAGCTGTTGCATCTACTCCATGACTTACGCGAGGCGGGGTTCGCCCACGTTTTGGTTGTCAACGACGGCAGTTCGTCCCGCTATGACGGCTTTTTCCGACGTGCGAACACCGAATACGGCTGTCCGGTGGAGCGTCATCATGTGAATCTTGGGAAGGGCAGGGCGCTGAAGACCGCCTTCAACCGGGTTTTGAACGATTACCCGCAATGCATCGGGGCGATCACCGTGGATTCCGACGGACAACACCGTGTCAGCGATACGATCAACTGTTGCGACGCACTGCGCGAACATCCCGACGCGATGATTTTCGGCGTACGGAGTTTCCTTTCCAATAAGGAAGATTTCATCCCCTTGAAAAACAGGCTGGGCAACATCTTGACCAGCGTCATCCTGAAGACACTGACCGGTATCGCCGTGAGCGATACCCAGACGGGTCTGCGGGCGTTTTCGCGTGAAACCCTGAAGAAGATCCTTCCGTTGAAAGGCGAGCGTTTCGAATATGAGATGAACATGCTGATCGAGACCCGTGAATTGGGCATCAAAATCATCGAAGTCCCCATCCAGACCGTCTATATCGATGACAACGCGTCTTCCCACTTCAATAAGATCCTGGATTCGGCGCGCATCTATTCTCTGTTCGCCAAGTTCCTTTTTGTTTCCCTTTCATCGTTCGTTTTGGACATTACGTTATTTTCCATCTTTGTCTCTCTCCTGAAAGGATATTCCGTCACGGAATATATCCTGTTCGCGACCCTCGGGGCGCGCCTTCTTTCCGCCACCTACAACTTCGAAATGAATCGTAAGCAAGTGTTCAAGTCCGCCGAAGGGCGAAAGACGACGCTTTGGAAATACGTCGTTCTTGCAGCCTTGATCATGCTTCTTTCCGCCTTGGGAGTAAGAACGTTCTACGGTATCCTCAAACTCGATGAAACGATCACCAAAGTGTTCGTCGACCTCGTCTTGATGATTCTGAGTTTCCAACTGCAACGGGAATGGGTATTTAAGAAAAACTAGGGGGAACCACCATGTTGACGCTATCGTTCGTGTTCTTTACGCTTCTTTCGCTTTCCTGGTTCTTCGCGATCCTGACCCATCGACGGTTGGAGGAAACCCTCCCGTTTTCTTTCTTCTTCATCATCCTGTCCGCCTATCTCCTTGCGGTCATGGGTTTTCTGGCGTATCTTGCGCCGCTTCTCTTCATCGCTTCGACATCCGCGCTTTCTTTCATCCTGTTTGTCTACGTTTCACGCCCTGCGGATCGATCGTCGATCCGCGCTTCATGGTTTAGCGTCTCCGTCTTGCTTTTCCTTCTTCTGAGTCTCTTTGTCATCCTCTACAACCGAGGCCGCCTATTCACGCTTTGGGATGAGTTCTCGCATTGGGGGCTTGTCGCCAAGAATACATTCTATCTGGACGGATTCGCGATCGGGGAGCGTGCCAATACCGTTTTCCAGGACTATCCGCCGGCGATGGTGCTCTTGCAGTACTTCTTCACCTCGTTGGACCAAACGTTCTTTGAGGCGCATGTATTGCAGGCCAACGCCGTTTTCTCCATTACGTTGCTGATTTCGATGTTCAGCGGTCTACGCATGAAGTGGGCTAGACCTTTCTTCATCTTGGTATCGATGATCCTTGTCATCTGGTTCTATCCCTCCCATTTCAAACAACTCTATGTGGACGGGATGCTTGCGATCCTTTTCGCCTACATGATGGTCCGCATCGTCGACCCTCGTCCATGGGACTTGTTTCGCTGGATCGAAATCGCGTCCGTCGGCGCGGTGCTCACATTAACCAAGGCTTCCGGTTTCTTCCTCGCCCTGCTTGCCCTCTGCATCGTCCTTCTTATGTTTTCCAAAGACAAGAAGATCCCGTTTTTCGTTTCTTTATCGGTTATCTTGTCCGCTAAGTTTTCTTGGTCCTCGATCGTATCGGGATTGGGGAAACATTTCGATGTTTCCGCAATCCGTCTTTCCGACATCCTCGACTTCTTTCTCCTCAAAGCCCCTTCATATCGCTACGACACGTTGCGGAATTTCCTCTCATCCCTGATTTTCGAACCCATGGTGTTCTTTACCAAAAAACTCGGTTTCGGTGGGATCGGAGTCTCGCATCTTTTGTTTATCCTGATTCTCATCTTTTTGATTCAGCGATACATCCGATCAAAAAACCTGATCAGGATTTCACGCTTCCTGGGTTTCTTCTTCATCCTCTATGCCTTCTCTTTGCTTTTCATGTACATGTTCACCTTCTCGGAGTATGAGTCGGTCCGACTGGCTTCGTTTGACCGGTATCTTTCGACGTTCGTCCTTGCGTTCGCGCTTCTGTTTCTTTATTGGGTGGCTGCTTTGACGGCGCCCTTCCTGGATTCGCTTTTCACCAAGCTCACCTCGAACAAGTACATCCTCTTCCCCCTGATCGCCGTCTTCCTCGTCGCATCGATCTTGCTTTCAAACCGTATCCTAGGCTTCATGAACGGTTGGCGGTCCACGATCAGTCAGCGGGCTCCCTATGCGGGGATCGATTTCTATCAGAGTGTCTTCGAAGAAGGGGATACGGTCTATGTCATCGCCCAACACACCAACGGGTATCCGTATTGGGTGGTGCGCTATAATCTGACCCCGGTCAAGACGCAAAACGGGTTCGGGTCGTGGAGTCTGGGTGAAGCCTATGACGCAAGCGACGCCTGGCATCGCGAAATCACGCCCGAAGCTTGGGCAAAAGAACTCGCCGAAGAGTTCACGTATGTCTATCTGCAGGAAGTGGATGAACGGTTCATGGATGAATTCGGATCGTTGTTTGAATCCAAAGAGAAAATCACCCGGTCCACCTTGTATGAAGTCAAGGTCTCCGGGGCGGATGTGACATTGGAAGCGGTCGTTGTATTGCTTGACGCGAAGCGATGAACCGTCGGTAGACATCCGATCCATGAAGGGTTACCACTCAAGGTAGTATCTTGAGGATTGGTGAAAAGTATCATAAAATCCAACTCAAAATATGCATTTTCGCTTGAAAATCCCATCATTCTGGGATAAAATAAAAATGCTCTTGTGTCTCGAAAATTCCGAACAATAATCTTCGGAGCTAGACCGGACTTTCCCCCCCACCCATAAGCCGGTCTACTACATAAGAGAGATCCCACCTCCCCCCCCACATTGAGGTGGGATTTTTTTTGGTCATTCGTTGGTATGAATCATTTTCAATTAAATATCCGTTCACTTCCCACGCATTGTGTGTTTATTGAAACGTCATTATCCCCTATTATAGGAATAACTTCGTGGGGAAGCGAAGTGTGGGGAAAACTATAACCAAACGCACCACACGGAGGATTTCTTTGTGTGCTGCAAAAAACGACAGCGCACACTGTCGTTTTATTTAGCAGGGGAATCAGATTTTTGTGCGTATAAGGAGGTGTTACCATAAAAAACTGGCATGTCCTTCAAGTTCTTGAGGGGAAAGAAGAAAAGATCCTTGGGAAAATCAACTGTGATTCGAATTTCAATGCGTTCATTCCGATGCGAGCCATATTCCATCGTAAATGCGGAATATCGACGAGAGTCGTTTTGCCGCTATTCGAAGGGTATGTGATTGTAGAAACAGACTTGGATTATGTGGAGTACAAATCCTATGCGAATGCATATATAAAGCCTTTGGACGGCGTCCTGAGGTTATTGGAACAAGATGTTATCGGATCTGAATCGATACTCCCGCATGAACGGACATTCATTGAAAAGTTTACAAGTTCTAGCAGAGTTATCGAACCCTCATATGGGATTATACAAGAAGACAAGGTAAAAATCATCGAAGGTCCTCTTGCAGGACGTGAAAGAGAAATCATCCGCATTGATCGACATAAGCGATTGGCAGAAATCTGTGTGAATATGTTCGGGGAAGTTCATAGATTGAAGTTATCATGCGAAATATTGCCCAGTTCTAATAAGAATCACTCCGCAATCGTTGTTTAGGCACGTTGCGGCAAATTTTTGTTATGAAGCATGTGTGTTTGTCCATAGTATCAAAATATTAACATTGAAAAGATAGTATAAGGTATCGAAAATAATGCGCCATTTATTCGATATATTGAACATCAGGATTGATTCAAATCAAGCATGGCTTATGAACCAGAAGAAAATATTGACATGAAATCGAATACGTATGATATCATTATTGAGTTAATGGTTATTGGCATATTGCCATTATCGATTGATAAACCTTTAGACCAAATTGTTATGCAAAGTGAGTAAAAATGATTTATCAAGTGGAGGAAAACCATGACAGAATCGAACAGTAATTTAAGAGTGTTGCTGGTATCGCCATTACCTCCTCCGGCAGGAGGGATAGCATCATGGACAAAAGAATTCCTAGTTTCAGCTAAGGAATTTGGTATCAGTGTTGATATAGTCAATATTGCAGTTACTGGGAGGCGAAAAGAGAATATCAACTCTAAAGCAAGCATTTTAGATGAGATATTTCGAACTTTAAATGTAATTTTCAAACTTCAAAAGAAAATCTCATTTTATAGACCCACAGTTGTTCATTTAAACACGCCTTGCGGGAAAATGGGCATTTTTAGGGACTATTTATGCGCTCAAATCATTCGACTTAATAAAGTAAAACTTGTTGTACACTATAGATGCAATATTGAAGACCAGATTGGTAAAAGGAAACTTCAATCCCTGGCTTTTCGTAAGTTAGCAAATTCCGCTACAATCAATCTAGTTTTGAATTCGACTTCGAAGAGTTTTTTAGAGAGCGAAACCAGGTTAAAATCTCGGATCATCGCTAATTTTATCGAAGATGATTTTCTAATCAACGTTGATAAACCAATCTCGGATAGCATCCGAAGAATATCGTTTATTGGACATATTAAAAAATCGAAAGGTATTCATGAGATTATCGAAGTTGCGAGAATGACACCTAATATAAAGTATAGCCTAGCTGGTCCGGTATCAGATGTATCAATTGAGCTAGATTGTCCCGAAAATATTGAGTTTTTAGGAATAATTAACAAAGATGAAGTCAAGTTGTTGCTAGACGAATCAGATGTTTTTCTTTTCCCAACACACTCTGAAGGATTTTCAAATGCATTGTTAGAAGCGATGGCTAGAGGAGTTCCGATTATTACGACATCAGTCGGAGCAAATCAATCAATGATCGAAGACCATGGCGGTGTATTGGTTAATACGATGGAAGTCGAATCTATACTTGAGGCTATCAATGCTCTTGAAGAAATAGATAAGAGAATTGAAATTTCGAAATGGAATGTTGAAAAGGTTAAGAAAAGCTACAAGGCAAACGAGGTGTTTGGGAATTTGCTAATGATTTATAAGTCTGTTGAAACGAAACAGGGGGAGAACCAATTTGAGCTGCATCGAGAAAATTTGTAGAAGAGAAGAAAAAATATCTGTAATCGGTCTTGGATATGTCGGTATGCCGATTGCAGTCGCTTTTTCAAAAGTCGCCGATGTTATCGGGTTTGATATTAGCGAAGCAAAGGTAAACTTATATAAGAACGGGATTGATCCAACAAACGAGGTAGGGAATGATGCGATCAAAAACTCAACCGTTAAATTTACTTCTGACGAGAATGAACTAAAGAATTCAGTATTTCATATCGTTGCCGTACCAACTCCGGTTAATCCAGATCATACACCTGACCTAAGACCAATAGAATCAGCCAGCCAAATCGTTGGTAGAAATTTAGTCAAAGGAGCAATCGTTGTTTTTGAATCGACGGTATATCCAGGGGTAACCGAAGAAATATGTGTCCCAATTCTAGAAGAAGTTTCGGGATTGAAATGTGGAATTGACTTCAAGGTTGGGTACTCACCCGAAAGAATCAATCCCGGGGATAAGGTTCATCGATTGGAATCCATAATCAAGGTGGTATCTGGAATGGATCAAGAGTCACTTGATACTATCGCAAGTGTGTATGAATTGGTAGTTGCAGCGGGGGTATATCGCGCCCATTCAATTAAAGTCGCTGAAGCTGCAAAAGTAATTGAAAATTCACAAAGAGATATTAATATTGCATTTATGAATGAACTTTCCATTATTTTCAACAAAATGGGCATTGATACAATCGAGGTTCTAAAGGCAGCTGGAACGAAATGGAATTTCCTGCATTTTTATCCCGGACTCGTCGGCGGACATTGTATAGGTGTTGATCCATATTACTTAACATATAAAGCGGAACAGTTAGGCTATCATTCACAAATAGTTCTCGCGGGGCGAAGGATTAATGATGACATGGGGAAATATGTCGTTGAAAATTTAATAAAAAATCTGATTAAGGCGAATATTTCAGTCAAGACCGCGAAAGTAGCTATTCTTGGATTTACGTTCAAAGAAAATTGTCCCGACACTCGCAATACCCGCGTCATTGACATTGTTAATGAGCTCAGGGAATATGGATTGGAGCCAGGGATCTATGATCCAGAGGCCAACAATCAGGAAGTGGTACACGAGTATGGGTTGAAGTTAAGTCCATTAAGCGATATCGAGAATATGGATGCGATCATTATCGCCGTAGCGCATAGCGAGTTCCTAAACCTCACTCAGGCTGATTTCAATCTGATGTTTAAAAAAACATCGAATGAAACCAGAGTAATTCTGGATGTTAAGGGAATACTAAATCGAGCTCAATATGAGGAATTGGGATATCATTACTGGCGGTTATAGAAAGGAAGAATGTCAATGGGTTACGAAAACATTGAATTCGCTAAAGACTCCACATTTCTTGTCACTGGGGGTGCTGGATTTATCGGATCAAACTTATGTGAAGTATTGCTGAATCGCGGGTATAAAGTTAGGTGCTTAGACAATCTTTCAAATGGGAAGCAAGAGAACATAGATTTATTCATTAATCACGAAAACTACAGGTTCATATATGGTGACGTCAGGGATTTGCAGACTTGCCTTGATGCTTGTGCTGGTGTCGATTATGTATTGCATCAGGCAGCGTGGGGGAGTGTACCACGCAGCATTGAATTTCCCTTGATTTATGAAGAAATCAACATTCGTGGAACGCTTAACATGTTAGAGGCAGCAAGACAAAATCATGTTAAGAAATTCGTATATGCTTCAAGCTCATCGGTTTATGGAGATGAACCAAATCTACCTAAACGTGAAGGAAAAGAAGGTAATTTGTTGTCACCATATGCCGTAACAAAAATGGTTGATGAAATGTATGCAAAGCTATACTCTAGTTTGTATGGACTTGACACTTATGGGTTAAGATACTTCAATGTATTTGGCAAAAGACAAGATCCGTATGGTGCATATGCCGCAGTCATACCGAAATTCATAAAATTACTTATGAACAATGAACAACCTACAATAAACGGTGATGGAAAACAAAGCAGAGATTTTACATACATTGAAAATGTGGTTGAGGCGAATTTAAAGGCATGTAAAGCATCCAGTGATATTGCTGGTGAGTCATTTAATATCGCTTATGGTGGCAGGGAGTATTTAATTGATGTATATCATTCAATATGTTCGGCACTAAATGTCGATATTGAGCCGTTGTATGGATCAGAAAGAGGCGGAGATATTAAACACAGTAATGCAGATATTTCTAAGGCGCGTACACACTTGGGATATGATCCTCGTTGGAGTTTTAGTGAGGGTATCAAAACCGCAATTGAGTGGTATAAATTGAACCTTTAGGAATATCACATTGAGTAATGTCTGACTTGGTCTCGAAAGTCTACAGAAGGAGAAAAATATGAGAGTACTTCTCAAATTGATTTTTATTTTAAGTCAAACCAGCTACAAGGCCTTTTACAAACTTATTGTCATGCCCATGAAGAAATCTATGTTTGCAAAATGTGGGAAAGATGTATATATTGGTCGGGGTAGTAAATTTGTTTATGAAAATGTCTATTTAGGTAATCATGTTTCAATTGGAGCTGATGCGAATTTCATTTGTGGAATAGCTAGAATATTTATTCATGATTATGTTGTTTTAGGTCCGAGAGTATTTATTATTGCAGGCAGTCATAGAATTGACGTTGTTGGCAAGAGAATAGTTGATAGTGATGAAAAATTACCAGAAAACGACCAGGATATCATAATTGATGAAGATGTTTGGATTGGTGCGAATGTAATTATACTCAAGGGTGTAAGAATTGGTAGAGGTAGCGTTATCGCTGCAGGTAGTATTGTAACTCGAGAAGTGTTACCCTACTCTGTTTATGCTGGTGTGCCTGCGAGGAAAATTAAGGATAGATTCACTATTAAAGAAATTCAAGAGCATGAGAGAATTTTGGAGGCTAATTGTAACTAAAGGAGAATCTGATGAAAGCTGTTATCGTAACTTACAATAAGTTTCCGAATGGAGATGCTGGGTCAACTAGAGATTTTATGTTTGCGAGAATGCTAAAAGAAAAGCAATTTGATGTACTTGTCATTGGAATGGGAATAAGTATGGGGAAAGAGAAAAAATTCTATGAAGGAATTGAATATACAAGTCTAAGGACTAAAAGCAAAAACACATATTCAAAGTTAATGAGTTTCATTCAATATGGTTGGACATTGATTAACTATCTAGGGAAGTATTCCCGAAAGGAAAAAATCGACATTTTGTGGATTGTGGGGTTACCAATCCATGCGGCATTGATGTTAAAATCTTTCGCAAAGAGAAGTAAAATAATTCTCGTTCATGACAGTGTTGAATGGTATTCACCTAATCAGTTTTCATTAGGTGTACTTTCACCATCTTTTATTTCAAAAGAGATTAATAATCGATTTATAATTGACAAATCCTTTATTGTAATAGCAATTAGTAAATACCTAGAGAAGTATTATTCCGATAGAAGTATCAGAACCATCAGAATACCTGTGGTCATGGATATGAGGGAAGTTACACTTTCCATTCCTAAAGTAGATACTTCAACAAAAATCAAGATTATGTATGCTGGATCACCTGGTAAAAAAGACTTTCTTGGTTATATTTTAGAAGGTGTTTGCTTATTGACTGATGAACAACTTGAGAAACTGGAGTTTACTATAATGGGAATTGAAGAATCTCGAATAAATGAGTTATTTAGGAATAGAATTAGTGACTTATCTAGAATAAAGAAAAGTCTATTTATATTAGGGAAAGTTCCTCGAGAAGTCGTACTTGATAACCTAAAACTATCAGATTTCTCAGTTTTACTTAGGTCATCGAAACAAAGATATGCAAAAGCAGGTTTTCCAACAAAAGTTGTTGAGAGTTTATTGGTGGGCACTCCGATCATTTTGAACTTAACATCTGATTTGTCCGATTATATTACAGATGGAGAAAACGGTATCGTGGTTGAAGATTGTTCTCCAAAGCAGTTTTATCTAGCCCTACAGAGAGCAATGATCACAGATTTCACGACGAGACAAAAGATGAGGATAATGGCACGTAAATCATTTGAAGCCAATTTTGATTACAGGTTGTACATTGAAACACTTGAAAGTATTACGAGTATAATATAAAGCATGTGGATTAGAATGAGGTTTATACTTTAACTTCATTTTCCTGATTTCTGAAGTAACTGAAGGGATATTTAGTGTTATGAAAAAAGACAAAATACTTTTGATCTTATATGTGGTATTGAATTTACTAATTCTTTCTATTATAGGGATTTGTAATCAAAATTTCAATTTGGTTACATATTTTTCTTTACTCCAAATAATACTATCAATACTGCTGATTTCACATGTTAATAAAAGATTTTTATCTATTCCTATCATTTTCCTTTCGTTATCTTATTTATTTCATTTTGGACAATCAATAATTATTTCATTTGGATTTAATGATGTTTATGCATATAAAAGTGTTTTTTCAACATCTTCACTTGGACTATATATGCAGGCAGAGTACTTTGCGATGGTCTCGCATTTTTTCGTAACAATTGGGTTAGTGAATGGCAAACAATTCCTCCACAATTATATGCAATTTAAAAAGGAAGATAGAAAATCGCTAAGTAGAATTGCAACAATTGCACTAATAGTGATATCAGTCAGTATCTTGCCAATGCTATATTTAGATTTTATCAAATTGTTGGCTGTAATTAATTCTGGATACCTTAGTACATATGATACATACATGTCCGGTATTAATAAATACTTGTCTTTCTTTGCTCAATTTGCTAGACCAGCTATAGCAATGCTATTAATTAGTCATAAAAACGATACAAAAAGGGCGACAATATTATATGTTTTTGCATCATTATACTTGTTTCTTGTCATGTTATCTGGTGACCGAAGTACGAACATGATTTACTTTATAACGTATTCATTTATATATTTCAGGCTAGTTAAAGAACTTAAATTGAAGACGATTCTTGTTTTAGCAGTTGGCGGATATTTCTTATTGGGTTTTGTTAGCACAATTTCAGTGTTTAGGGATGGTTCAAGTTTTACGCTTGATTCATTTATCTATTACTTTCGACATAGATCAAATGACGGTGTTTTCTACTCCATATTGAGGGAATTTGGAGGAACTATCAAAACTTTGGTTTATTCAATTCGATTTACTCCAAGCTATTCAAACTATAACTTTGGATTAACTTATATCCTAAGTTGGTTTGGAGTATTACCGAAACTTCCAGATTTTCTTTCTGAGTTTCTTATTATACATTTTACTTTCACAAGATCTTTTCCCGCAACGTATCAGGGATCTTTGGGCGGATCATATCTTGGAGAGTTGTACTATAATTTCGGATGGCTAGGTTGCATTATGTCGGTGATTGTTGGATATTTCATTGGTTCCGTTAATAATCTAGCTGAGTTTTCAATAAAGAAAAAAGATTGGTTGATACTTTCGTTAATTATGGTACTATTTCCAAGTATAATTCTGTGGGTGCGAGGGTATTTTGTGGAATTACTATTTAAGTTCTTTTGGTTGAGTTTGTTTTCTATATACCTTTATAAATACGGAGAACGTTATGCGATTTTTAGATGGATACTTTCGAAGTATGAACAAACACTTAAACCGCAGGGGGAATAATTCACTAAAGCATTGATTTCAATAGTTGGTAAGGAGTTAAAAATATGAAAGAATTAACAGTCTATGAATAAGAACAATAGTTTCATAAAGAATGTTATTGGTTTTTCCATTCCTACTTGGATAAGTTTTGTAATAAGTTTCCTATCAACTCCAATTATAACTAGATTGTTTGTCCCTGCGGAAATGGGCAGAATTAATCTATTTAGTACTATCTTGAATTTATTGATGCTTATCACGTTTTTAGGATTTGACCAAGCGTTTGTTCGATTTTACAAGGAGTTACCTGGCAAGTATACTAAAAATGAGTTTTTTACTTTTGCACTTTCTTCATCACTGATATTTGGAATACTCGTTAGTACGGTTGTTTTGGTAATGAGTGATTTCTTCTCATTACAAATAAGCGGAACAGAGAACTTCCTTATTAGCGCATGTCTTTCAGTGTCTGTAATAACAAACATTATTTTAAAGTATCTAAATGTCTACAGTCGTATGGAACGGAATATAGTTCTTTACTCCATTCAAACCATAAGTATAACAATTGTAGGCAAAATTTTCTTTGTTATTGTTGCATTGTGGAACCCAAGTCATGAGAATGCAATAATCGCACTAACATTAGGTTATCTTGTTTTGTCTGTTGTCTTTTCTTTGGTTAAGAAAGAAGCATTTGCTAAAATTACGTATTTCGATAAATCTAGTGCAATTTCACTAGCCAAATTCGGGATTCCGCTCATTCCTGTAACTGTTTTAGCATGGATGAACAATTCAATACCGCAATTCATGCTAAAAGAGTTTGTGGATTACTCTGCGATAGGCATTTATACAAATGCAGTAGCAATCGCCAACACAATGAACTTGATTCAAACTGGCTTCAGCATCTATTGGATTCCATATGTTTATGCAAACTATCGTGATAATCCTAAGCAAATTCAAAAAATACATAGATATGTTACGTTTCTTATGTGTACTGCTGGAATATTCCTTATATTCTCTCAAAATGTTATTTATTTACTACTCGGTGAGGCTTATAGATCTAGCAAGATTTTCTTTCCGTTTCTTTTACTTTCACCGATAGCATTTACTATTGCAGAAACCACTGGTATTGGAATTGGAATATCTAAACGAAGCTATCTTAATATTTTCAGTTTTTCAGCTAGTACATTTACAAACATTTCTGTATCTCTTTACTTGATACCGAGAATCGGAATACATGGAGCAGCAATTAGTTCTGGAGTTGCTGCATTAGTTTTACTATTAGTAAAAACATTCATTGGTGAAAAGTACTACGTAACAATTACGAATTATTTCCAAACACTTGGATCTATCTCAACCATTGTAGCTGCCACGATTGTAAACTATTTTATTTTTTCAAACTCACTCTTGAAGTATTCACTTATAATTGGATTGGCATTACTATTGGTTTTAATTAACAAAGATATTGTCAGTGAATTATTTAATATTATAAAACCGCACTACACTTCAAGAAGAAAAAGGCTCTAATGTTGGGATGCAGCATTTAGAAACCATTATTTTGCACACGATTGAAGGGAGATAAAATGACCAAATTACTTATTATAATACCAGCATTTAAGCACGGGGGAACTAACAAGAGTTTACAAAACATGTTAGGTTTTCTAAGCGATAAATATGAGATCAGTATTTTTTCTTTATCGCATATTGGACATTACAAGAGGATTTTTCGTAATTTTGAAATACTCAGCGCACATCCCGCACTTAGTTTGATTTATGATGATTTTGGTAAGCTAGACTTTAGAAATGAATCGTTCCTTGAATCATTTAGTAAACTTTGCAAGAAGACTTATCGAAAAGTATTTAAGATTATGCTCGGTAAAAATGGGTTGGATGTTATTCAAAAAAAAGCAATAAAAAGAATAAATGAAAATAAGTTTGACGTAATTATTGCAATGCAAGAAGGATATACGACCCAATTTGTTTCGAAATTTAAAACGAATAAAATCGCTTGGGTTAGGAGTGATTACAGTGAGTACCAAAAGGTGATTGGACGAGATGAAGGGGATATTTACAAAGAATATAATAGTGTCATTTGTGTATCTGAATATACGAAAAACATATTTCTGGAATATTATCCATTTCTTAAAGAGAGGTGCTTTGGAATTCACAATATGATTGATTATGAAGCTATTATTAATTTCTCAAGAAGTAATGATAATATTGACGAAAGGTTTTCGAGCGATGAATTCACAATATTATCAATCGGAAGGTTAAGCCAAGTAAAGCGATTTGACTTGATACCCATTGTTGCTAAGGAGCTCAATGATGATGGATTTATTTTCCGATGGTACATTATTGGTGGAGGGGAAGAATACAATAATTTGACCAAAATCATTAAAGATAATAAAATTGGTAGTCGTGTGATTTTACTTGGGCAAAAAAACAACCCATATCCATATATCAAATCGTCAAATCTTGTTGTAGTGACATCATATTCGGAAGCGTGCCCTAACGTTCTTAATGAAGCTAAGATTCTTCAGGTTCCTATTCTTTCAACTGATTATGGATCTGCATATGAGTTCATTTCGAATTCGTTTGATGGAGTAATCGTATCGAAGGAAGATCTCAAACACGAAATTGCTAATCTGATTATTAATGAGGATCGGTACAATAGAATTAAGAACAATTTGAAAGATTTCAAATATACCAACGAACAAATTATCAACAATATTACATCCATTATTGACGATTTATCGAAAATGTAAGTGTGAATCCATGATTAAATTTTTAATAGAAATGGCGAAAATACTGTCAACTAGATTAAATTAATCAAGTTCTATATAAATAAATAGTGTCATTGTTATGAGTATTAATGTAATATATAGAATGAAAGGTTTAATGATATGAAATTTCTACGAAAAAATATACTTAGCGTTGTAGTAGTTTTTGCTTCACTGTTCTTGATCCTTGCATTAGTTTACAACACATTTGTCCCGACGATTGTGGTGTTCATTCTTGGTGTAATTGCATTTCTATCGCTAACGATAGGAATAAAGATGTTTCCAAAAACGTTGAAAATTGTAGTAACCGTGATTTTTGTGTCGATTTCAGGTTTTCTCTTCTATACTCAGTATTCCGCTGAAAGAGTGATTAATTATACGGAAACAGAAACAAGTATAATCACGTTTGTTGTTATGAAAGATAGCAATATGAAAACAATAGATGATGCCAAAGGGGCTACATTCGGTTCATCACAAACGATGGATAGTCTGACGGAAACGTTTCTAGTTGACCAACTCAATACTAAAATCGGAAACTACACTTGGGAATCCGTTACAGACGATCAATCGAATATGGAATTGCTTTACAGTGGAGAGGTCGACATCCTTGTACTCGACAATTCGATGAGAGATTACCTATTAGAACTAGATCCGGAGTTTGAAACGAGAACAAAAATCATCTGGACGGTTGAAAAGTCGACTATCAAGGAAGTGATAGTGAAGGAAGTCGATATTGCTAAAAAGCCCTTTATTGTCTTAATCAGTGGAATTGATATCGCCGGATCAATCAATTTGCGTTCCAGAAGCGATGTCAACATTCTGATGGTGGTTAATCCACTTACGAATAAAATCCTTACGATAAGTATTCCAAGAGATACTTATACGCCTTTGGGATGTAAGACAGGTAAATATGACAAGCTCACTCATTCTGGTATTTATGGTGTGAATTGCACAGTAAAAACAATCGAGAATTTATTGGGTATCGATATAAATTATTATGTTCGGGTTAATTTCACTTCACTGACAAAGTTGATCGATGTTACTGGGAACATCAATGTTTACTCCAAATACAGTTTCACGACTGAAGATGGAACACATTTCAATTCGGGAATGAATTCCATGAATTCAGCAGAAGCTCTAACATTCTCTCGCGAGCGTCATGCATTTGAATCCGGGGATATTCAACGCGGCTTGAATCAACAAGAAGTGATTAAGGGAATTATCAACAAGCTGTTAACACCTTCAACATTCACAAAAATCGAGGGGATTATCAAAGCGGTTGGGAATAGTGTCGATACGAACATTACGACGGATGACTTGTCCAAATTGATCAAGAAGCAAATTAACAACAATAAAGCTTGGGATATCACGACTTCGAATTTATCGGGTGTTGCAGCAATGAAACCAACGTATAGTATGGGTAGTCGCTTATTATATGTCATGATACCAAGTCAGACATCACTGGTCCAGGTTAAGCAGAATATCGAAACATTTATGAAAATTGCGAATTAAAATAATGGAATTCAATAAACGCTATGAGTAATAATTAGAACTATCATAAACTAACGTGTGGTTTAATAAGTGCTCTATATGTTATAGCACTACAAGATAAAGTGTGGTTTGGAAAAGCACGCTATAAAATTCAGTGTGGGCGAAAGAGAAGAAGGCTCAAAAATCCTTCTCTTTTCATATACTGAAGTTAGGCGGTTAGATATTGCATAGAATATTTTAGGATTCAGAGCGCAGAGGACACGTTTCCTCCTTAGTGATATCTTTTGGTTATAAACTTAAAGCTTGGACGGATTATTTATTTGCCCATACGATATTTAGGCTAGTATAAGATAACGTGTGGTTTTGAAAAAGCACGCTATAAATACTAGAAATAGCGTAGTCGGCAGGGCTCATGAGTTAAGTCGATTTTCAATTGTTCAGCATATTGATTACTCGGAAGGATCTCGGATTTAGGTAAATGTACCCAAATTAGATGGATTTGATACAAATCATAAAGCAATGCGAAAAAAACTAAATTCTTGTTGAGGTGGAGGGAGGTAAACGTTAAACTGATAATAACTGGAAACTATGGAGGAAACATGAGAAAGATAATCCGAATGTTTGGAATCATCGCATTGATTCTCTATTTGAATGGATGTGCCGCGAAACCTAAACCCACGGAACCGGTCGAAGCGTTCTTGACGGCGCTGAAGGCGGATATCAATTCAGAATTCGACGATACGCTTTACTTTACGGAAGAAGTGACGACCTTCGATACGTTCAACCAGATCGAAGAGAATCCGGACACGCCCCTTGAACTGCAGACGAAACTCACGGAGATGCTGAAGGCGTTTGAATACAAGATCATTTCCGAGACGGTGGATAACGACAAGGCGGTCGTCGTGGTCGAAGTGAAAACCCATGACTTGGGCGGATTGTTTACGGAATGGGTAACCCTCATCTTCACGAAAGCTTTCGAAATGGCGATGAACGGTGCGACGGAAGAAGAGATCGAAGCGGTGTTCATCCAAGATTTCCTCACCTTGGCCGAGAAGTCCGAAATGGACCTCCTCAAGACGGTCGAGGTCAAGTTGACCTTGGTCGACGGGAAATGGCTGATGGACGGCGGGGATGCGAATCGGTTGCTCTTCAATGCGGTGACGGGGGATTTCCTGTCGTTTGCTGAAGAGAACCCGATCTTCGAAGAAGGAACGGCTGAATAAGAAAAGGCTCTAAGTCAAATGTTGGGGTGACCCGATAAAATGTCAAAGAGTGAACGAAGGAATTCTCAGAGATGGGGATTCCTTTTTACTGGAAAGCAAGGAGGATGCGGGTTCTGAAACGATCGAAGTTGCGAAGCCCGAAGGCGTTACGTTTAATGACTTTGATTTTATTATTACAGCCCTCAGTGATGCCATTCGAATAGGGATAGACAAAGGCGTTAAGGATGGGTTTCTTCCAATTGCGATACGCACGTGTCGCGGTTTTAAACTCCGGAATTCCAGAAGCGTCAGCTTTCTTAATCCACTCATCCAACTGTTGGCGCGCGGTTTCAAGGTCATGGGTGTCTTGAACCATCTGGAGGAGTTCTTCCTTGAGTTCGTAAGCTTTCTTTAGATCCGGAATGTATTCAAGCATTCGATCGCGTTGTCTCACTTCGTTGATCGTGTCTGTGACGCGAAGGTGGGATGCCCGCTTGAGAAGAACGGAACGACTCTTTTTGAAGTAAACCCTCAGGCTGTCAGGCAAATCCTTCTGAATCCGTTTCCGAACGTTCTCCAGGCTCCACATCGCTTGACGGACAAGATGGAACCGATCGATGATGATGGTCGCCTTCGGGAAGATCTGACGGAGAACGGTATAATAGACAAACCACATATCAATGACGATGAATTTGACGTTTTCCAGCTGTCCGGTGTGCTGATATTTCCGAAAATGGTGGGTTAAGGTGGCTTCCGTGCGATTACAGAGGATATCAATTGGCTTTGAGGCGGTCAGATCCGTCAAGATGCAATGATACTTCGTCCGATTGGTGTTCCCGCGGAACTCATCGATTCCGAGGACTTCAGGTAGTTTGGGAAGCGGGGGTGACACGGCATCCAGGACGCGTCGAATGCGCATGGTGGACGTCGTGAGACGCTCGGCGATTGATTTTTGCGAATCCACAGAATGAAGTTCCTGGAAGAGGCGAAGAAAAAATCGGTTTGTCGTATGGGCATAGCGGGGAAGAAAATCATTTTTCTCGAAGAATCGCTTACCGCAGGTTGGGCAGCGGTAACGTCGTTTTCGATAGAGGAGATACGTGGGTTTATTGTAGAGCGGAACGTCTAGAACCTTCTGTTCACGGTAGTCGTGCACATAGCGTGTACTCGTCCCACAACAGGGACAAGTATGACCTTGGATCGGCACTTCGAGATGGATGTAATTTGCTTCGCCTTCTGTTTGGAGTTCGACGACTGAGACACCTTTTAGTTCCATGAGTTTTATGATATTATCGTTGATAGACATAAGAGTGTTTCCTTTCAATGTGGTGTGACAATTACATTTTATCGGAAACAACTTCTTATGTCCTTTATTTTTTGTTTTGGACCTTCACCCCAACATTTATTCTAGAACCTAAGAAAAACCGCGGTACGATTTGAAGTGTACCGCGGTTTTTTTATAGGATCCCCTGCGCCTTCATGGCCATCGCGACTTTCTCGAAGCCGGCGATGTTGGCGCCAAGTACCAGATTCATCGGATCGTCGAAGGCCTCGGCGGTCCGTTTTGCGTTATCGTAGATTTTCGACATGATCTCCTTCAACTTCGCATCCACTTCCTCGAAGGTCCAAGAGAGACGAAGACTGTTCTGGCTCATTTCCAATCCCGAGGTGGCGACGCCACCCGCATTGGCGGCTTTGCCCGGACCGAAGAAAACATGGTTCTTCAGGAACAGTTCGGTGGCTTCCAGGGTGGTCGGCATATTCGCGCCTTCCGCCACGACCTTGCATCCGTTATCGATCAAAAGACGTGCACTTTTTCCATCGAGTTCACCCTGGGTCGCGCAGGGCAGGGCGATGTCGCAAGGGATCGACCAGATGTCCATGCTTCCTGGATGAAACGAAGCGGTGGGGACGTGATCCAAATATTCCTTGATCCGTCCGCGTTTGACTTCCTTGAGTTCCTTGACGATGTCCAGGTTGATCCCGTTATGATCCAGGATATAGCCTTCCGAATCGCTGCAGGCGAGCACTTTGGCGCCAAGTTGCTGGGCTTTCTCGATCGCATAGATCGCCACGTTGCCCGACCCTGAAACCACGACGGTCTTGTTTCTCAGTTCCATCTGCACATCCTGAAGCATCCGCTCCACGAAATACACCAGACCGTAGCCGGTGGCTTGCGTACGGACCAACGACCCGCCGTAGCCCAAGCCTTTCCCGGTGAAAACCCCTTGGGTATGGATATCGCGTATTTTCTTATAATAGCCGTAAAGATAGCCGATCTCGCGGCCGCCGACCCCGATATCGCCCGCCGGGACATCGATGTCCGCACCGATGTGGCGTTGCAACTCGGACATGAACGCTTGACAGAAACGCATGACTTCGCCGTCCGATTTGCCCTTGGGGTCGAAATCCGACCCGCCTTTGCCGCCGCCCATGGGGAGCGTCGTCAGGGCGTTCTTGAAGACTTGTTCGAACCCGAGGAACTTGATGATGCTGGCATTGACGCTGGGATGCAGGCGAAGACCGCCCTTATAGGGACCCAAGGCCGAATTGAACTGGACGCGGAACCCGCGGTTCACCTGGACCTTGCCCGAATCATCGACCCAGGCGACCCTGAAATGGATCAGACGCTCCGGTTCGACGACCCGCTCCAAGAGCCCTTCTCCGATCTGCTCCGGGTGTTTCTCGAAATAAGGGATCAGCGAATCGAACATCTCCTTCACCGCGGCTAAGAATTCAGGCTCGTCGGCATTGCGCCGTTGGACCTGGGTATAAACGGATTGTACGTAGGATGTGGCACTCATCGAAATATCCTCCCTATTTAGGCTTATTATAGCGTCTTTCGGGAAGAATTCGAAGAATCAATCGTACTTTCGTATCGCGTGGTAAGTGTGATAGAATGAAACTAATGAAAGAAGGATGAAGACATGCGCAAGTGGGGATTGTCTTTGTTGGTTTGTTTCGTGTTGATGGGGTGTAGTGCGAAGCCGAAAGATCCGATCACGGGGTTTAAGGCCGTGGATCCGATTGAATATTTAAACACGGGAAAAGCGGAAACGACGTCGGTGTTCACAGGGAAGACGAAGTATGGAAACACCTACGAAGCGGTCGGCGTGATGTTTGAGAACACCAAGGAAGCCAGACCGCAGTCCGGGATTTCCTTGGCGGACGTGGTCTATGAGATTTCGGTCGACGGTTGGGCGATTTCACGGTTCCTGGGGATCTTCTCCTCGACCTTCCCGACCAAGGTGGGACCCGTGCGCAGCGCACGTTTCCCCTTCGTACGGGTCATCCGCGAATGGGACATCGCCTTCACGCACTACGGTGCCGGACAAACCGGAGAAGGAAATGTACTTCCGCTCATCCGGTCGACGCCGTTCCCTGTCCGCTTTGACGGTCATACCGGACTCAACGACCAATACTTCTCCCGCGACCCGGCACGATATGCGCCGCATAACGCGTATTGGAACGCACAGGAAGCGTTGGAGATGATTCCCGAAATCGAAGTGAAGAGACATTTCACCTTCGATAAGAACGCCTATTATGCGGGGACGATCGTCCATCGCCTCGACCTGCGCTACTCCTCGACCAACCAGGTCCGCTACGACTACCTGCCGGATGAACACCGCTATGCGCGCTCCATCAACGGCGCCCCGATGATGGACGCCTATACCGACAAGCAAGTCAAGGTCACCAACATCATCGTCCAGCACGCCCCGCATTACGCGGTGGAAGCCGTGAAATACGTCATCGTCGAGTTCGAAGGCAGCGGCGTGGCCGAGTACTTCATCGACGGGACCTACCTGAAAGGGACATGGAAGAAACCGAAAGAAGGGGAACCGACGACCTTCTATGACGACAAAGGACAGGAAATCAACCTCTTGCCGGGGAACACCTGGATCCAGGTCGTCCATCCCGACATCGCGATCACGAAAAACTAACCGGAGAAATCCGGTTTTTTTATGCAAAGCAGACTTGACAATAAATGCAAAGCGAACTATACTGTAAATGCAAAGTGCACATTGCATTCACGAGGTAACATGAAAACGAAAATTCAAGCGTTACGCAAAGAACACCGGATCAGCCAGGAAGAACTGGCCTTGGCCGTCGGAGTGACGCGCCAGACGATCACCTCGCTGGAAGTCGGGAAGTACACGGCTTCGCTGGTCCTCGCCTACAAGATCGCCACCTACTTCGGGTTGACGATCGAAGACGTCTTCGACTTTACGTCGGAAGGGGAATAAAATGGAAAAATTCAAACTCGACATCCAACGCCGGATCTACGGATTCGCCGGATTGATCCTGCTTTTTGTCTTAACGTATTATTTCATGAACCGCATGTACGGCATGGGGGACGGAAGCGACGCCGGCGACTTCATCCGCGGGTTCCAGCTCGGCATCTTCGCGGCCATGGTCAGCGCGACCGTCGTACGTATCCTCATCTATAACGCCGCGTTACGCGACGACGATAAACTGCGCAAACTCCACATCGAAGAAACCGACGAGCGCAACCAACTGATCGCACTGAAAGCCGGCGGTTTCGCCAGTCTGGTCGAGCTCATCGTTTCCGTCTTGGCGACCCTTGTCGCCGGGTTCTTCAGTAACACTGTTTTCTTTACTTTGTTGGGGGTCGTGCTCTTCATCGTCTTCCTGCGTCTCATCACGAAACTTGTCTATCAAAGAATACTCTAGTCCGATAAAAAGTATCACGCTCACGTTTGGGGGGTTCCTGATGTATAATAAAAAGTAAGTGAAGGAAACTTCAGTGAATCAGGAGGATAGACGATGAAACACATCAAACGAATCATGCTCATCGGGGTCGCGACGCTACTGCTTTTGGTCGGTTGTGCGAAACCCGCACAGAAAGACCCGGTCGTCGTCGCCACCATGTTGGACTCGGAAGGGTCGATCCTGGGGCAGATGATCTTGCAGATGCTGGAAGACAACGGCATCGAAACCGTCAATAAACTCAATTTCGGGACCCCGGACATCCTGCGCGCCGCGCTGGAAAACGACGAAGTCGACCTGGTGGTCGACTACACGGGATCCGGACAGTACTATCATCCGGAAGACGCGACCGACCCGACGATCTGGAACGATCCGGTCAAAGGGTATGAGTTCACCGAAAAACTCGACCGTGAAAAGAAGAACATCTACTGGCTGACACCGTCCGCCGCAAACAATACGGAATCGATCGCCGTCACGCGTGATTTCGCGCAAGCCAACGGGATCGAAGACATGGAAGACCTCGCCGCCTACATCAATGCGGGCAAGGATTTCAAACTCATCACGTCCGCCAGTTTCGCGGAGAATCAATTGGGCTTGTTGGGGTTTGAGGAAGCCTATGGCTTCAAGCTCACCAACGACCAACTCATCATCCTCTCTTCAGGCAACACGGCGGAAATGCTGCTGGCATTAAGCAACGGCACCAACGGCGTCAACGCTTCCTTGGTCTACGGCACCGACGGTGCCTTGGACAAGATGAACTTGTTGGTCGTCGCCGACCCCAAGCACATCCCGCCCGTCTATCTTCCGGCCCCGGTCATCCGCGGCGACGTCCTGGATGTCTATCCGGAGATCCGCGAGATCTTGAAACCGGTCTTTGAATCGTTGACCTTGGAAGCCCTTCAGACCCTTAACGCGGCGGTGGCCTACGACGGCCAGAACGCGGCGGATGTCGCAGAAGAATACCTGATTGAAAACGGATTCCTCGACGAATGAAAACCGGCCGCATCACGACCGCGGCCGGTAGTTTCCTTACGCTTTTCGCGTTGACGCTGCTTCCCTGGGGAGAATTCAAAATCAACCGGGTCGCCCGCGGGATCCCCATCCAAGCGATGGGGTTTCTTGGATGGGCGATGTGGACGACCTCGATCGTCGTCCTGCTTTTAATCATCGCGGTGATCCGATGGAAACCGCGTTTTTTCAATGCAATCCTTAGTTGGATCCTTCTTTTTCTGCCTTCCCTCGGCTTGATCCTACTTAGCCGCTATATCCCTGACGGAGTCGACTTCGATCCGAAAGTCGCCCGCATTTCACTGGGGATCGGCTTCTATCTTTTCTATGTCGGCATCCTGCTTTTGTTATCCAAAACCGCGTATCCCAAACTCAAGATCTTTTTATCTTTCCTGTTCATCCTCGCTTTCGCCGGAAACATGGATGCCTTGGGCTTGGTGCGTGAATACAGAAACATCGAAGAAACCTTCCTGCGCGAACTTTCGCGCCATCTTACCTTGGCGCTCTTTTCCGCCATGGCGGCGATCTTGCCAGGGATACTTTTGGGCTATGCGGCGATGCGCTATCCCAAAGCCCGTGAATGGATCTTCGGCTTCGTCCATGTCTTTCAGGTCGCGCCGACTTTATCGCTGCTGGCCTTGATGATGATCCCTCTGACCGCCTTATCCAAAGCGTTTCCGTTCTTGGCGGATCTGGGCATCAAAGGCATCGGTTTCGCCCCGGCTTTCATCGTTTTGTTTCTCTACAGCCTCCTCCCCATCACGGCGAACACCTATGCGGGCTTGAAGCAGACCGATCCGGCCGTGCTTGAAAACGCCGTCGCGTTGGGGATGAGTCCCAGGCAAACGTTGATCAACGTGTGGTTTCCGCTCACCTTGCCCTCGATCTTCGCCGGCATCCGTACCGCGATGACACAAAACGTCGGGAACACGATCCTGGCGGGTCTGGTCGGCGGCGGCGGGATGGGCGCCCTTATTTTCCTGGGTCTATCGCAATCCGCGCTGGATCTGGTGCTCTTGGGAACGATCCCGGTGGTCGTCATGGCCTTGATCCTGGATGCGGTGTTCGAAGTCGTCGAAGTAGGTACGGTAAGAAAGTTGGGGGTGGACTATGATCAAAATCTCAGGGTTGAGTAAACACTACGGGGAGACGTTGGCGCTGGACAAGGTCGACCTGAAAATCATGGATGGCGAATGCGTCGTGTTGATCGGACCCTCGGGCTGCGGGAAAAGCAGCCTGCTGCGCAGCATCAACCGCATGATCGACATCGACGAAGGGGAAATCATCGTGGCGGGAAAAGACAATAAAACCTATCCGCCGCAGGAACTCCGCCGCAAGATCGGCTATTGTATCCAAAACGTCGGCTTGTTTCCGCACTATACCGTCTATGAAAACATCGCCGTCGTCCCGCGTATGGAGAAATGGGACGAGACGAGGATCAAGGAGAGGGTCGAGTTTCTGATGAACCTCACCGGTCTACCTTTGAGTTACCTAACGAAGAAACCCCATGAACTATCCGGCGGGGAAGCGCAACGGGTCGGCGTCTGCCGCGCCTTGGCGGCCGATCCCGACATCCTCCTCATGGACGAACCCTTCGGGGCGGTGGATCCGATGACCCGCATCAAGATCCAACTCGCCTTCAAAAACATCCAGAAAGAACTGAAGAAAACCGTCGTTTTCGTGACGCACGACGTCGAGGAAGCGATCCTTCTGGCCGACAAGCTCGTGGTCATGCAGGAGGGGAAGATCCTGGGATACGACGCTCCCGAAGCCTTTGCGAAACACATGGAAGAAGATTTCGTCCGTTTGTTTCTGGGGGAAGACTATCCGGTCAAACTGTTGAAGCGACACGGGATCGACGACTATCTGAAACAAGACGGGGATTCATCGGTCACCTTGCATGAAATCCTGGGACGTCTATTGAAGAGTGAAACCGGCGTCGTCGAAGTGACGGATACGCAAAACAAGATCCATGAAATCCGCTTCGAGGATCTGACCCGCTATCTACGCGAGGAAGAAAGACGATGAAGACAAGAATCGTCAACGATCTCAAACCCCATATCATGACCTTGATCTACCTGGTCTTGTTTTTGGTCTGGGTGTTCGGTTTCGATTCCTTCAAGGAAACCTTGGCGATCTGGTTCCCCGGCAGGATCGACCTGGTCTCCCGGACGACCCTCCCCGTCCTCACCCTCCAACACCTTCAAATCGTATTGATTTCCACCTCGGCCGCCATCCTTGTCTCCTTGATCCTGGGCATGCTTGTCCATTTGACGCAGAGCGACGAATTGGAGTCGCTGGTGCTGGGCTTGGCCAACATCCTTGAAACGATCCCCTCGGCGGCGATCATCGCGCTGAGCGTCCCGCTGTTGGGCTATGGCAACGCCCCCGTCCTCCTGGCATTATGGCTCTATGCGATCCTGCCGATCTCCCGTAACGTCATGGTCGGACTACGCGGTGTGATCCCCGCCGTCCAAGACGCCGCCAAAGGGGTCGGGATGACGCCGTTGCAACGCCTACTCAAGGTCGAAATGCCCTTAAGCCGACCCATGATCCTCGCCGGGATCAAGACCGCCCTGGTCATCAACATCTCCGCGGCGACCATCGGGGCGACCGTCGGAGCCGGAGGGCTGGGTGTCCCCATCATCGCCGGCATCCGTACCTACGACCCCCTATTGGTCCTGCAAGGATCCATCGCCGTCATCCTGCTTGCATTGCTGAGCGAAAGAGCGATCCGCTAAACAATAAATCTTGCGAAAATCCACCCCCGACGATTGACAACGCGTTCACGAATCGGTACACTAAAGTCAAGCGAAGGGGGAATGACCATGGGGAATCATTCGTCGCAACACAACAAGACAAGGACATTTTTCGTGTCCTTTTTGTTTGAAAAGGGGAAACGATGGAAACAGGGGAAATCGCACAGAACGCATTGATCAAAACGTATTTCGGGGATTCGCCCTATCATGAGGAAGCGTTTCTACGATGGCGTGAAACCGGGGGCGCACCGTTCAATTGGGCCGCGTTCTTCATCGGAAGCTGGTGGTTCTTCTACAAGCGGAACCTTTGGGTCGGGATTACCTTGACCCTGATCCGTCTCATCGTGGCGAGTATCGGCAATCCGATGGTCAGGGACGTCATCGTGATCGGCATTTCGCTTTTCACCGGATTCATGGGGAACGCGATGGAGTATCAACGATTGGAAAACCTGTTGACGGAAGTCGAAGCGCTCGACGACGTCAATCGACTGGCCATCGTCAAACGAAAAGGGAAACCTTGGACCTTCGTCATCGTCCTGTTTTGCCTGGACGTCCTGATCTCTCTTTATTTGTTTTATCGGATCTTGGCCTAACGTTCAAAGAAAAGGGGGCATAGCGATGAATCTGGACAACACCCGCTGGTTCTTGACGAAAAACGCAGATAAATTCCCGCCGAAAAATCGGGCTTCGTATCGCGAACAGTTGGAAACCGCGGACGAATACATTCTTAAGCGTCTTCTAGAAATCGAATTCGACCCACCGCGCAAAATGATCTGGATCTCGTTGTTTCTGGGTTTGTTCGGGGTGGATCGCTATGTTTTGGAAGAAGACCGGACATGGATCGCCAAGGCGATCACGCTGGGCGGATTCGGAATTTGGTGGCTCATCGACCTGGTCCGGATCGTAGGGCGAACCCAAGCCGCCAACGCACGCAAACTCGACGATGTGCTCCATGATCGGGAATACCTGAAAATAGACAAGGCGAAGCTCAGCCATGGTTTGCTTTGGCTTGGCCTCGCGTTTTCCTTCAACCTCCTCTTCTACTTCCTCTACGGTAAATACTATTATGAATTCTTCGGCGATGCCTATGAACCCTTCACGAAAACCGTGGTCCTGGTTGTTGTCGGATTTATCCTGTGGGTCCCGGGCGCTTTGTTGACCCTGGATGCCTTCCTGAAGAAGTTGGATCTCGGTCCGATCCTACACATGCTTCTCTTGATGATCGGGCTGCCGCTCTTGATCGTCGTCCTCACGCAGTCGGTCAATTTCATCACCGCCTGGCTCTTGTTGGGGAAGGAAGGCTATCTTGTCATGAGCGACTTCTCCGCCAAGACCTTCGGTTTGCTTTTCATTTCCCTCTATGTCGGAAACGTGGGCGGGTACGCCCCGACCGACCCGCTACGCATCTTCGTCCAGACCGTGTTCTGGGTGATCGACCTGTATTGGATGCCTTTGGTTCTCTTGATGAGTCCGATCCTGATCACCTTCTTTCCTTACAAGATGTCCCAAAAACCAGACACCACGCACTGGAGACACCACTGATCACGCCATTTTTCTGAAATTATGCTACACTAAAATCGACCTATGAAGAGTACGGAAGAGACAGGCTCGTCGCCGTACCGCAACCTGCATACGCAAGGTGCGAAATCCTGCGGGGAAACCCGGAAGATAGGGAGAGAACGTTCGTTTTTTCAATCCCCGTCTTCAGATGGGGATTTTATGTTGGTCGGAAAGGGAGAGTATGCGAATCTACACGAATTTTGACCTATGGAACGTATTGAAAGTCCATCGCGGACTGGGGGAGGTTTCGTATCGCGGTGAAAGCATCGACTTGGATCAGGAAGAAGGATTGCGGAAAGTCATACGAAGCTGCATCGAAGACGGGGTGTTTTTCTGTGACGGATGGGAAGGGGCTGGCGCACTGAACTGCGCGTCGCGACTGCCCGTTCTGTGGATCGGGGACTTGGATTTTTTGAATCAAAGCACTGAAGGGAAGAAGGGGAACATGCAGGTGGGGACACTCATGCTGAACCTGGTCGAAGCGCGGATCCTGGTTCGGAAGAAGCGTCGGGAATGAAGATGATTTGATGGTCAAATCAATTGAATGGGCGCAAGTTTTACGATATGATGCAACCATCAAGTCCGCACGGCGGATCGGATTCAAACCCATTCATGGCTTACCGTTTGATTTTTTTCGATACCCAAAAAGAAGGAGGTGAATCAATGAAAAAACTCACGACGCTCTCTCTTACCCTCGTGTTGCTTATGGCCTTCACGTTGACGACATTCGCGCATCCCGCCGTTCCGACCCAAAGCATCGGCAACGTCAGCCCCAATGCCGCCAGAGGCTTGCATACCGCTTGGGGAAACATCCAAGACAGCAACGGCATCGCCCCGCATGTCTTCCTCGGCCGCTTCTCCCCCCATTGATCGATTCCCACCACACACTTTAGGTCAAAGATTCTTTGACCTTTTTTTATGCGCCGATCCCATGCCAACCCGTGAAAAGAGCACTACCATTACGCATTAATCTATGGTACGATTTCCCCAAGGAAAAATACCATGGGTGAAAAACGCAATCTTTACGGTCTGGATCTGATGAAATTCATCGCGGCGATGCTGGTGGTCAGCGGACATGTACGTCCGCTGCTTTCCTATTCCCTTGAATTGGACGTTTTCGTCATCCACGTGTTGGCCCGAGTCACGATCCAGTTCTTTTTTATGACGGCCGGGTATCTTCTGTTTCGAAAAATCACGTTTCCCATAAAAGACAACAAACAAAACCGGATTATCCTATATAATTATGTCAAACGGATCCTGATCCTTTATTCGGTTTGGTTTGGGATCTATACCTTGGTCATCCTGGTGTTCTTCACCAACGCCATCCCGTTCAACCTCTACGGGTTCTACATCTTCTATAAGTTCCTGCTTGCGGGGTCGCATCTCTGGTATTTGCTGGCCCTGGGGCTAGGAATGATCGTGACGTATTTCCTGCTTCAACGTTTTTCGTTTAAAACGGTCTTGATCTTGGGGGCCATCCTTTATCTGGTCGGGGTCTTCGGGGATGCGTATTACGGCGTTGCGCGCGACTTCGGTGTCGCCGCGCCCTACGACCTTTACCTAAGCCTCTTCAATACGACCCGCGACGGTTTGTTTTTCGGAACCTTCTTCGTCAGCGCGGGTGCGTATTTCGTCAAACACGACTTCCGCATCCGTCGACCCTTCATCGGATACTTCATTTTCATGGTCGCGATGACCTTCGAAGTCTTCCTGCTGAGGGCGTATAGCCAGCCGCTCAACTTCAACATGCTGATCTTCGCCCTCCCGGCCAGCGTCTGCCTGTTCTCGGGGATGCTTGAAATCCAACTGAAAGAGCGTAAGGTCTACAAATGGCTGCGCGACGGAAGTCTGATCGTCTATCTGGTCCATCCACTTCTGATGATGGTCCTCCCGATGCTCTTCGCATCGGTTGGACTGGGCAACCTTTATCAAAACAGCCTGGTTCAATTCTTCGCCGTCGCATCCGTCTCCTACGCCTTCGCATGGGGTTTGATGACCTTGACGAAGAAGTGGTCCGTACTGCATCTGTTGTATTAACACGAAAGGAATCGAATCATGGGAAGCAAACAAAAACAAAATTATGCCAAGTTGTTGGTCCGTAGCGGACTCAACCTCCATCCGGGACAAAACGTGGTCATCGAGGTGGATGTGGAAAACGAATCGTTCGCGAAACGCGTCGTCGAGGAAGCCTATCTTGCGGGTGCGAAAAACGTCGTCGTACGCTACACAGACATACGGGCGGATCTGCTTCGGATCCAAAACCAGTCGGTCGACGAAATCCGTACCGTCGAACATTGGGAGCGCGAGTCGATCGACGCCTACCTGCGCGACAACGGCTGCCATCTGCTTTTAACCTCGACCTACATCGGCTTGATGGACGAGGTCGAAAGCGACAAAGCCA
>Ga0209319_1000472_pt1 | contig 51411 bp, 72 predicted proteins | sample RifGroE2_FD_184000 | JGI IMG/M metagenome (GOLD analysis project Ga0209319, IMG submission 184000) | Groundwater microbial communities from Rifle, Colorado - Groundwater E2 (SPAdes) (version 2) | ecosystem: Environmental > Aquatic > Deep subsurface > Groundwater | place: Rifle, Colorado, United...
GCTGAATCCGATAAGACCATTCGTCAGCGTATCTTGGAAATCGCCGGCATTACTGAGGTCAAAGTCGTTGACAAACTGACCGCCGATAACGTTATCCTGGTCCAGATGACTTCGGACGTTGTTCGGATGGTTGAAGGCCTGCCCCTTACCACTGTTGAGTGGACTGAGGGCGGCGGGATGACCACGAATTATAAGGTCATGACGATCATGGTTCCGCAGATTCGTGCTGATCAGAATGGTAATTGTGGTGTAACGATTCTGAAGGCTTAATCCGCGCCCACAAAGAAGGCAAAATGATACTAGAATGGTGGATTGCGCCCACCATTCTATTTCATCCAAATAACCAGCAAGGAGGGCTTTATGAGTCTTTGTAAATACAGAAAGAAAGCAAAAACAGGACGGCATTGCTTCAAGTTTGACGGAAAGAGATATTCGGTCGTGCCTGGCAATATAATTGAAGTAGATGGTTCTGCTCTTGGGTCATTTATTGACGATTACGACTGTCTGACTCCGGTAACCAAAAGGACCAGCTTGCCGATAGCAAAAGAAGCAGATTTAACCAATACTTCAAACGGCCTGGGTTTGGTTAAGGTATCCCGGTGGATGTACAATATTATTAATCCTGATAATCCGGACAAGCCCCTGAATGACAAGCCGATGAAAAAGGCTGAGGCTGAAAAGATCATGGGCGAAATGATGGAGATCATCCCGGAACCTGATACTGACTTGTTTGAGCAGCTTGACTGGGATTCTCTGATCGGGATTATGGAAGAGGAAGGAATTGAGATCCTCGAAGAGTACGAAACAGAAGATCAACTACGCGATGCAATAGTAGCTGCTCGTCGTGGCTGATTTCTGGGAAATACCGGCCTTATGGCCAGGCTCGACTGTCTTCATTATCGGTGGTGGGGCCAGTCTTTTAAAACAGGATTTATCACTCATCCATAATCACCGAGTGATTGGAGTGAATCAGGCATATAAACTCGGCCCTTGGATTGATGCTTGTTGGTTCGGGGATAAGGGATGGTACGAAGAGAATTTACCGGCCATAAGAGAGTATGGCGGACTGATTGCAACTTGCGCTGCTACTCTTCCAGGGCAAAGAAAGGCCAGGGTGAAATATGTTGGCAGAAGCAAACCATCTGGAATTGAGATCAAGAGAAGAAATGGTATTGCCTGGAATGGAAACTCCGGGGCTTCGGCGATCAATTTTGCCTATTGGCTTGGAGCAACAACTGTCGTCCTACTCGGCTTCGATATGCAGAATCCGGCTGATCCAAAGGATACGCAGTCTCATTGGCACAACGACTATGAAGTCAGGTTCGACAAAAAAGCAGGAAGACTACACGACCCATACCCAAGGTTTATGAAGTACTGGCCAGTAATAGCCAGGGATGCAAATCAGGTAGGATTGAAGATTATAAACGCAACAGTCGGCGGCGCTCTTGAAACATTTGAACGAAAACCATTAGAGGCCATATGTCAGGATTTATCAGCCCATACGTTGTAATTGATCGAGGGGTCAAGTTGGCTCTGACCGCTAAGATTTTCCATTTTGTTGTTCTTCGGGACAACGTGGAGATTGGCGAGAACTCGATTGTCGGCCATAATGTGGTGATTGAAAGGGATACGAAAATCGGAAACAATACGACTATTCAATCTCAGTGTCATATTACCGCAGAGGTCACGATCGGTGACAATGTTTTCTTCGGTCCTGGAGTAGTAATGACCAACGAGAAGAATATCGCCAATCAGGGACGGGCAGTTCCAAAGATCGAGCGGGCCGTTATCGGCAATGGCGCTCGGATTGGGGCCGGGGCCGTGATTGCTCCTGGCGTAAATATCGGGAAGAACGCTTTCATTCATGCCAATTCTTTTGTGACGAAGAATATCCCGGCCGGTGAAGTATGGGGGGTTCCTCACGGAAAGAGTCGGGCAGTTAAGATTGGTATGGTGCCGGAGAGTGAATGGCTATGATTGATCAGATACCTTCAATAGTCGTTTGCCTTCGCTCTGGTGGCGATTATTACCCCGGCCATGTAAGAGCACTCGCAAGACAGATTGAACGCAATGCGACGATTCCTTATCGTTTTGTTTGCTATACAGATCAGGCTGATGAACTCTTGGAAATAGAGACGGTCGAACTCGAAAAGAATTATCCCGGTTGGTGGTCATGTGTCGAACTTTGGAAACACCAGGGGCCGACGGTCGCCATTGGCCTAGACACGATGATCCTGAAGAATATCGACGACCTCCTGAAAATGGTTTGCCATATCCCGGAAGATGATTTCTTTTTGCTGGATTCGTTCTTTCATCCGGGAGAATTTATAAACGGGATGCAGGCTTGGAATGGTGATTGGTCCTGGTTGTATGATGAGTTTGACTTTGAGAAGGAATCAAAACTCCATCGTGGTGATGAAAATTACCAGATAGATGCCCTGCTGACTAAAGGTGTCGACTTAACAGCAATCCAAGAATACTTTGCAGGGATTTGTAATTACAAACTCCATATTCGGAAGAACCTTGTGAAAGATCCGGGAATCATCATTTTCCATGGTGATCCCAAGCCCTGGCGGACGAATCTGTGGAGGTTAGTGGAATGAAGCCAACAATGCCGGTATTTGCTTGTGTACTGAAGTTAGGCGGGGATTATATAGAAGAACACGTCCGGCTTCTTGCAGCGCAGGTACGAGCAAATACGACGATTCCTTACGACTTCATTTGTTTTACAGATTCCAATGAAAAAATCGATGGTGTTGTTTCTATCCCACTGATTAATAATTGGCCGGGTTGGTGGTCTGTTCCTGAGGTCTTCCGGAATGTTGGCCCTACCGTTGTAACTGGAATTGATACTGTAATCAGAGGAAATATTGACGACCTGTTTAAGGTGGCCACTGACTCCACTGAAAAAGACTTTTGGATGATTCGTTCTTTCCGGCCTCCAGTCAGAACCATCTCAGGAATTATGGCATGGAATGGAGATTGGTCCTGGCTGTATGAGCAATTCGATTATGAGAAATTCTCCAGGCAACTTCGTGGAGAGGAAGATTATACGAATGCCAAACTGAGAGAGAAAAGAGTCATCCCAAAAATATTACAAGACGCTTTCCCGGAGAGCATTTATTCATACAAGCGACATTGTTCTGGTGGGATATCTTCGAATTGTAAAGTGCTCGTTTTCCATGGTAAACCCAGACCATTCGAAGTTCCAACCCTTTGGCAAGAAATTGTAAAGGAGCATGCATGAAAGATCCGATTTTGGTAGTTGGTTGCGCCCGTTCTGGAACGTCTATGACGGCAGGCATGCTCAATATCTGTGGGGCTTTTGGTGGGGAGATGTATGGCCCTAGTATTGATGCCCAGAAGGGGATGTTCGAGAACTGCAAACTCCGAAACGACATCGTTAAACCATACCTGAAAAAGATTGGTGCTGATCCAATGGGCCAGAAGCCACTCCCGAACAATCGCCAGGTCTTTGAAGTTTCCCAACCGGAAGCAGATCATTGGAGAGATATTGTTCAGCGACTTATGATGTCTCAAGGATACAAAAGTGGTGAATGGTTCTGCAAGTGTACCAAGGCTGCTGGGATGTGGTATATGTGGCATAAAGCCTTTCCAAAAGCGAAGTGGATAATTATCCATCGGGACCATAAAGACATCATCAGGAGTTGCCAATTAACTCGATTCATGCGGGCATATAGGGATGAGGCGGGTTGGCAGTCTTGGATAGATCAGCATGAGAAAAGATTTGCTGAAATGCATACTGCTAAGCTGGATATATTTGATTTCTGGCCATCTCGACTTTGTGCTGGAGATTGGGATTATGCCAGGCAGTTGATAGAGAGTGTTGGTTTGGTATTCAACGAGCCTATGGTCAAAGCCTTTATCGAGCCGAAATGGTTCAATGAGGAGGGCAAGTAATGCCTCGCGTAACTGACGCTGAAGTTTTTGCCATTATCGATACCACCTTGACTGATATCGATGTTTTTATCAATACGGCAAATATGATGGTAACTTCCTGGCTGGAAACTGCCGGATTGACCGACGAAACCCTGAAGGAGATAGAGAGATATCTTGCCGCTCATGTATTGAGTGTACAGGATCAGAGAGTTAAATCAACTGGCGTCGATGTTCTTTCCGAATCTTATCAGGGGCAGTGGGGCATGGGGTTGAATGGTACCAGTTATGGTCAGATGGCAATTCTCTTGGATACCTCCGGAACTCTTGGGAAGATAGCCAAGAATGGGTATAGCAAATCCGCTTCCTTAAATATGATTGGGTACCACTGATGAATCTCAGAAAGTTTTTCAATCAGAAAGCGGTTTACTGGCCAACTCCAACTCCGGATGGGTATGGTGGATATACTTATGGTGATCCGATTGAAGTAGATGTTCGCTGGACTGTAAAGCAAGAGAAGTTTTTGACTTCTCAAGGCGCTGGAAATGGAGTTGAGGAAGTCCTTTCCAGGGTTGTTGTTCTTTCTGAAACGGATTTTGATATGAAAGGTAGGATGGCCTTGATGTTATTGGCGGATGTCGATAGTAGCGGAACTCCAGAAACAGAAGATGCACTGACCATCGAAGGTTTTGAGAAGATCCCGACAATTAAAGCAGATCAATTTTTACGAAAAGCATTTTTGGTATGAGTGAACTGAAAGGCTTATCGCTGGTTTTGAAGAATCTGAACAAAGCCATTTCTGATATTGAACTCCATACCAAGGAAGGGTTGACCGAAGCTGCTCTGGTAGTAAAATACGATTCCGTTAAAGGAACTCCGATTGATCTTGGTAATCTTAGGAATAGCGCATTTGTTCTTGTAACCGATCAACGAGAAGATAATCCAACTCCAAACTTTACAGGTTCTGATGCCGGCAAAATGTCCAGTGATCATTCAAGTCAAATATCTGAAGGAAGAGGGATTGTAAATAAAGGAAAACATAGATTCAATGCGATCGTAGGATATACGGCCAATTATGCTTTGTGGGTTCATGAGATGCCGTCGCATTATAATTTTAATTCTGGTTCAAATAAGTTTCTTGAAAAGGCATTATTTAAAAACAAAAATCGTATTCTCCAGATTTTAATTAAGCGCGCAAAACATTGAAATGATATGAATTCTCCTTCCAAAGACATAAAAGATTACCTCTTGAGTCAATCGGACGATTCCAGTTCGACGCTTGATTTTACTTTCGGTACAAATCTTTTTATTTCTCTTTTACCAGAAACTTCTGTATTGGCTACGGCTATATTTGATACTTCCGGAATGACACCAGATCCGACAAATATAAGAAATCCTACTATTCAGATATTGGTTCGAGGAAAGGTTGGAGGGTATGAAACGGCTTGGGCAAAGATGGAAGCAATTATGGCCGAACTTCATGCTTTGGCAAATACAACGATAAACAGTACACTTTATATTTTAATTTGGAAATTAACAGAACCATTTCATGTTGGGAATGATACACAAGGAAGACCTATTTTTTCGTGCAATCTGCGGATCAAAAGGGCGTAACAGTTAAAACAATAGGAGGACATTATGTCAAATGCGGTATCTGGTGTAGGAACGACTTTTAAACGGTCGAACATGTTGAGCAGCGCGACCTTTGCAGCAATTGCAGAGATCAACAGTATCAAAGGGCCGGACAAGAAACGGAATGTCATCGATGTTACCAGTTTGGATTCGACTGGTGGATATCGGGAGTTCATCGCTGCCTTTCGGGATGGGGGCCAGGTGGTCATGGACATGAACTTTACCAGGGCCGGTTACGACGACATGAATGATGATTTCGAGATTGAAACCCTCGTTGATTATCAGATCGTCTTCCCTGGATCAATCGGCACGTTTGAGTTCTCCGGCCTTGTAACAGATATTGGGAATTCGATTCCTTTGGATGATAAGATCACCATGTCGGTAACGATCAAAGTCAGCGGCCAGAGCGGATTCCAGTCCACTTAAAAAGTAGTTCAACCAGCAACAAATAACCAAGAAGAGGGAAAGAATGAGCGAAAAAGTATTGGGCAAATTTGATGTACTAAAGGCCACCGAACTGAAGAGAGAATTGGTGCCTGTTCCTGAGTGGGGCGGCTCTGTGTGGGTTCAGGAGATGGACGCTGCTACCAGGGATCGGTTTGATGCCTGGGTGGTCAAGAAGGAAAGCAATGAAGTCGGGGGAATGAGGCTCAGAGTCTTGATCGCAACGGTCGTCAATGAGGATGGAACCTTGATGTTTTCTGACCTTGATATCCCTGATTTGATGAGCAAATCCTCCAGGGCCACCAGCCGCCTTTCTGATGTTGGAATGAGACTTTCCGGAATGAATGAGGAGGCAGCTGCAGCAACAACAAAAAACTCCGAGCCCGTTCCGAACGACGATTCCTCTTCCGACTCTGTCGCGAACTAGGATACCCGCACCCTGATCATCTACTCCAACACTTAACGGCAAGTCAGGTGGCGGAGTGGATAGCATATGCGGAGTTAGAACCGTTTGGGGCGGTACACGAATCAAAGCTGTTTGGAATGGTTTGCGCAACAGTAGGGAATTTTTCAGTACTAGAAGGCAAAGATGAGGATACAGGGAAGAGAAGATACTGGGTTCCAGAAGACTTTGTCCCAAATCCTTTGGTCGAACCGAAAGTAATTGAGAAAAAGAAGCAGACCCCGGAAGAGATGGCAGCGGCATTGAAATCGGCATTTGGTAGCAGAAAAAGCAAACAAAGGCGCAAGAAATGATTGATATTGGTTCATTGTATACCAGGATTGAGGCTGATACTTCCGGCTTGAATAAAGCCGAAACGAATATCGCCGCTTTTGCTAAACGAGCTGCTGGATATTTTGCTGGGATAGCATCTGTTGCTGCTGTTGCTACAGCCATTAAAGAAGTAACTTTTGCCACAGCCAGGTTTGATACTCTTGGTGTGGTGATGGAAGTAGTTGGGAAGAATGCTGGATATTCAGCTCGGGAAATGGCCAAATACGAGCAGGAGTTGCGGAAGACGGGTATCTCCATGACTTCTGCTCGTGAGACTTTAACCAAGATGTCTCAGGCCCAGATTGATCTTTCCAAGAGTTCGGAACTTGCCAGGATAGCCCAGGACGCAGCAGTAATTGGTAATATCAATTCGTCAGAAGCATTTGAGCGGATGATTATGGGTATCCGTTCTGGTGAGATTGAGATCCTTCGTACTATTGGTCTGAATGTAAGTTTTCAAAACTCTTATGTTGAAATGGCTGCATCTCTTCATAAGACAACGGCAGAATTGACAGAGAGTGAAAAAGCAACGGCCAGGATGAATTCGGTACTTGCTGAAGGTCCGAAAATAGCTGGTGCTTATGCTGGGGCAATGGAAACCCCAATGAAGAAGTGGTTGTCGCTTCAACGTTATATTGATGATACCAAAGTTAAATTGGGAGTTCTGTTTCAACCGGCTTTTGGTGTTCTTGTTGATTCTATTACAGACGGACTGAAGAAATTTGGTAACGTTCTTAATGAAACAAACTTAAAAGGATGGGGAGAAAATATAAAGTCTGTTCTGGAAGGAACTATTGCCTTCGGAAAGGCAATCCAAGGTCTTTCAAATGCATTAGGGACTCCAGGAATAGGCCAGCTTGCTATCGTTGGCGGTGTACTTGCTAAGTTTGGGCCTCAAGCGGCTATTGCAGCAGCGGGGGTTTTGACTCTTAATAATGAACTCGAAAAGACGCAGACCGGGAGTATCCAACAAGGTGCCAGGGCTTATAAAGGGTTTGCCGAAAACATCCAAAATTTGCTTGACGTAGCCGCTGGAACGAGGGATTTCAATACTGGTAGAATTCTTACTGAAGTTGAAAAAGTCGAAAGGAAAATTGCTGGATTAAAAAATCAAAAAGCTACTTGGTCACTTTTTCCTGATCCTGGCGAAATAGAAAGGCAGGCCAGTGTTGTAAAGGCGAAAATTTCTGAACTCGAGAAATCAATTCTCGATGCCAAGATCAAGGATGCCATTCAGGAAAGCATTTCCGATCCTTGGAAGTCTGCTCCTCGTGAGGCCGCTATAGCTCAGAGAGCAATGGAAAACTCCCTGAAGTCTTTTAAAGACAATCAGGCAAGATCATTGAAGACTCTCCAAGATGAGTATGAGAAACACGCTGATGCTATAAAGAAGATTTCCGACGAGATAGCCCAGAATCAAATGTCTGGTGAAGAACTTATCCGTTCACTTCGGCAGTCTGGAATGGATGATTTCTCTGCCTGGAAAGACATCAAGAAAGAGGCTCAGGAATATGAACAGGCTGCAGAGAAAGCGGCCAAGGCAGGGAATTTTGATGAGGCTGTTAAATATGCTGATATGGCACAAGAGCGCTTCGTCAAACTGAATAAAGAAGTAAAGGAAGGGGGTAAAACACTCATCAGCACAAAACAGGGCTCTGCTGAGGCAATTGCTGGTGTTGAGCGGATGATCCAGCTCAGGGATGAAGCCTTGAAAGGCAGTAAGCAGATCGAAATAGATGCAGCAAATTCTGTAATTAAAGAGAGTAACTTCACTGTTGCTGCTCAACTTTTTGAAGATGTAAAAACGAAATCAAATGAAATAACAATGCAGACCTTCCCGGCTATGGGTGCTGCTTTTGATAAGGCATGGAAGGATGGTGCTAATTCGGCCAATGTTGTTTTTACAAATATAGATCAATCTCTCAATAAAACGGCGACGAGAATCAGTGAAACTTTATGGGCTGTACCGAAAGATGGAGCTATTGGAATCGAAACTGAGGTCAAGAAAATTGGTGAAACCTGGACCAACGTCTCTGAAGGCGCAAAGAAAGGATCAGCAGAAACTGCGAAGAAGCAAGTCGAGGATGTAAAAGGAGTTGGAAAAGAAATTAAATTGATTGATGGAGTCTGGACAAACGTCTGGGAAGATGCTGCCAAAGCTGCTGACTCTGCAATTGATAAGATGCTTACCGGAATCAAGAAAGTCCAGACAGAAGCATCCAGGATAAAGATCAGCGAGAAGTCAGCAGGAGGCTCTGTAGCGGGCTATATGCTCGGTGGAGCTATCCAGGCCCTCAGATTCGGCGGACAAGCGGCACACGCAGCAGCAGGGATGTACTTTCCTGGATATGGCGGTGGAGATCAGATCCCAGCTGTACTTGAGGCCGGTGAGGTTGTTGAAAGAAAGGAAGCTGTTCGTGAAGGCGGTTTGGATACCGCTCTTGCATTTAATAATAGAGACTGGAAAACAGTGGTTCAGAATCTTCTCCCCAAACTCCGGATAGGTGGTCCTGTAATGCCTGGATTTCCACGGCAGGCATTTGCAATGGGAGGACCGGTTCAACAGGTATCTCAAGAATCGACTTCAGAATCAATCAGGAAATATTTTATTGCCGGCAGTCCAGAACCGATAACAGTACGAGCAGACAATCGAAATGGGGAACGGATCTTCGCTGAACTCCAAAAGAGATATCTCAGGAGATCATAATGTCTATAACCCTTGGTGGCGTATCGCTTAATGATCATGTTTCCTGGAGAGGAAGGTTCAATCAGTCTATTGTTTCTGGTAATGAACGAGTAACGCTTGGTGGAAAGGTTATTCCTCAACGCGGGCCTGCAGGAACGGCTGAAATAGTTCTTGAGGCTATCGAGGAAGATGATATCAGGAAAGGTTATTTTACCCAGGCTCAACTTACATCGCTAGAAGCATTCCGGCAATCTGGTGAAACTATCTCCTTGAATTATCATGGAGAAACAATAAATGTAAAGATCAAGATTGATGGCTTTGCTGTTGAAAAAACCCTGTGGCAATCCACTTTTACGGCTAACGAAAGATATATTGGAACAATTACATTGATGAGGGCATAATGCAGAATTCTGATCTAAAGGTTTACAAACAAAAAGCCAATGGCCGAATGGATGGTGCCGCTCCGGTTACCAGCGGAGTTGTTCAGAACGTTTTCCCTCATGTGACCAGCGCCCAGAGGACTGCGGGGTTTTTCGATTACAAGAAAACATTCTGGAAAGTAGCTGATGATGCCGATGGAACTCTAATTGATCCCTCGGTTTATACTGATGCTCCGACCCTTTCTGCTACCGATTATGTGACCATGTTTTTAATGGGTCAGAGAGATGCTATTGAGGATTTGACTGGGTATTCAACTGGTAATGATTCGGAAAGGAAGTATGGAACTGCTTACCTGAAAAACAACATCACTGCCGGTGCTCAGACTCTTGTTGTAATAGTTAAAAATGCTGCTCTTGCTTCTGGTGCTGATTTGATTTTCGCTGATGGAGATAAGATTAAATTAACCGATAAAGCAACAGCAGATGCTCTTACCGGAAATGAAGAGATTCTGACTATAAATGGAACCCCATCTGTCAGCGGTTTGGAAATTACTATCACTGTTGATGAGGTAATTGCGAATAACTATACTGCTGCTGGAACGCCGACTATTTCTTCACCAAGGGTTTCAAGTTTGATTGTTCCGACAGCAGATATAGAAACATCAGTAACTACTCCGGTTGTTACAAGTACAGCTGGTACTCTTGATACATCGACCTATCCAATTATTTTGGATAATATTGGTACAGTCGATGAAGATTGGACATTGACCTTTACTGATGCAACCAATTATGCCCTAACCGGAGATAGCCTGACTGGTACGATTGGAACGGGAACGACAGCCGGTGATTTTACTCCGAATAATACCACATTTACCAAGCCTTATTTTACAATTGAACTGGAGGCTTGGGGCGGGACTTGGCAGGCTGGCGATACTGTGACTTTCACCACTCATCCGGCCGCTATTGGTATTGGTCAGAAGCGGGTTGTTCCCGCTGGATCTGCCAGTTTGGCCAATAACAAAACCACTCAGGTGATAGTAGGAGAGGCCGTTTAAAATGACTTCCAGGCAGCATACACTCCGGATTTCAATTGCTCAAGCAAGACGAAATAAAAACAATGATGACTTCGTCTTGCTTGAGCAAGATCCCTGGGATTCTTTTCTCGGGTACGTAACGAAGTTCGGAGTGTATGCAACTATAAATTCGATTCTTTTCCAGGAAGACGAGCCAGAGCCGAACTGTCCTCCTGCAATTATTGATGGGAATGTATATGCATATCCATCGAGGGAAGACCTCAACTATATAATCGGCTGTTCCTGGGGATCATTATCGTCAAGGCGCGTTCAAATTTTAGAGTTTAGTGAAGAGATCCAAGTCGATCTTGAATTAGAATTAGGGCTCAAATATCCGGCTTTGGAGATTGTCTCGTCTGGATGGATAGGGCCTGTTTATACTTCCGAGGGTGATATAGTAAATCCAAAACCGGAAGCTACTATTACAATCGATGGCGCTTCACTTCCCGAAAAAGTATATGGAACACTCATCATAACATATAAAGTTTGTCGGCATACTTATGGTTTAAATATTCAACCAAGACCTGATGCCAAGGAGAATCAACTTCAGTCTTTTGTTTATGCTTGTTGGGATGGTGGAAATACCTACATGGAAATGGATATTCCGGAAGGTTCCGAGACCGAAGAATGCAATTATAGAAATGCAGAACTTGATATCACACCGGACGATCAACCACCAGACCATGTTCCGCCAGAAGATGAATATATTGATATTGATTATTGTACTGGGCTTGAGGCAATTTGATGAGTGAGAAAAATCTCCAGATAAGGATTAGTCCAGATTCAAGTTTGCTTCTTGATAGCGAACAAGAACCTTGGGTGAAACTTGAACAGAAACTGGAGTCAAAACTTTTTTATTATGCCTCGATTCGTGACATTTACAAGATGTGGACTTTGGCAGTAACAGGGGTATCAGCAAGAACTTATAAGCCGATTGGTTGCCCTGTTGAGTTTATCGGATCAGATATTTATGTTTATTTGGGCTTTTATGCCTGGCCGAGTGATCCAGTTTTACTTTATAATTTAGCTGCTTCGCTGGGAACTATTGGTCCAGTTCAGATCGTTAATTTACCAAGAGAATTTTCCGGGTTTGTGAATAACTCGAATACCTGGGATCTTCCGTATTACATGGAAGATGTTTCTGTTGAATGGGAAACACCAACTTTCAATTCTTATGGCGATAGTATTCCGGCTCCAAGCATTACCATAACAAATAAAAGATTGGAATTTTCTACAGAAGTATTTGGAGCATTTCGAGTTAGGGGAAAGGCGGTTGGTGGATATTATCTTTTGACGATGATCCTCAATAAACCGATGACTCAGGAAGAAATAACTGAAGAAGATTTGAGAAACAACGTAATCCAGCAAATTCAAGACAGAAGAATCGTATTTTCTCCACCTCCAATTATTAAATTGAATAGTTATAAAATAGAAAATTTGGAAAGTACCGTTACGGTTGATTGGTTGTCTTTGGATGGTGCTACTCAAACAGAAGAGTTGGAAATTGAGATTCCTCAATGCGTAAAAGACATCTTGGAATTTTGTCCCAATATGTACGAGACTCTGGTTCATCTATGTGAAGAAGTTTCAACCAGGCGAGTTTATTATTCAACCTGTAAAGAAGATACCATTGTGGCAATTATAGATGGGAAAGATCCTTTCAACTTCTGCCAGGATCTGACCCCATGAGTTATAAAAATTTAATTCTCAGATACCAGTTACCTCTTTCAGAATTGACTCCGGAAGATGAGTATTGGTTAACTATTGAGCAGGTAGTTGAAGATGAGCGAGCAACTGTCGGGTTTGTTGCCGATACTATCGATGCCTTGTTTGATACGACTTTATGCGTAGAGAGTCAAGATGAAGAGCCTGCTGCCCCGGAAGAGCCTGTTACCCCGGATTCTTTTGAGGATATGGATGATGTTCTTGATAAGATAGGTGAGAAGACTGAAGTTGATATGTCAGCTTGTGAAATGTTGAGGTCTGGAACCTATCAAACTGATTTGAAGATTATTAGAAGTCATCCTGATGTTCCTTATACATTGAGGTTGAGTGTTGGTAAAATTATTGAAACCGTTCTTTCTTCAGAATCGGTGAGTATTAATCAGAATGTAAAAAACGAATCTTCTGTTATTCTTCCATTTCCAGTTCAAACTGGATTGAGAGTTTCTTGGTTGGGGCAGGTAATTGGTAAAAACGGCGTGATTACTCCGCCGGCAATTCAGGCATTAGGAAATACTTTATTTTGGGGAGTTGAGGTAACTGGATCGCTTCGGGCTGAATTTGGAACTCTTTATGATCTGGTTACCGTAGAAATTCCAGGTATTCCAAATTATGTTGGATCTGAACTTGGGGAATCTCAGGGCGCAAATATTTTGGCTTTTTATCATTATCATGTTTATCGAGCTGATATAAATCCACCAGAAGTAGACGAAGGATTGTTTGAGGAGGTGTGTGGGTATTCAGCATTAACCCGGGTTCCGCCAGACGAAGAACCCGAGCTAGAACCACCACCTGAGCCAGTAATTCAATATGGTTGCATTGATTATTTTCCGCTTGCTCCCTTTGGATCACCGGTTACAGAACCTTGGTTTTTTAGAGAAAAATGTTGCGTTGATGGACAGCATGATGGGTGCAGCACACGAACATCACGGATTGAAGGTGGAAAGGATTTATCACAGGAAATTCGCAACCAGATGACCCTTGAATGGCTTGGGCCAATTGAATTTATTCCCCTTGGGCCGATTACTCCATACGGATGCGGGACTCGATATGAAGAGACGGTAATCAGGCCAAAGAACTGCTGTGATGAGGCCATGCCGATCGTTTGGGATAGCGAGAATTCAGTAGAGGTCTTGGCCCCCAATACCGCTGGTTTCGTCCAGGTTTCTGGCGGCGCCCCTCCCTATCATTGGTCGGTGCGCGGTCAGGGATTTGCGTTGAACCAACAGGGGAATTTGCGTGATGGCTTTACCGATTCCCCGCGCGTCTGGATTTATGCCCTGCACAATGCCTGTGGGTTTGCGCCGATTGAGGTTACCGACGGGTGTTCCGTTATTAGTGATGGAATACGATCGACGGTCGGATCGTGGCTCAATCTGGCCCAACCGACCACTGTCAGGCCATGTGACATCAGGGGGGATCAATCAAATCTGATAGGCCACGCCAGTGATGGATCACCAATATTTGAGTTAATAGCAGGGCAGTATCGGGTGTGGCAGAATACACACGCAAACTATTATGGAGTTGATGCATATCCCCGTTGCGATATGTATCCAGTTGATCCAAGCAACGCCGAGCATTTTTCCTGTTTCGATGGGTTCGAATTATTGTTTAAGCCCAACGCCGTATACATCACAGATCACTGTTTCTGGGAACAACTAACCGAAACAACTGGCAGGACGTGGTATGCGGCACACACTAAATATATGTGGAAATGGGTGTGCTGATGTTAACCGCCCTCAGCTATCGTGATCTCCAGAATATGGCTGTTGTCCTGCGTAATTTCGCCACTTGCGATGATATTGCTGGCGCGATAGAGGCTGAGCTTAATTCGCGCCATCATGATCATCCTCTATCTGCGATATCACCAGCACCACGCCGGCATCCTGATAACATCACCACATGCCGGGTCTGCGGAAAGCCTGCCGTGATCATGCCGCTATCACTGACCGATCGCAGTGTGTTTGCAACCCACGCGATCCAGTGCCAGAATCGTCCTGCCAAGGATCGTCCATGGCAGGACGGCATGTGTGGCCATACTGAATATATTACAAAAGGCAATGAATAATGGCACTCTGGACTCCATTAGAAACAACCACAGATCTATGGCATGACGCCGCAGATGCCACGACCATGACCATTGTCACCGGGGTCAGTGAGTGGCGAGACAAAAAAGGTAATGGCAAAAAAGCCTCGCAGGCCACAGGTAGCAAACAGCCCGTGGTTATTCCAGCCGGTCTGAATGGGCTGGACGTGTTGCGGTTCACGGCCGCCTCTCTGCAATGCCTGACTGGCTCTGTCTCCTTGCTTCCTGGTGCAACGCAGGCCACCGTTTTCGTGGTTTATGCGCCTCGAGTCACCAGCGGTAATATGTCTGTTTTCGGTCAGACGGCGGGAACCGGTACAAACACCTGGCGAGATTTGGGATTTCGAACGGCTGGCGCAGTCGGAGATCCATACCTCGCAACGTATGCCGGAGACCTCACCGATTCTGTCGCCATCTCAGCATCGCCAAAGGTGGCGTCGTATAAATATGACGGCACGACGCTATCGTTATATCGCCACGGTGCGCTAATCGCCTCTGGTGCTAGAGCCCTTAATACCGTTAATGTGACCTATGAGATCGGACACAACGCCGGTGGTAGCTATCCTGATATGGATTTGGCGGAAATCATTGTCGTGCTGTCGGTGCTGTCGGATGCTGACCGGCAACTGTTTGATGGATATCTACATTGGAAATGGGGCCTGCAAGACAATCTTCCAGCCGATCATCCATATAAATCCGCAGCGCCGACCATCCCAGATACTACGATTCTCCGCAGACTACTCAGCCAGCCATATGCCCTCGAAGGGACCCTGCTGACCCTGTTGCCCCAGCTTTACCACCTCACCACCCCGTTCACCGCCACCTGTTCCCAGTTCTATGGCCTGCAGCTGCTCGCCGTCCTGGCCCAGCGTTACGGCGATGTGCCGGCAGTACGGGCACATCTTGAGCAGTATTACGGCTCGGCCGATCTGCTGCGGCGCCTGCTCGCCCAGCCCTACGGCGACGCCTTGCAGTTGTGCCAGACTTTAGTTGAGAACTGGAATTTGCCCGGTGATTTGCTGGCAATTATGGAAATGAGGTATTTTATTTCAGAAGGAGATTTACGAGCTTTAATGTCGTATAATTATGATCTTTCTGAATATACTTTACTTCGACAAAAGCTTGAACAAATTTATATTGCTGGATCAGATGCAGAGGAAGTGCAAGAACCTTTATTTTCTGTAACTACGAACAATGGCGAGTCGCTAAAGCCTCATCATATAAATATTGAAATCGATGAAGGCGAGTATGCAATAAAAGGAGAAATACACCTTGCGGATCAAAATGATTTTCTCCTTTGTAAACATATTGAAACTGAAATTATTATCCCGATAGATTCAACAGAATATCATTTACTCGTTGAGGGACCAAGGCAATCAAGGCCTGAGTGGGGCAGAGTTGAATATTATATTCCTCTTGCTTCAAAAACGATTCTTCTTGATAGCCCATATGCAACACCAATAGATCAAGAATTTACTGGCGCATTGGCTTCTGTAATTGTTGCTGGTCTTGCCGCCATTAAGTCAATTACAGTAATTTGGCAATTGATTGATTGGTATATTCCAATAGGAGTTTTAACAGCAAACAACGAATCACCATTATCTATAATCAGGAGGGTTGTAAATGCTGTTGGCGGGATACTTCAATCCTCTCCAGCTGGTGAATTGATTTGCCTTCCGGAATACCCGATATCAACAACAGAATGGGAAACTGTAACGCCAGATTTTTATTTGACTGATATGGATAACTTTTTTTCTGTCGATTCAACTTCTGATATTCGAGAAGGATATAATCGGTTTTTGATTTCGGATAAAGTAATTGATGAAAGTGGGTTGATTCTTGAACAGGTAGACATTGATGAGAATACCAAAGATATCTATGTTTATCAAGTTCCCTGGAATTCACTGGAGCGAGTTATCCTCCATACTTCTGGTGGTGTTTGGGTATCAATAGTTGCTGAAGGAATTACCACAGAAGAAATAACAGAAATAGTAGAAATAATTGCCGGTGAAGGAATGACTCAGAAGCCTTTTTACAGTAAAGTTTCACACGATTATAAAGAGACCGAACTTGGATTAATTACCATAAATGAAGACAAAACAGTATCTACTGAACTTAGCCAGAATTCATTAGTTGAAGTAGTTTACAATACGAAATATTGGAAGTTTAGAGTTCGGGATGCAGAGATAGAAAAAGTTCAGTTCTTCCCGGAGGCAATAGCAATATGAATTCTGGCGGACCAACAATAGTTGTAGATTTTGGGGAGTCGGTAGCCGAATCAGATCGTCAGTTTATTATCGAGTTGGATGAGGTAATGAATGTCGACGACCAAGGTGAAGTAAAAACTGAATTTTATAAAGATGATTTCATTTGGTTTCGGACTCATTACAATCATTCAAAATTGCAAGTTACCGCAATTAAAACCACAGCGGGTCAAGTGGTAGATCAAGGCCAGGTATCGAGATCAAAAACAGATGAGATGCTATTTGTCAATAACGACACTCCGGTCAGTGTCAATTATGAGATAGATGGTTCACCAAGTGCGGTCTGGTATTGCAATGAGGCTTCGTTAACTAAAACAGAAGGGGGATTGAAAGCCTCAAATTCTCCTTGCATTGGAGATATTACATATTCATTTTCTTGCACTCTTTATCAGTTCAGACCGCCTCCTCTTTCTACTTCTGATTTTCAGAAAGTAGCGGATAGTCGAAAAATTGAATTGGATGAGGCGCAATATCCCATAGCCATAGTTTTTACCGTTGAGGCAGTATGAGAATTCAAGTTGCCAGGCCCCCAGGAAACAATCAAGGCCCAGACATCGTAGAATCGCTTCTAACGACTGAACAGGCCGGCATAGCTAGGGGTACAAGGGAAATAGATTATCATTGCAGTAATCGCAGTGTAGAGCGCGGAAACTGCACTTTGCTTCCTTATATGCCGGTTGGAAAATTGATGAATGTAACTGAAGAATCTGGCCAGTATCGAGGGAAGTTAAAACTATATGCCATAACGATTGATATCTCTGAAAATGGCAGGCAGTTTTCGGCCACAACTTCCATAGCAATCGAACGAGAAATGAGATGAAAAAAGAAACTCTCATAAAGTTGTTTTCTCCTGAGAAGCAGATAAGCATTATTGCTACTGTTCAAAGAAGGATATCTGGCGATCTTTATCAATTGATTGATGATTCTGGAAGGCTTTTGCAAGCCAGGGGATCAATCCCAAGATATCCGGGTGATCGAGTCATTATTCAAAATGAGATAATTGTTTCGGCAATTGGAAAAGGAAAAGAAGTAAAAACATTTATGGTGTAGGTGGACAAAATGAAAACCAGTTCTATTTTAACAATATTGACAGTTACTCTGATTGCTCTAATTATTATTGCAATGACTTCCGGCTGCTCCAGTAATAATGATAACAAGCAGACTGGGCCAGGGGATACCACCGCAAAATATGATCCGTTTGCACAAGATGATACTGATAAAGCCATTGAGCAGGATATCGATGCTGAGGAGCTCGAAGGAGTTGATTGGGTGGAGGTTCAACCTGTTCCTTATTCTGGCGCTGGTGAATTTTCTTCTGCAGTACGAAGCGTAAACACTTATGGAGTTCGTAATGGCAATAGGCAGGCCTTCCGTGTCTTTCCAATGTTCAGGGGTGGAACTGCTATAGTTGTTTTTTCTGATCGGCCAAGAGAAGGTTATCGGGTCCAGTTAGGTAGAGCAAATCGAATCAGCAGTGGCCCCCATAATGGTTTTGTTGTAAAGAATTCAAAAGATAAAACCAATACATTTGTTCATTCGCCATTTGGAAGACACCCATCTCGGGTAACTTTTCACCATTAAGGAGGAAACCAGCATGAAAAGAATTGTTGCCGTAATTTTAATTTCGTTATCTGTATTATTGGTCGGGTGTGCTCCACATCAATTTGCCATGGATGATGGTGCTGTCCAGGTTGAGATGAAAAAGGAGATTTCAAGAACGGCTTGTTATCAGTCTCAAGCAATGAATGGTCCAGACTATTCCAAACTGAGTGATATGGCCATTGTCATGATCGAGCAGCAGAAGGCTACCGCCCAATTGGTAGGCGCACTGACCGGCAAGCAGATTGATCCCTGTAGTAGTGGGACGAACTTGAACGATGTCTTAATCGCTGACTCCAACAATCGTAATAGGAGTGTCCAGGTTCTCGGAGGCGGCGCCCTCAAGCTCGGCGGGATAGTGGCCGGGGTGTGGGGCGCCACCGAGATCGTCGATTCAATCGGCAAGAATGCCGGCAGCACCTCGAATGTCGACACGGGCGGCGGCGATTCAACGGTCACCAACTCCCGCACCAATTCAGAGACCAACACCGACGTTTCCAACATCGGTGAAGAAGGCACAGCGACTACCAGCGGCAGTTTTGATGCAACTGCTCCAGTAGCAGATCCTGTAGCCCCAGGCATAGACATTGTTGATACTCCGGTTGTAGTAACCGATAACTAATGTCCTATATCTGCAAGACCTGTCGGCATTTATATGTTGGTGGGTCTAAATGCCCAGTTTGTAACTATCCAAATGAGGAAACTCATGAACGATTATCCACCTCCGCCAAAAGACAAGATAATTGGGATAAAAGTGGATCTGAAGAAATTGGTAAAACTGATAAAACAGTTGTTCCAAAAGAAGAGTAAGAAGCAGAAATGAAGTTCTGTTTTATTGGTTTCGCAATATTTTTGTTCTGTTCATGTGCTCCCAGGACAATGACTGGGGATGATTACATCAGGTTGATTATAGGAGACAAAGAGTATTATGAGATGGATCTCGCTGATAAAAAACGTAGGGCAATTCAAGGAAGCACTGGAAGCAGGGCAGCAAGTTTCAGATCCTGCAGGATGGAAGAATGTTGCCATTACTGCGAACCAAATTGCTCTTATTCTAACCGCAGTTGTTCTTGGGTTGGAGGCTATTGATGTTAAATTACCAGTAAACGACGAAGTAATAATCATTGTTTCTGGATCACTTGCTGGTCTTTTGAATGCTATAAACATCGTTTTGACAATTGTCACTACGAGAAAACTGAAAGGGGCAGATGCCTTAACTATTGGAACCCTAGAGGAGAAAAAACCATGAAGTATATTTTAATGTTTTTGCAGATGGTGCCAGCTATTATCGAAGCGGTACAAAAGATCGAGGAGTTCATTCCGGCTTCTGGTTGGGGAAAAGAAAAGATTACATCTATTCGGGAAAGCCTCAGCGTTATTTTCAAAGAGATTGATTCGGTCTGGCCGGCAATCGAAGTGTTTATTGGTGCTATGGTAAAACTGGCTAACCTTACTGGGGTATTCAAAAAACCTGAAGTTACCGAACCTGATACTGTCATAAAAGAATAAGAGATATTTGAACAAATTTTATATGGAGTTTTAATATTAAATTTATGGAACTCCATATAAAATTTGTAATGAAATTTACAATCATCAAAGGAGAGGGTTGATGTCAGAGCATGAAACGGAAAAATGTAATTTTGGGGAGGATGGGGTATGTGCTTTCCATGGCGTTGAAGTTGAGCGGAGACAGAGCGCGCGGATCTGGCAGTCTGGAATAGCTGGATGGGCTATCTTAATAACAATGTTTGTGGCTGGAGCATATATATATGCCAGGGAAATAAAAGATGATATGCGTACTCAATATGTTACGGGCCTCAGTTCTGCGGTATCTGATATTAAGACTCTATCTAAACAGGTTGATACACTTGCGCAGGCTCAGGTAAGAACCGATGAGCGATATGTGTCTCTGATTGGAGCAATTAAAGATATGAATGGTAGTATTACGACTCTGACATATATGATGTTTGAACAAAACAAACCCAAGTCCGATGATTCACGAAAGGTAAAGAAATGATACTCAGAGACGGCATTACAGAAACTCTTGATTATCGATGTGGGTTAATACCGGAAGTAAATCCTAGTGCTTCGTTATTTCCATTATATGCCGCAGCGCCTCCGGATGGTGGTATTGATCTTAGCAGGAGAGAGTTAATCAGTAAAAGAAGGGTCAAGAAGTTTGGTGACCCTATTCTTAACCAAGATGAGTGGTCTGCCTGTGGCGGGATGGCCATGACTGGTGCTCTTGAACACGAACCAGGTATTTGCTCCCTTGGTTCGCTCTGGGCACTCAATTTCTATTTTGATACTCAAGATCATGATCAATTCCCCGGCAGCGAAAGGCCGGGGGATCCAATTCAGGGGAAGGGAACCAGTTTAATTGCGCTTTGTCGAGAAGCCAAAAGAAGAGGCCTGATCAAAGGCTGGTATAACGCAAAAACCATTGAAGAGGTTATTATCGGCCTTGGATATTATGGTTGTCCTATATTTGGTTTTGATTGGACAGATGGAATGTCCAATCCTGATCATAAAGGATTGTGTCACCCTGTTGGAAGATCAATCGGTGGGCATGCTCATATAGGGACATTTGTTAATTTGAGAGACGATCTGATGGGCGGTCCTAATTCTTGGCCTCAATGGAATAGGATAATGCATGGATTCTGGGTTATGAGAATTCCTGATGTTGAAAATAGACTCAAACGTGGTGGCGAATGCGTCTTTATTGATAAGGTATGATAATGAAAATCTCTGATGTTTTACAAGTTGTAATTTATCCCGGTTTGGCTTTGCTCCCAAAGCAAATGAATTCGCCGGCTGCAATAGCCATGCTATTAACGATAGGTCTGCAGGAATCGAGATTCCTCGATAGGCGACAAGTTGGTGGGCCAGCAAGAGGTTTTTATCAGTTTGAGAAGGGCGGTGGAGTAGCAGGGGTTTTGAAGCATCATCAAACCAGCATAATTATAAATGGAGTGCTTGATCGGCTCCAATATGATAGAAGTGTTTCTACAAGTTACTCGGCTATCGAACATAACGATGTTTTGGCTACGGCATTCGCCCGCCTATTGCTTTGGACACTACCAGATACCCTACCTCAAAAAGACGAGTACGAGCGATCCTGGGAACAATACATCGAGGCCTGGAGGCCAGGGAAACCACATCGACAGACTTGGAATGAATTCTACAGGCAGGCATGGGGGATTTTTGAATAATGGGAAAGAACAATGCTGGTGAACTATTAACCTTAGAAATCAACAAGGCACTTTGCAAGGACTGTAAAGAATGTGAAAAACTTCTCCCTAAATTCCGCTCTGTTTATAATGGGAAGATAAGCATTTCAGCCTGGGCATATCAGAGGGAAGATGTCAGGAGAGGGGTTGAGTCAGTTATTGAAGTTTGTAAGCAAAAAGCAATCTCTTTATATTGAGAAAAGTTAATGCAGTCACCGTTTCCAGCATTGTTGGCCTTATACCATATTGGTGTTATCGGAAAGATTGAGATAGACTACCGACACATGCATACCAATTTAAATGGAACATATGTCCGTCTTCATGGGAATCTTGGCAGTATAGATGGAAGATGGGATGAGTACAAAGAGTTTCTTGAAGTATCAGTGAATTGGAACAGCGTAGCGAATATCAAACCAGTTTATAGTAAGCAACTTGAGGCCTGGTATATTTTTGCTGAGACAGAAAAGAAAGAGTTGAAGGAATATGCCAGATTGAAAAAGAAGTTCAAGGGGATTTTATAACTTTTTTCTGCTCCTCTATTTTTCTCAATAAACGCTCTGATCTTTTCCATTGCCGGTAATGGTTTTTGACTATTGCTGCTTGCAGTTTAACCAGTTCGGCCTTTGCTTCTTTCCAGGTATTCCTTACTTTGATATAACTGGTTTCTTTGGATATCGGCGTGCCTGCAAGGAAAATTACATCCTCATTCTCCCGGACGATATCCACTTCGACAATTACTGGATCGACTTTGTCCGACCACATTCTGATGATGTAGCGTTTCATTTGTTCCGCCATTTCCCGCAATGAAGACAATATTGTTCTTTTGCTTTAAATCCATCAATGAGGCATATCCAATCGATATATTGATGCCAGCAAATAAAAGTTCTAATCCAACCAGTAAATTCAATAAATTTAAGAAGTTTTTCTACAAAGTTTTCAAAAGTCATTTCATCTTCCCCACCGCAAATCAAGTTCATGTGCTCTTTTTCTATCCCGTTGGCATCTTTTTATTTCTTCTTTCCAAATCTCCAGCCAGTTTTCTGCTTGCAATATTTTATCCCAATTTATATCTAATTTTGGATGGAATTCATTTCGTTTAATTACAAAATTAAACCAGCACCAATCGCATATGATTTTCCATATTTTCACTTATTCTTCTCCATAAATGAAACAAGTCGAGCCCAGGTATACGGGCCAATTTGGCTATCTTTCTTTAGCTGTTCATAAATATCAAACAAAATGCTTTTGGCCTCTTCCAGGTCATTTAACTCTTCCCGGATTTTGTCGAGAATGTTATTCAAATCCTGTTTCTCAGGTAAGGAATTTACTTTTCTCATTTTATCCTCTTGACTATTGTCTGCCTGCCCCGCATTGAAAACTCGTAAATACAATCCGCTACTTCAAGGAGGTCCTCCCGACTAGCCCGCTCATCGGCAATCATCACAATCTGCAATCCTGGCCAGTTCTTTTCCGGCCTTGGCTTGCAAATCTCAGATAACATAGCCAAGGCTCGCCGATTGGCCTCCGCCCCCTTGAGATGCTTGAAGGGCTCATCCAACCAAATGCTGGCACGGTTACGTGGTGATCTGAGGGACCAGAGAGCAGGGCGCAGGGCCAGACCGGCAATGTCGACGGAGCCAAGGCCACTATTGTCCTTGGGATTAATCCTTGCACCTTCCCGGACGAACCAGAAATCGACTTCGACCTTTTCCCGCCTGATTGTAAAATCAACAGAAAAATCATACGCGTCATCGAAGACCGATTGCAAGGCCAGCTTCGGCAATTCGGTTAATTGATATTTCAGTTCATCTTGAGTTGACTGGGCAGTCAATTGGATAATTACCTGCGCCTTTTCCGCATTGCGGAGTTCGCGACGGTGAGCCTTGGCGGCGGTTTGGGAGGCGGTAAGTTCCTCCTGGATCTTTTGCCGGCGACCTTTCAGTTGCTGTATTTTGTCTTTGAAGGGTTGCAAATTCATTCTTTAACCTCGACAAAATATAGATTATCTATTTCGGTAATTCCGGACTCCCAATCACTAGTGGTATTTACTTTATAGGTATATATTTTCCCGTGCTCGATATTCTCAAGAATATTTTGTTTAGGAACGCAAAAAATATCCTCAACGATAAAATCAAAAACCCACCCACATTTTTCGCATCCTGGGCAGGATTTTCTTTTTAGCAAGCGGACTTCTTTTGATTGTTTAATTCTGCCATTTGAGCCCGCAAAAATATTTACTATTCCTCTCCAATATAAACCTTTACAATCTGGTTTTTTAGAATCGACGAGTTCAGATTTAAAATCATCAAAGAGTCCCATAATCAACTCCAATCATAATCCGCTTCCAGGCTTTCGACCGCAGCCTCGATCTCGGTATTGATCTTTTTGATCTTCCGTTCTTCCTTGGAAATCTCTCGTTCAATATCCTCGGCGGTTTCACAATCCTCTGCCGCCATTTGTTTCTGGATCTGGGTTTTCTCTCCCCGCAGTTCGGCCAATTCGGTTTTCCGTTTGGCGACTTTCTTGATCATATCTTGGATTTTTTGTTCGCTCATTTTTCAGTGGTCTCCAATTCGAAACTTGCAAAGAGATTTATTTCGGCATCCCGCAATAAGCCAATTATTTTTTGATGTTCTTCTTCTGATATTCCCCAGCCTGGTCCGGGTAAAACATCTCTCATTATTACCAGGGCGGCAGATACCTTGACCCTATTTGTTGCACAGAGATATTCATTTTCAGTCATTTCAAACCTCAATTTTGGATTGTTAAACCAAGAATATCAACATATATTTCGACTTCTCCATATCTTGGTTTATCGATTTGATCGTCATAAAAAACAGGAGTGCGGATATCGATATAATCAATTTCAATATCCTTTAGGCTAAGTCCTTTGAGGTGAGCATCAACCTGATCTTTAAACTTATTCCAAGTCATTTTATATCTGCTCATTTCAACCCCTCATAATAACTCCATACCTTATCCCGGACCCCTTGGGTTATCAGGCCCTCACTGACCGCCGCCTCCAGGTTATCATGGAAGTTAATCCCGGATACCACCTGCTCACCAAGTTTCTCCACAAAAGCATCCAGGCGGTTTTCCTTGGCCTTCTTGATATCGATATAATCCCGATTGATAACCCCTTCCTCAATCGGCACATAAACCCTTTTGATTGTATTGGTATCTGCAAACCACAAAAAGACGCTGGGTTTAAAATCAATCTGGTCGGCATCATTCCGCATCAAAGACCCGGGATTGACAAGAACTCGCCCATTCTCTTCCCGGGTAAAGGTTTGGTGGTTGTGCCCGCAGACGATCAGATCAAAGTCCGGCAGCAGATCCATTACTTCCTTGGCGGAATAACCGACACAGCCGGGGAATGGTTCGAACTCTTCGTAAACCATGGCGTGAACGAGTGCGATATTTTTTACTCCGTCATCAAATTTCCATTTAGTCGCCTCTATTTTATGCCCCCAACCATAACCGTTTACAATTATTTTTTCTTTTTCTAACAGAAGCGGTTCATCTTCATAAGCCCGGGTTATAGTTCCAGCAGATTCAAGTACGCTCATCGCGCTTCCTGAATAATTTTCTAAAGACTTGCCAGGAAGGTCGTGATTTCCGCAAATCGTAAACATCCTGTTCGGTAAACTTGACATGGCCCAAACTAACAAGGAATGACTTGGATTTGATTTATATTTTTTATCAAATAAATCCCCGGCATCAAATACCGGGCAGTTATGAAATATTTGTAACTCCTTTAACCATTCTAATTTTTTTGAAAAAGCAAGATTATAGTCATCGGTTCGACAAAGTGGCGAGAAGGAACGTAGTTCAATATCAGCCGTTAAAATTGCAGTAACTTTTCTTCGTTGTCTACCATAATTACGTTTTCCGTGATCAGGATCGAATTTCCTATGAAATTTTATATGTTCTTCTTGATTTGCAAAAAGGATTAGATTTTCTGGACGATCATCGTCATGAATTTTATTTCTATGATGTATTACTTCTTCTTCGAGAAGTTCTCTTCCTATTTCTTTTTCCATGACTACACGACATCGGCGGCGATAGCGCTCTCCGGTTTTTATTTTTACATAAACATATCCGCCATCATCGTACCATTTTCCGCCATTCCATCTATAGTGATTTTCTCCTTCCCGGGCGTGGTTAAATGCGATTAACCGTTCTCGCATTTCTGAATTTCTCGAATTATGACCAAGGATAAATTTATTCCAACATCCTTTTTTTCTTTTTTTAACAGAAGACAACTCGACTTCTTGCCCGCATCCACAAGAACATTTTGGTGGAAGCTCAATATCGGCAGTCAGGATGGCGTCGGCTTTTTTGGGTTGGTTGCTTCGTCTCATTGTATTGGCTCAATTGTAACTTCATAACCAATTTCTTCAAGCGCCTTTTTGATTCTTTGGGCCTCTTCCAAAGAAAGACACCGACGATTTATATATCGAAAAATTGGATGATTGCCTTTTACAAGGTATAAATATTTCATAATCCCCTTCCACACTCACTACAGATATTTGGAATCTTTGCCTGCAGGTCTTTTAATTCATCCTCGACCTCAGCAATCTCTTTCCCTATTATACTAAAATCCGACAATAATCTTTTCAGTTTTTTTACTCTGGCTGAAGATAATTCCAAGACCGCTGTACTGACCCTGATCTTTTCAAATCGACCCTCCACCCCCTCGAAGTTTTCCGCCGCTTCTTTCCTTTTTATAGCAGAATCTAAAGTCAGGATTCTATTTAACCTCGCAATCCGCGATTCCGCAGCCTGTACCGCCTGTAATTTCGCTTTTAAACCCTCAAGCGTAGATTCGGCCGCAAGCAACCCCTCCTTGCTTATAATCGCATCCTCAAGCGTTTTTAAACTATCCCGCAATTTTTTCAGATTTTGAATCCTGGAACCGGAGAATATTTGCAGTTTTTGCATGGCATCAATTTGGCCGACCCGCTCCTCCATATCATCAATATCGACAAACTCTTCCAATTCCTTTTCCTTGGCTTCCGCCGTTGCCTTTTCCGCTTTCCATAATTTATCAAGTCGGTTTACATCTTCCTTGGCATTGGAGAGGGTCTGTTCAATTTCATCCAGGCCGGCAATCCGATTGAGTATACGGCCCCGCTCCCCGGAAGTTTCGAACATAAGGAAGGCTCGTTCAATCTGGGTCTGCAAATTGACATCATCAAGATCCAACAAGGCGGCAATATTGCCGGCGACTGAGGTGCCGGCATTGATTGGCTTCTCGTCGTTGAGTATATAGCTGTTTTCTGACTTATCCCGGACCCTCTTGAGGATAAAGCCGGGATTAATAAACTCACCAGTAACGGCTGTTGTACCATCCCAGTACAGGGGTCTCATCCACTCGCCACCGGGATTATTCTGGGTCAGCCATTTGTAGGCACGGAAAGATCCAGATTTACCCCGGTCGGTTTCCCCGACAAAAACATTCAGGCCTGGGGAGAATTCAAAAAAGGTATCTTTGTGGGATTCAAGATTTTCTATGCGGAGGGATTTGATCATACCGATTCACCAGATAAAATAAGTGGAGATTCTGGTTCGACGTATTTTCCGGCAGGTATTGTTCTTTTCAAAGAAATGATATCAGGATTTTTCAATGACCGATAAGTTTGCCCGCCTTCATCGGTCAAAGAAAGCTCGGATTCATTCTGAGCAATTTGTGCTTCATAAGTCGTGGTAAGTTTACCGGGGGTATTATAAATATTTGGTATCTTTATTTCGTGGATGAATTTATCCCCATTCTGAAACATCTTTATTACATAAATTTCGATTGGCCGGCCATTGAAGGCGATTTCAAAACCCAATAATTCCGAATCTGGGGTTTTCAGATAAAGGGTAATGGCATCATCAACCCATGACTCTCTTGGCATTAACGGGGCCGGTAGTTTTGGAATTAATGAGCATCCCAAAACCAAAATAGATGTTTTTATGAATTGTCTTCTGTTCATTTTATTTCCCGTAAAATTTTGGCCTGATCCCATACTCCCGGAAAAGGCTTTTTAATTTAACCGTCAATATTCCTGACTTCGGATACTCAGGAAATTTTGCTTTCCCCGAATAATTTCCTTTCAGACTATTATACGAAGATTTCATCAATTTTGGGGCTTTTTCTTTTTCGCTTGGATGAATAAATGGTTTGTGATCTTCCCTGAGATAATCGGCAGTCCTCGTCAGGAAGTTTGGTAAACGCACCCGACTGATCCCATAACGCCGGCAATTATTTTCCATTTTGCCCAGAAAGATATTGCAGGCCCGGCAAAGAACCCCGCGGATCTGGCCGGTCCCTTTTACTTTCTTTTTATGTTCATGATCCAAACAAATTTCATATTCATTTATTTGTCTCCGACAGATGGGGCACCGACCGTCTTGATCAAGGAGAATATTATTACGGAGTTGGGGGAGTTCCGAATGTTTGAGTTGCTTGATCACCGAAACATCATCTCCCAGTTATCGACTTTCTCCGCCAACTTCTCCAGGCCAAAAAGGTCGCAGATTGCACCAAACCCTTCCGGGTTGAATTCATCCTCCTGGATCTCGACAGATTGAGTTTTCGGGAATGGTAAATTAACGAGGATACCATTTTTCTTTTTCATGGCTCGCTTCTCATCCTCAATAACCATGCTGGCAATTGTATCTTTCCCGAGGACTCCGGTCAAATATTTCAAAACTGTTTTCTCTCCGACCATATTGATGCCGGGGATCTTATCAGAAGAGCAACCGGCCAGAGCCTTAACTATTCGCCAATCTCTTGGGGCGATGCCATATTTCTTCCGGAAGGTTTTTTCATTCATTAAAGTTTTTGTTGCCGGTGAATACCAAGAACACTGGTCAACCAATTGCAAAAGATCCTCATCTCCGGTTAAAACGATTACTTGATTGGGATTATCTCGGACTAGCCTGGCCATGATATCATCCGCTTCAATACCGGTCTGCTGGTAGATATTTTTGAATCCCATGGTCGGCAGGACGAGGGTTCTGATTGTGCTTATCTGCTTAACTATTTCGATCCGTTCGAGTTTTTCTTTATGGCTGGCCGGTGGCCTATTTTTATACCCGGGGAATATTTCTTTCCGGTAATTCTTGCGGGAATCAAAACAAAAGAGCGGCGATGAAATACCAAACTTTTTGCAATGGAAATAGATGGCCGTCAGGAAGGATTGAATAGCCCCGGTCCCGACTCCATTATATTGCATATTGCCGGTTGAATGGAAACCCCGCCAGCAAAAGAAATTGACATCAAAGGCAAGGTATTTCATGATCGTAGGGCTTTCATTTCATTGAAGAGGGATAACATCGATTCATGGTGCCTTTCTTTGCTGGCGATCTCGGCCCGGATTATTATGTCATTTAAACTGAAAACATAGTCCTTGGCGATTATTCCATTTGCAGAACAGGCATCGGCCTTTCGCCGGCACTTTTCAATCTCTTTTAGGAATTGGATTTCAAAGTCAATTTTCTTTGACATACTACCTCCTTTTCGGCTTCCGATCCTTCTTGAATTTATCTTGGATCTCTTCCCACAAATCAATGACCGCCTCTTTCAATTCAAGTTCCAATCCATCCTGCTCAATCGTTTCGATAGCATCTTCCAGGCTATTATCCCCGGTCCAGTATTTTGTTCCTGGAGTAAACTTCTTCAGGTATTGGAGATTGGCAGTAATATCATCGATGCCGTAGTCAATCATAATCTGTATCTCCGCCGAACCCTTCTGGCCAGAAACTGTATTTTTGATGATCTTGACCTTGGAACAATGGCCATACTCGACATATACCTTTTTGCCATTGATTGTTTTTTCATCCCGGAGCCTGGCCGCAGGGGAAATCTCCAATCGAAGAGAAGCTGCATGAGGAACGGCATTACCGCCAGGGGTTACATATTTCGGATCAAAATCAGTCTTGGCTTTTTGGTTATCCCGGATCTGATTGCTACCGACGATCAACCATTTATTTGCCGTAATCTTCGGGGCAAGTTTTCGCATCCATTGACTGAACTCCTTGGCCCTGGCAGAACCCCGCTTATCGATTTCCTCATCCCCCTTCTCCAATTCTCCGCAGAGTTGGGCAAAGGAATCGATAAAAACGCCGTTAATTGGTCGGTTATCAAGGTCGAAGTCAGAGCAGGTATCCGAATCCCCGCACTCCCGGCACTTCTTCTGGCGGCGATTGTACTGACCGATACAAGGCGGGCCATCCGGGTTCCAGGTCATGAGAGGCAGGAAGACATCGGCCACCTGATTTGGTACGCCGAACTCGCAATCATCCACTGTAAAATCAAATATCTCGGCAAACTTTTTGCTCAGGCGGGCTTCTGCATCAAAGAACTTGACCTTACCTTTCTGTCGCTGGATACCGCCGGCAATCTCCGACATTAAAACGGTTTTGCCGCCTGAATTGGGGCCATAGATTTCCACAAGGATACCTCCGGGGATTCCGCCACCCCGTACCCGCTTGCCCATTATTTCCAGATCAAGAAGAGTTGATCCGGTGGAAATCACTCTGGAGATATCTCCATCGTATTTCTCCGGAACCGGGACTTCCTCTTCAAGATTCTCTTTGATTGCCTCAATGTATCCTTCATTTGGTGAATTACGCCGCATAACGATTCCTGACCTCTTGGATGATTCGTTCAATATAATATTGGGATATTTTCTTCTGCTCCAGCCAGATACCGGCAGACCTCAAAAAGTCGTCAAAATTGACATTTGTTTCACAATAATTAGCTACGACCCTTTCCGCAATTGCCCGGATTGAAGCATCAATATCAGAATGATCAATAATGAGTTTGGCGAACATGGCAGAGCGGGTAGTCTGGTGATGAAGGGAAAGGAGATCCAGTATTTCCAGTTGCTCCTTTGAAACAGAAGCGGAAATAATGATTGGTTTGCCAATATTGAGCTTTATTTTTTTATCTGCCATATCCTGAATTCCTATTTAAAAAGGGGCAAGAGGTTGATTCCCCTGCCCCTTTTCTATTACCGATTGTTGAAGTTAAAGGTTAATTTCCGGCTTCCATTTCCTCCTGGCGGTCCATGCAAGCATCCCATTTCGGACAATCATTACATTCCGGTTTATTGTCGCAATCGATACCGAATTTGTGGCCGCTCGGACATTCATCCTCGTCATCGACCTTTGCTTTTCCCTTCCGGCCGGCAGCTGATTTACTCTCCTTTTCCGATCGCTTTTCGGCCGGCTTGCTTTGAGAATCGAACTCCGCTTCGCAGGAATCAAAGACCTTGCACTTGGTGCATTTGCCCTTGGTATCGAAGTCTTCACCAAAGACAAATCCGTGCGGGCATTCATCTTCCGGTTCTACCTTACGACCCCGGCGAGCAGGCCTTTCCGGTTCGAGTTCGGGTTCTTCCTGCTTTGCTGCCCTGGATCTCCTGGCCGGTTTCTCTTCCTCTTCCTCCGGTTCGGGTTCTGATCTCTGCCGGCGACCCCTGGCCGGCTTTTCTTCCGGTTCATCATCGGCATCGGCCGACTTCTTGCGCCTGGCCGGCTTTTCTTCCGGCTCGTCATCATCCTTGTCATCGCCCTCCTCATCGATCTCAAGGAAGATATTCTGCAGCTCCTTGTAAGACTTGACGACAAGGACTTCGTCCAGATTGATCACTTCGTCCAGTATTTCTTCAGGAAGGTCATCCCGCTCGATAAATGAAATATTTCCAGCAGACAGGAACTCATGGCCAGCAAAAGACTCCTTCTCCCAACGAACCCGGATATCAAACCCACCTTCCAGATCCATGAAGGTCAGATATTCCTCGTTATCGGGGTCCATCAATTCTTTCTTGAATGGCTTCTCAAAGCAGGCATAAGAGAAGAACCAGAACATCGGATCGGACCATTTTTTGGTCTTGGGGTCCAGCACCTGCACATTATACATGACCATATCCTGCGGCTTGGCTCGATCCGCTTCCTTATCGGGGATCGAGGGGTCGGCCTTGGCGGCGGAATAATACTCCATAATGGGGCATGGTTTGCCGATTGACTTCGGGCTGATATAGGGCTTCTTGTCGAGGCCAATCTGCCGGAAACGCTTGAACGGTCGCTTATACCAGATATCGCCGGCCGGGGCCATTTCACCATCCGGGTGCTTCGGATCACTGACTACATATGGCAGAATTCTGAGCGTGGCCTTGCCCTCCTCTGGGCTATAAAATTGAGTTCCTTGCGGGATATTCTGGAACATCGTCCCGCCCCCACCTCCCGGCCCGGCTACTGCGGCCGCTGCTTTTGCCCGGTCTGCTGCCGAGCCGTACTTACGCTTTGTTTCTTTCCTCGCCATTTGTACTTACCTCCTTATGGTTGTTTTGATTGCTTTTGGTATAACTATTCATTTCTTTTATAATATCGAACTGGCCACGGAACCAAGCAGTCGAAGCCATTTTAACGACAATATAAAACCAGATGGGGAATACTATCCAGATAAATACCCCCAGCCCTACTGATTCCCAAACCGTAATATTATTCATCATCGACGGGTGGCCGACTTCTCCGCGCCCTCCTTTGCTCTCGTTTCTCATCGACTTTGGCCCGGACAAGACCATCAGTGCTTTTCAGTTTTGCCTCCTCAATTTTTTGAACCAATTCTTTTAGAGGCCGGGGAACCAATGGGGCCGAGAACCAACCGGCCAGGCTCAACTTCGTGGCCTCTTCAAGAATTGTTTTTCGGTTATAGGCTTTTGATTTCTGGCCGTTGACAAGATCGCAAATATACTGTGCTTCGATCCATTCCGTCTTGGCTTCCAAGTAGTCGGGGTTGGTTCTGTAATAGGCCTCAATGGTAGCCCCGGTGGCCTTCTGTCCCTTGCCAAGACATCCTTCCGGATCTTTGGATACTTCCAGGACAAGAGTCGACCGCAGGAATTTGATTTTCTCTTCTGCTTTCCTAACCAACTTTTCACAATAAGCAGAGGCCTTGAGATACTTATCAAGGACCGAATTTTGTTTGCCCCATTCAACATCGAGTTGGTCGAAGTCAATTTCCAGCTCGGCAGGGTCAAGGCCAAACTTTTCGGCTATTTCATTTTCTGTCGTTTCCATTTTGATTTCCTTTTAAATTGATTGAAGCCGGTAAGGATTTGCACCTTACATGACTAACCGCTTCCAACCGCTCAGTTAATCCGTATTTTTGGGTATCGGCGTTTACCTATTCCGCCACGGCTTCAAATTTATCTTCTATCCTATTATACTTTTTTCAATCAGTTTTCTGCCGATTTATTTTTGATTGACCGATTAAAAAGGAATATCTGTTCGCTCATCATTGAAAACTGCCTTATAACAAGCCAGGGTCAACCCCGCCTTTCCGGTATCATAAAACGGCTGGGAGAATTCATCCATGATCAAAAAAGCATGGAGGCTATTCTGTTTCAAAAGGATTGTATTGCAATAACTCAACACTAACCGCCGGATACCCTCCTCATCCTGATCTTTCAGGCCACTCAGGATCTTTGCAATCTTTGACCAGGAGGTTTGGCTTTTTGCCTTCAGGAGTTCCCGGCACAATTCAATCCCTTCTGAAGTAAATCGCTCTTCCTCATCAATGATCTCCTGCGCCTGCTCTTCAGTCAAACCGATTACTTTCTCCAGCAGCTTCATTGCATTGCGGGGATGGCCACCAGCCTTTTCAACAATCATCTCCACGACTGCGTCCGATACCAGCGACTTTTCCCGCCTGGCGGTCTTCTTGACAAGTCCGGCCATCAAGTCCGGGTCAATTGTCGATACCTCAAAGCTGGTACAACGGCCCCTGACGGTCGGTAGTAGGCGCTGCGGGTCGGTGGTGCAGAGGATAAAATAAACATGGCTGGGGGCATCCTCAAGCATTTTCAAGATGGCATTCTGGGCCTTGTTCTTCTCACTAGCCCCGCCAGTCCCGAGCATGTGGCACTCATCAATTAACCAAACCCTGCAGGTGCTTTCCGGATGTCTGGGCTTGAAGCGCATCTGGTTCTTGATTTCCCTGACGGTATCTATACCATTGAATTGCGCCGAATCGATCTCCCGATAGTCATCACTCTTGGCTCCCAGCATATCGGTTATGATTCTGCCAATGGTTGTTTTTCCGCACCCAGTCGGGCCAGAAATAAGTAGGGCATGGGGGAAGTTTTCTCGGCGATCAAAAAGGCCTTGGATGGCTGCAATGGTAGTTTTGTTGCCGACCATTTGTTGCAGGGTTGCCGGGCGGAATCTGGTATCAAGCGACATTATATCTCCCGATCATTTAAATTGATGTTTTTATTTTGGTCGGTTAATTTTTTATTGGCTTCTTTAAGTTCTTCTATTTCTTGACGAAGAGCTTCTTTTTCATCCTGCTCTCTGCATTTTTTACAAAGGAATCCAGAATTTGACCAACCCCCACAACCAGAGCACATACAAACCATAATATCCTCCCTAATTATCAATGAAAGAACAAAATTCTTTTTCTGACCTTTTTTCCGCTCCTCGCCCGGGTGGCGAAGTTCGCAAACGGGTATTTCTCTCCAGGCCGCACCAGTAGAAATTGAGTTGACCAGTCTTCAGGAGTTTTTCTTTCCAACCCTTCCGGATTTCATTATCCTTCCGGTAAGTAAATTCTTGAAGTGATTCGACCGTCTTGATAACTTTCTGTTTGCAATTGAAACAATCCCGGCAATGGAGTGACCAAAAAAGACTCATGATATTTTCTCGTAATCTTCAGGTTGATTCCAATATTCGCACGATGGGCATATCCAATTTGACCACATCTCCTCACCATCATCAAAATGAATAAAATCAGCCTTCATTTCTTCTATCGTCCCAATCCAACCGCATTCAGGACATTTATATTTATCCATAATTGTTCAAAAAATAAATAGTGATTTAAACTTCTTCAGATCATCCCTTGTTGTTACATAATCAGGATCAAATGCATTTATTTGGGTCAGGATTGCAGTTACGTTTTTATTCACTCCCGGAATCTTCTCACTTGGAGTCGATGAGAAAAAACCTTTCCGCTGCTTCTCCCCGTGTTTGGCTGCAGCAATCTTTTCCGCTACTATTTCCCCGACGCCATTAATGGAGATGAAGGGCGCATACAAATTCCCCTTTTTATCGCAATTCCATTTGACCGCATCTGAAATACCAATCTTTGGTAAATTGATTTTCAAACCAAGCCGCCTGGCTTCCCTGATATATTCAATGTTTTTTGTCTTATCACCAAGGGTCAGACAGGAGGCAAGAAATTCATTGGGAAAGTATATTTTGCTATACATATCCCAATAAGTTATCATGGAATATTCTACAGAATGACTATTATGGGTTATCAAGCCATTTGATAACATGAAATTATGATATACCGGCATTTCAATGTCGTATGTTTCGAGGTATCCAACTTCTTCAATTGAAACCAGTGTCTTTGTAGTTTGAACTCTGCCTTTTGACCATCTCTTTTCTCTGCCGTTTGCATAATGTTCTTTTTTGTGGCATCCAGGGCAAAGCCAAGTTAACCAGTATGGGAATTTATTTCCACCATCTAAATCTTTATGATGAACTTCCATTCTTTCGTGATATTTCCCACAGCATTCGCATGGACTTGCAGACATCAATTCTTTATATTCATTTAATGCTTTTGTTTTCCCGTTTTTATAAGATGGGTTCCCTTCTCCTACATGAAAACCTTTTTGCGCTTTTGGATATTTCTTTCCTTTATTTGTTTCATTACTTGGTTCAGGTTTATATTTCGGCAGTTCCAGCGCGCCAAATATCGAACCGATAATTGCTTTTTTAATTCTTTTCCATTCTCCATCGATAATAAATTTGTGGCTTCTGGTACACTCAACAAAAGAACCGTCATCGAAAGTATACTTATAGCAAAACTTAATTCCATTTTTGATAACTCTCAGTGATTTTTGCGGAACCCCTTTAACTCCATCAAAACTTATTAAATTTGGTTTGAGGCCTTTATTCCTTACTCCCTTTTTTGGATTTGACTCATACATATAATAAAGTTCCGCAATGGTCATGCTTGATTTTCTATTTTGATTTCCCCCAGTCAGTTGAATCAAAGTATTTCCAGCCAAGCACATATTAAACCCGTAACCACCAAACTTTGACATCATATCCCAGATTTGAATGGCTTTCTTTTCTGTGATTGTTCCTTGATTTTTACAGCCCTGCAGAAACTCATCTTTATATTTATCAAAAGCGGCATGGCCCATACTCTTGCCCATGACCTTCCTGATCTTGTTGCAGGTTGACATAGGGATGCCGGCCAATTGATTAACCGCCTTCATAACCTGCTCCTGATAAACTATTACACCGAATGTTTCCTCAGTCAGTTTATCAAAAATAGGATGGATCTTTTCGACCTTGGCTTTGCCTCGTTTCCTCTTGGAATATAGTTCGGTCATCCCGGATTGCATAGGGCCAGGACGCCACAGGGCCGTTACCGCATAGAGCATTTGGAAGTTTTCGACCCCAAGTTCCTTGCAATAATTGGTCAGCCCGCTTGAACCAATTTGAAAAGCCCCGACCGTATTACCCTCGGATATTTCAGCAAAGACTTTCGGATCATCAAAGGCAATTTTTTTGTAGTTGATATCTATCCCATGGTTCTGCTTTACCATCCGCCGGCATTCATTCAGGATGGTCAGGGCGGAGAGGCCAAGGATATCTAGTTTCATCAACCCGCAATACTCTGCATTCCGCATATCCCAATTGGCCACAATGGTACCGGCCCGGGTAACAAGATTGCAGTTGTGGCCTTCCCGGAGATCCTTTTCGGAAATACAGACCCCAGCCGCGTGCTGGCCATGCCCCCTGATCTGTCCTTCGATAGATTGGGCCACCTCAATCACTTCCGGATATTTCTGACCGAATCTCCGGCACTCCGGAACCTCATTGAAAGACTTCTCGATCTCCTGGCCTACTTCAGCCTCTACCATCGCTTTGGCAGCAAAGTCGACCTCTGATAAGGGGATATCGAAAACGCGGCTTACATCACGAAGTACGCCCTTTCCTTTCATGGTCAGGAAATTGGAAAGGCCAACTACATTATACTCACCATATTTATCAGAAAGATATTTACGAACATCATCTCTCCGGATATCCTCAAAATCCATATCGATATCCGGTAAATCTTTCCGCTCTTCCGAGACAAACCGAAAAAACTCTGTACCATAGATGAGAGGGTCGCAATCAGTGATATATAAAAGGTAAGCAACAAGACACCCGCCTGCCGAACCACGACCAGGCCCGGTCATTACATTATTCTTTTGGCACCATTGGATAAGATCCCAGACAATGAGAAAGTAGCGAACGAACTTCTTGGAGATGATCAGTTTCATTTCCATTTCGATTCGTTCTTTGTATGGTTTCAATTCCTCAAAAGTTCGCCCCCTGATTCTCCTTTTCAATCCTTTATAAACCATGTTCTCAAGAAACAATAATTCAGATTCATCATTAAACGATTTCTTGATACTTGGCAGATATACTTCTTGTTGCTCAATCCGGAAGTTTTCACAAATCCTGGCGACCTTGCCGGTCATCCTGATTGCCTTCCGGATCTCATGGTCAGTTAAAACCCCTTGATCCTGGAAAGCCGCAACCATTTCTTCCTCTGAACGGAGAAAGAGGCCGGTGCAATTGAATTTCCATCTATTCGGATCATTCCAGGTTCTTTTCGATTGGATTGCCAGGAGTATTTCTTGATGCTTGGTTGCTTCGTTGGTCGGGTAATGAGCATCATTGGTGGCGACGATTTGAATCCCGAGTTCCTTGGATATCTTCAGGGCCAGTTTATTTACCTTTATCTGCTCGGGGATATCGTGTGGCATGACCTCCAGGAAAACCCGATCCTTTCCAAGCGCCTCAAAATAATTCTTGATCATCCGTTTATCTGTATCAAGAAGCAGATAAGACATGGAACAGGCCGAAAGGATTACCAGGCCATCAATATGTTTCAGGAGGGTTTTATGATCGATCCTAGGCCGGTGATAATACCCTTCGATATTGGCAATGGTCAGGAGCTGCAGAAGATTTCGCCAGCCAGTTTGATTCTCGACAAGTAGAGTAATATGATATCGAGTTTCACCTTTTTGTTTGATAGTCATATCCGGAACGAGATACATCTCTGCTCCGATAATTGGCTTTATGCCGGCTTCAAGACATTGTTTTTGATGTTCTATTGCTCCGTCAATATTGCTGTGATTGCTGAGGGCCAAGGCGGTTTGTCCGAGTTCTTTGGCCAGGGCCGCATATTGCTTAGAAGTCCCGACTCCATCAAGGACGGAGTATTCATTATGGAGATGGAGGTGGCAAAAACTCATGATTTACCCTTATCGAATTCCATTACTGGCAATGCTTCAAATCTAAATTTTGTAAAAAATGGAGTTTCATTCGATGACTCAAAATGTGTTATTATACATTTTTGGATAACAGAAAACTCTGGAATCATTTTTGGAGTTCCTTCGGCAAATAAATCAAGAAGTTCATCTATTCGCCTTTTATTTTCATTATCCTCTCTGATATCTTTATTAGATATTGTAGTTTCAAAAACTCTGATATCCTTCATATCAGCCTCACTACCCAACCAGCGCAACTACATGCCTGAAATCATCCCCCTCAAACAACAAAGCCCCATTCCCGACTATGCACTTCCGTAAATTCTTGAGGATATCAATCAGGAAAGAAGGATCGACATCAAACTCGATTTTCTCCCCTTTGTATTTACAATTGGCCGTTTCTTCCAGCCATCCATAATCCCCTTTCCCCTTGATGATCATGGTTCGATCTTCGACCGCTACCGTCACAAAATCACCACTTGCTGAATCCGCTGTGAATACCCCGGCTCGATCCAGCATCTCCAAAACCCCAGCCGGGAAATGAAGTTCCTTCCCCTTCACTTCAAGGAATTGTTCAACCTCCGGAAATTTGCCGGCCAGGGTCCTGGCCGAGAAAATCAACCCGTCATTGGCATGGAAATGAATCCAGCCGGGGGAATGAGAAAGGCGCTTGACATCATACTTAACCAGGAATTTGACAACCGATGCCGGCAGCAGGATTGGTTCGGATTTGACCTCGGCATCAAAATTAACCTGAATGATCCGGAAATCATCGGAAGCAGTCACGACCTCGCCATCAATATAGACGCAGGTTAAAAGAGGTTTGCTCAGATCCTTGGCGGCGCAGTAGCTGGCAATAGAAATGGCCTTCAGGAAGTTATCCGGCAGCTTGGTAAATTTGGTATGCTCGATATCGACTTCATCCAGCGGGAGCATTATTTCGGCTTCCAGTTTGATGCCGGCCTTACTCCGCTTTCCCTTGATGATCAATTCGTTTTCGACGATACCAATTTCAATTTCCTCATCCTTGATTTTAGAAAGGAGGGAATACAATTCATTGGCTCGGACAGCTCCGTTGATCTTGGATTTAAATGGTTTCCAAACCGATATTTCATCATTGAAAGTCGTGATTGAATCGCCAGCAAAAACAAAACTGGTTGATTGCGCAATAATGTCTTTAGTGGCGAGGCCTGGCTTTACTTCTTCCAGGGCGGCTATCAATTCCGTTCTTTTTAACTGCATGCTCTTCTCCTATTAAGGCATTGAATACGATAGTAGAACCGAAGTTATTCCCGAGTATATGATGGTATGATAAAAGGCGCTTATTGATTTTTAAAGCAGGAAGATCCGCCCCCCCCTCATGGCCTGGTGCGGTGCTTGCTAAGTATATTTTCATCTTTTCGATTGGTCCCGGTTTTACAATATTGATCAAAATCCGCTTCTTTTTCCTTAGTATGGAAATAACTCAAGAGGCGATGCCGGCCATTTGCTTTGGTCAGGGATTCCCCTTGTGATATTTCCAGGAGCCAGGTTGCGAGATACAATTTCACAGGGAAAAACTCCTCGATACCTTTGGTTGAAACGGCCACGGCCAGGCCCGCCAGTTCTTTTCCAGATCCAGGAAATAGATAATATTTAGTTCATCCCGTTGCTTGTAATCATTGGAAAGACCCCCCTCAATTATCTTTTCAACCTCCCGCTTCCCGCCGGCTTCCTTACCATTCCATTTCTCATCGTCTTTCAATTCATACTTGGCATCAACCACCCGGAATTTGGATACCCCGACCTTGAACCCTTTGGCGGTAAAATACTTTTCAATATTCTGTCGGGCAATTGGGGAAAAGGATTCCAAATGCTTGCCTGCTTCGTTCTTGCTGGGGCTGCGATTACTGACCTGGACCTTCCAGCAGTCCTCGGAATAATCATATTTTCCATCCTTGAATTTCGGGACATAGACCCCACCCATCCGACCGGTCATTACCCAACTCGTACTATCAACGGACCACCACGGGTATCTCCGCATCAAGGAGTTACTGGTCAAGCCAAAGCCATGCACCTTGATGATTGGCATCCCGTCTTTATCGGTCAGGTAATTTTTCCAGATATCATCCAGCCAAATTCTCAGGTCAGGGGTCGAGATGGGAACCATGCCGCCAAGAGCAATATAATCATAGCCTCTGGATAAGTACATCTGCAGCCACTTGGGATCTTCCCCATAATGGAAACAGGGCAGGGGATTGACCCCGGCCTTCTCCATACGCCGCTGGTTTCGCCAGGTACCTTCTGGGGAACCAATAACATCAAGATTGGCATAGACCTCAAGATGATCCTTGTGGGCTTTGATGAAATCGATATACTCGTTAATATCGATTTCTACGCCCTGGGTAAATGCCGAGAAAGCGCCGGAGTCAAGGAAGATGTCGACTTTAGTTTCCATAGATAGTTCGAAGGCAAATGGTATATTAAATTGGTTTTGATAAATATCCCAGAAAGAGAGCAGGCGCTTGTTAATCAGACTTTGCCATTTCCTCTCTCTCTCTCTCTCATTCCTGGGGTGCCGGCAAAGTTGATTTTCATGATTTACAATTTCTTTTTCTTCTGCTTTATTATACTATTATTCGTGATTTTTAGATGATAAAAAGAATGCAATCTGGTTTTAAATAGGCGCTTATCAATCAGTTCAATCTCCCTTTTGCAATACCCGGGACTGCCCCCCCCCGGAACCCCTGCTAAATAAATCTTCATTTCTTTTGGATGAAACCTTGGATGAAATATTTAAACATCTCCATTACCGATTTATCACAGATAAGATAATGATAAGCCATGAGTCTGCGGGGGGGGGCAAGTTCCATTCTTTCGAAATAGCTTTTCTTCTTTTACTCGGTCAGGGGTATTGCCGGCAAGATAGATCCTCATGACTTTTTATTCAGGTTAATTACGTTCATTATTTTATTGCCTCTGGAGAGATCATGGAATGATATCAGACGCCGATAAACTTAAAGTTTATCGGCGAAATACCGCTCTCTGCCTTTGGTATTCATAACCGAGTATCCAGAGGCCAAATAGATTTTCATTCAATACCCTCGATTCTCTCCCGGCAAGCAGGGCACCTACGATGCAATTCTTTCTTATTCCCCAAAGCATCTATCTCGCATGCTGGCTTCTTTCTGAAACTGAGAAGGGGAGAATTATGATTCATTCCTCGAAATACCATCTCGGCGGATAATTCTTCGTGCCTCTGTTTTATTTTTGCTGGATCGACTAAACCCTTATCAATATAGCCCTGAATGGAAATTCCTTTCCGGATAGTCCCGACGAACATATGCATTTCGACGTGCTCCCCGAGAAGATGTTGTTGACAAAGAAGGCTAGGTTCCACTCCCCACATTCTCATTGAGTCAATCCCCTATTTTAAAATCAGGAAAAGTATATTCTTATGTCCGGATCAAACTCAATAACTCGGATCTTGCTTCAGGCTTAGTTAAAAATACGCCTTTCATTGAAGAGGTGACCATAGTAGAATGCTGCTTTCCGACTCCCCTCATTCTGATACAGAAATGATCCGCTTCAATTATGCAAGCGGCACCTTGGGCATTCAATTCATTCATGAGAATTGATGTTACCTGATCACCTATTCTCTCTTGAATTTGTAATCTTTTGGAAAAGATATCAATCAGTCTTGCGAGCTTTGAAATACCAATAACCTTGCCTCCAGGGATATAGGCGACATGCGCTCGGCCTACAAATGGTAATGCGTGATGTTCGCACATGGAATATAATTCAATATCCCGTAAAAGGACTATTTGATCATATCCATCTGATTCAAAAGTTTTTATAACATCAGAGGGATTTTGTTCATATCCGCTGAAAATTTCTTTCCAGGCTTTAATCATTCGTTTTGGAGTTTCTTTTAATCCATCCCGATTTAAATCCTCCCCGATAAATTCTAAAAAGCGCGATGGGATATCTTCCGCAGAGGTGTCATGGCCCTGCTCAGTAACTTCCCATGGAAAGACCAACCATTCCATTGGATCAGTCTTTTCAAAAAGAGCAATGAATGGGGTAGTGGGATAAAGCTTTGTATATCGATCTCTTGTTGATCCTGAATCAATGAGATCATCAATAATATAGTCGGCTTCGGCAGGCCTATTCACAACTCCACCTTTACAAATGCCAGCTAGAAGATATGCAGGGGCGATGCCTCCCCTTGGAACCCCATAAAAATTTCCGCCATCTCTGATATTCCCACAAATATCATAACATTTCTTCTCTACTTCTTCATTTGTAATAATTCTTTTCACGGAGCCTCCTATTAAATATCCTTCTCCAGATATAGGAGCGGATAAAAGAGATTACTGTATAAAATACGGTGATGCCAAAGGCTTTTGATACCGAGGTTGAATAGCCAAAAAGATGCAGGATGGGCGGGGTAACCATCCACGAAATAAAAAAGCCGGTCCCGATATTTAACCCAGCTTCCAGTAGTGACCCCCTTCTACTCTGCATATTGAATCGGATCGACCAGACCATTCTCGGCAAATGCTTCCAATCTTTCAGTACACGACCCACATTTTCCACATGAATAAAACTGATCCTTGTAACAGGTACGGGTCAATTCAAAAGGAACTTTGTGCTCCATCCCGATCTTGACGATATCTCCTTTACTCATCCCCAGGAAAGGGGCATACAAGGAAACCGAATACTCAGAAGCGGTTTTGATGGCCAGATCCATACTTTCCTTGAAGGCAGGCCGGCAATCCGGATAGATGGCATGATCCCCGGCATGGATACCGAGTGCTACTGCGTCGTATTCGAATGATTGGGCCAACCCCGCAAGGATAGCCGAGAAGATCATATTCCGGCCAGGTACGACCGTTTGTACCATGGTCCGGTCTTCATAATGGCCTTCCGGGATTGATCGGGAATCTTCTTTCAGTAGGGCCGACTTGAACCCGGCAAAGATTCCGGAGATATCCATTGACTGCCGCTTGATACCGTAATGATCGGCAAGTTTCCGGGCCGCTTCCAGTTCATACTGATTATGCTTTGAGCCATAGAAGAACGAGATGGCAAAAACTTCATTGCCAGTCCCGAGGAGGGTCCCGAGTAAGGCAGCGGAATCCATCCCGCCGGATAATGATAAGACGATTTTCATAAATCACCTTTATGAAATGAGAGGATAAACAAAAAGCCGGATTGGGTACCGGCTTTTTCTGAAAATGAAATGGATCGGTTATTTCTTGGCTTTGCTGGCGACCTTCCAACCCTTGTCGCTGTTTTCGATGGTGAAGTCCTGTTCCTTGTTGATGCGATTCGGCACCTGGACATTGATGGTTTTTTTCATGGCCACGGCATCGCGATCCGGGAACTTCTCGACCAACACCGCCAGAATTCCCTCCTTGGTAATCGGCCCCTGCTCCTTGATTGTGGTAGCGATGGTCTTGATGACGCCAGGGCCTTTCAGGTTCGAACCGTCCTTTTTGGCCTTCTCGGCTTTGACCGGTTTATCCTTACCTTTTCCGGCCTTGGCGGGCTTCTCGGCCTTTGCCGGTTTGTCCTTGGCCTTCTTGGTAATAACCGCCTGCACTCCCAGCGCCGTCAGGACTTCCCATGCTTCGGCGCTGAATTTGTCGGTATCGAAAACCTGACACTCACCCTTGTCGTAGCAATTATCATGGATCAGTTTCTTGAGGCCGTCGATGCTGGATTTCTCACTGGCTTCAATTGCCGGATCAAGATCCATGACCTTGTTCATTTCCTCTATCAAGGAGACCAGGTCTTCCCGCTCGATCATCGGCTCGGGCTTTTTCTCTTCCGGGACATCGTCGCCATTTTCATCACCTGCATCGGCGGCGGCAATAACCAGACCTTCCGGCAATTCAATTTCCAGGGCGCAGAGGACGGCGTGGGTTTCGGTCGTCAGGGAATCCCCTTTGTCGAGCAGGCCGGCAGCGACCACAATGGCCTTGGTCAATTCATCGGTTTTTACACCGACTGTCTTGATCTTGGGGTCGGGGTCCAGCAGGGTATTCAATTCCTTTGCGGCGGCAATCAGTTCGGGGCGCTTGGGTTCACTCATGGTAGTTCTCCTTTATTCTTGGTTTGGAAATCCTGGCAAATGGCCACAATGACCATTTTTATCTTCTATCCTATTATACTGTTTTCGAATAATTTTCTACGGAAATATTTTACATTCCGGCAAAATAAATTGAAAAATTACCTCTCAATTTTTGAGTCAGGCCAAATTGTTTTATGAATCTGGGTATTTAGAATGCAGTGGGTCAATCCATCTTCGACCATCCATTCCCATAATTGAGCCGCGGTTAAGGGAAGAACCGGGGAAAGAGCTATGCCGGCCGCGGTTTTATCAAGTTCGTTTATAATTCTCTTTGCCACCAGAAAGTCCCATTCATCCTCAATCGGGAATTTGAAAATCACGAGATCCGTTGATTCAATTTTTTTAAGGTGCGTTTCAGGAAGGATCAATGAACCAGAAACCCCGCTCCCCGGCATCTTGATATCAACCACCCAACAATCCGGATGCTCAGGCAGGATATCCAGGGGAAGCGTTCCATTTGTTTCAACGCTGGTCATATATCCTTGGATATCAAGTTCTCTGATCAATGCCTGCAGGCCATTCTTTTGCAAGAGGGGTTCTCCACCGGTAATCAAAACCCGCTCGCAATTGAAAGGTTTGATCTGCTCGATTATTTCTTCAACGGTCATCTGGGTGCCGGTAGCATTGATTGACTGCTTGGTATCACAATAATGGCAATTTAAATTACAACCAGCAAAACGGATGAAAATAGTCGGGGTGCCTTGCGGCCAGATATTGACCTCCCCGGAAATCGAAAAGAAAATCGACATGATATTAATCTTTGTTTTCATGCTTTTCTCCAGGTGGCAAAGGAATCATCTGTTTCAGAAACCTGCACCCGGATCAAACCCATTCCGATTGGGGTTTCCATTATCCGGCCGGCAATCCAATTGGCGATGGTCTCGGCGGTGGGATTAAAAGGTTCGAGGATATCATTCAAATAATGATGATCGAGTTGGTCAATAATCGGCTCGACAATCCTTTTGATATCCTTGAAGTCAATTACCATGCCCGGGTATGGTCTTGGTAATTGACCATACTCATTGGTGAATTCGACCTCCACATTACTGTTGTGGCCATGAACGCGGGAGCAGTCTCCATCATACTCCGGTAAATGATGGGCATAACAAAAACTAAACTTTTTGGTTACTGTGATCATATTTTCTCCTTTAATAGCTTCCTAAAAATGGTCGGCCCATTTCGAGCCGCTGGCAAATAGTTGCATATTTCTTTCCTCGCTTCCCACTTCGAACAATTAACTGATTAATTCTGAATAACCCCAGCTCAGCTTCCCCATCGGTTTGATTGAGACCAAAGAAGGCAGTTGTATGGCTGTACTTTCGCTTATCCTCGCTGTAATTGGAGAGATCCAACCAGTCCTTGCCATAGCTGGCTCCATCGGCCTGTGTCGGGCAAACAACCAGGCAATGCCATTTATGGGCCAAGGCCCGGATCTTCAGCCACTTCATATTCTCTTTCTGCCGGAAATCCATCCGCTGGTCTTCCAAGTCAGGAGCCATAATATCCGGGTAATCAATCAAGACGACATCGGCTGTAAAGCCGCCTTCGTGCCAGATAGCCAATTGATTATCAATCATTTTCGGACTGAGGGTATAAGCCGGATAATCAGCAAAGTTCCAACCAGCCCCCCGGAATCGCTTTTGGAATTTGCGCTCAATATTGTAAGCCTCTTTCCAGTTCAGGGGTTCAATCTTATTCCGGACCTTGAACCATGGCGCTCCCAGAAATTCTTTTTTACCCTGGCATTTGGTACATGGGGTATGGTCGCTTCCGTATTGCTCAAAGGCATCGGCATAAACCTGTTGGATGTCTTTGAAGGCTGGCGGTTTGTCTCCCCGGATTGGCGATTCCCCGCAGCCAGCTGGGCACTGGCCATTCTGATTCCAGAAGCAATCAACTACCGGGATCATCAATTCCCCGCAGTATTCCTGCTCATTGGATTTCCTGGCCATATAGATATATTTCCGGAGCTCCATTTCCTCCCGGTTCATATCGCCGGCCGCAAAGAAGGCTACTTTCTTACCGGTTCGCTGGGCTTGGAATCCAATATCGGCCAGAAACCAGGTTTTACCGGTTTTTTCACCACCTAGCAATCCAACAAATCCGCCACGAACGAAATGCCGGTTCCAGAGCTGCCCAAGCTTGCCAGGGTACTCGACAATCGGTTCCTGGATATCTTCAAAGATTTTTTGCGTCCTGGTAATATCGTCGGCGAAGAAGTCATGATTTATATTTACCGCTCGTTGAATTTGCTTATTGGTAGCAAGCAGTACATTGGCCTCTAGCAGGTTCCCCCGCTGGGCCTCGGCCTTGATATCATCCGCCAGGCGAACCAGCCTGTTTTCATCGAAGTATGCGAAAGTTTCATCGATCAGGACTTCCGGATTGTTCTCAGCCTGGGTTTGATATTCATCACTCAGGTCATCAAGGATGCTACCAATATCCTCCGATTCTTCCTGATTGAGTTTTCCCCTCCTGGTATATGATTCAAAGATGATGCCAATATCTTCCAGGGGCGCTTTTCCGTGTTTATTGAAATACCGGATACACCAGGAGGCAATCTTTTTTGCCGCTTCGTCCTTGAGGAGATCGGCATTAAATACGGGGGCTATTTCCCGCAGGTATTGGTTATTGGTAATCAGGCCGATGGCAATTCGGCGCTCGATGAATTGGGAACTCACGATTAAGGCCAAAGAGGCAAACTACAACCATCGCAAAAATCTCTATCGAATTTTGCATCGTATGATATAGTAGGTTTTAACCCTTCATCGAGACAAGTACAGTATTTTTGCTGAATTTCTTTATTATCTCCAGCGGGGTTCTCAATCCAGTTCCGTTTTAATACTTCATCGATAACCTTGGATGTTTCTTTTTCCGAATCAACCCCAAAATGAGAAAGAAGTTGCTGACCAAATACGCCAGAATCAACTACTCCATCGGCAATCTGATTGATATTGAAACCATTAATCCCGCCCCTGATTGCCTGGATTCCTTTCAGGATATGATGCGCTACTTCACCAACCTCTTCGGCCATTCCAAGGGTGAATTGCATGGCAAGAATCATATCGATAAGTTGATCCTTGGTCATTGCTTCATATCGGGAGCGGGGAAAATTTCGCTCTTGCCATTCCTTCAGTTCTATTTGTTTTAGATCAATCATTTTTTATCCTCTTTTCTATTATTAATGAAATGCCAGTCTTTCCTGGCTGTCATCGGTTTGCAAAATCTTTCAATTTTGCCATTACCCTTATTAGGGGAATTCCAAGTAATCGCCTGTCGGCTCCTTGGTTATGGGGCGCCCAACCGAAACCCACGCTTCATTGATGCCTTAGTTATAAAAATTCCTCCCAAGGCATCATGTTCATTATCCGCTGCATATCTGGATGGGCCGATTTCACTGTTCGCAGTTTCCTGATATGCGCCCACTCTGCTGCATCAGCCGTTACCACGATCTCAGTCTTCAGTGCATTAGGCAGAACGGCTCGGGCTTGTTGAGGCGACAAAGGTCCTTCAGGTTTTACCATATAATGATACGCAGTCTCAGCATCTTCGCAAGCCAGCATAAATTGTCGGTATGTATCATCTGGCCATCCCTCAAGGTCTTCTGGCTCAATGAACTCCATATCCTTGCCGCCGTAATTCACATACCTAGTACTCTCCTGGGCAAAAGAACAAGGACGGTGTCTTACTAACTCATGACTGACTCCGCGATCACAAATGAATTTTGCTGAATAGCGGTGAAGTTGCTTTGGGATTTCATCGTGAGGGCAGAGCTGCCATTGGTCGGTTATTTTAGGCATTGGGGTACCAAACAAATGGCCGTAATTCTCTATGAATGGCCTGAAATAATAAGAGGCCCACCTTATATTAAGCCCCTGTTGGTACCATGCCGTGAGGCTTCCTCCGATGTATGTGTACTCAGAATCATCCAAAACGGTAAGATACTTGCCGACCTGTCCTTGCAGTCGAATAACTGGATAGTCCATCCTGCGAGTTCGTACCACAAAATTCGAGTGCTCAACCATAGCCAGATGCCCTGCCTTGATCAGCTTCTTGACGAATCCTTCTGCACTATTTTCAGTGATCTTGTCCTCTGATTTGTAGCAGGTTCTGCCGGCCATCTCGATAAACTTGAGAGCGGCATTGTATTCTGTTGGTACGGCTCCGTAAAATTGAACGCTTGGTTTGATTATTTTCATAGTTTCCCCTTCTGAAGAAAGTCAAAAACTTCTTTCCGCGAGACAATACACATTGGCCAGCTATTGACAGTCCCGGCACAGATACAAAAATTGTCTGAACCATCCGGCGCAAATGTTCCCAGCAAGTCGGAGACATAGTAAGATTCATGTCCAGTTGGACCGCCGATAAACTGCAGAATATCTCCGCGTTCAGTCTTCTTTAGCACCATCTCCAATTCTTTGTCCGGCAGTGAAATGACTCTTCGATTGGTATACTGCTGAAATGTTCGGTCCCAGTCGGCTTTTTCCATTGACCATCTGCTATTTATTTTCATGATTATCTCGTTCGTAAATTGCCTGGCGTAAATAAACCACCAAATCCAAAGCCTCCTGATATGCATCTACCAGAGGATCTCGGCCATTAAAAGGCTGCAGCCTGGTATCATATTTCTGTTCGCCAATCTCATCTCGTTCTTTCATATCGGCCAAAACGAGATCCCAAACGGCCGGGTGATTGTTTTTGATTGGTGGCGGTTCGGGGGTATTTAAAATACCCTTCATTCTTTTCGTACCGCATCGGCAAATATGAAAACCACAGTCTTTACACATACTGATTCTCATAATTTTTTATTTATTCCGTTTTTGATTTTTCTTTGTTTAGCTGCCCATCGAGATAATTTTCCACCGGAGGTTTTGCTGACATAAGCGCTATTATCTTTACCTAATTTCCTCCGAGCGGCACGATTCAGTCTTTCTGGTAATAAATCATACCCCTCTGGTGCTGGAGCGTCATATTCAACATTTACTAAGTGATTGGTATTTACATTCATTTTATCCCCAGATAAGTTGTTTTAAATAAATTATTCCAGACCCCATAATGGTTATTGACAAAACAAGATATACAAACCAAAGACATTTTGCCCACCATGGCATTCCATCAAGAGGTGTACAATCATCGTCTTTCACTTTGGTCTCCTTATGAACTTTGTTTATCTTTTTACCCAAAAAGCCCCATCCTCGGAAGGTATGGGGGTAAGCCCTTTTCAGAACTTCTGTTCTTTTTGGGCCGATCAGATTGTGATCTGTTGCTTAGTTGGCTATCGCCTGTGTGATTTCTTGCTTGCCCTTTTTAGGGGCTCTACATGGCTCTACCTCCATTCGGTTGTTGTTGGCGTTTCCGAGCACCATTCGGTTTCTTTCAAAAAGGGCGAGCGGGGATTGAACCCGCACCAAGGCGTGACAGGCCTTGAGCTACCAGTTGCGTTATCGCCCCGGTTTCACTGCCACAACCCCATCCTTTTCAGGTATGGGGTCTTTGAGCAGGCCTCTAAAAGAGGAGATTATGTTTTATATCTTCCTATTTCTGTCATTGCGCCGGAAGTTACAGCCATTCTCAGTATGGCCGGGCGCTTTGAGAATCTGCGTTAACCATAATCATATTGTGCGGAGCCAATCCGCTCACCAGTGGATTGCCCTGGTGTAACCGTTTTATCGGAGAGCAATGGTCGCGGCCAAGCTGCTGAGTCGGCCCGCGTGAAATCCCATTCGCCACTCCAAGGTTCTATATGATAGACAAGAAACATTTAATTTCCAGTTATTGGTTAATTTCAATTACTTTCAATCTTTCTTCTATCCTATTATACTTTTTTCAATCAATTTTCTGCTGATTTATTTTACGACAACTCAAATATATTGCACCAATCCATGATCCGCCTGGTCAAACGCTCATCTCCATACCGCTTGGCAATCTGATCAATACTGAAATTGCTAGTAAAAATGGTCTGCTTATCCTCTTCATACCGATGGGTCAAAATCAGATACATTACCGTGAAAGCCCACTCAGTTGGCTTCTCCACTCCAAAATCATCTAAGATCAGAAAATCCACATTCTTGTATCTATCCATGATCGCCTGCTCTTCCCCGGCGGAGAGCTTAAATGATTTCTGAAGATTCTGGATCAGCTGCGGGGATGTTTCGAAAAGAAAAGTGGCGCGGGGATTCAAATGCTCCTTGACCGTATTGTATTGCTCCATATGATAGAGCATGGATGAAACGGCGAAGGTCGTTTTTCCGATACCGGCCTTACCAGGCAAGAATAGGCTTTGTTTAAAGGTTTCGGGGATGGGGATAGATGAGGCCACCTTTTTGTTTTCGGTCGAGTCTTGGGTCATTCTCAGCACTCTACGGGCGGTCTTCGATGGGACACCGGCTTCGGTAAGATGGGCTAAGATACTTTTGGATTGAAATTTATTGGTATAATAACAAAGCCGGCATTGATCGTTGCAGCCGAAACTTACTTTTTCCCCGCATTGGCATTTTTGGTTTTTGACTTCTTCTTGGAGTTTATTTTCAAGGGTTGGCAAAAAAGCACAATACATTTTAGATTTCATATTTCTCCCAATTGGTTTTGTCGACTTTTATTTTTTTGTCTCTTCCTGGCCTGAGTGAATAATCAATATTGCCGGAGACCCCTGAGCCATTGGCAACACCTGGTTGTTTCTTTTCGTAGTCCTGTATTTTTTCATTCAGGTATTTTTCGAAGTTTTTGGGGCGGAATAAAGTTTCTGGATTGAAATAGTTTGGGTGCTCTTGAAAATATGGATCATGGACTTTTGTTTCTAGGACATAAAAACAATCCTGTACGGAAAACCCATCCTTCAGGCGGGATATTATATATTTCAAATTTTCAGGAACTGGCCGAAACCCTCTTGGTTTGGAGCCAAGTTGGTTAAGTCTGGAAAGAACTTTTGTTGCTTTTCTTTGGAGGGTTTTATTTAAATTAGTTTTGGAAGTTTCTTTTTCAGAATCATTCGGCAACTGTTCCGCAGGAACATTGCCTATATCTTTTCTATAATCTATATTATCTATTTTATATATTATATCCTCGGTGTTTCTACCGGGGGGGGTATCGGTACTTTCACCGGGGCCTATAGGTATTTCTACCGGGAGGGGGGCAATCATTTTTAACAATCTTTTTTCGACTTCTTTTGAAT
>Ga0209319_1000476_pt1 | contig 51010 bp, 41 predicted proteins | sample RifGroE2_FD_184000 | JGI IMG/M metagenome (GOLD analysis project Ga0209319, IMG submission 184000) | Groundwater microbial communities from Rifle, Colorado - Groundwater E2 (SPAdes) (version 2) | ecosystem: Environmental > Aquatic > Deep subsurface > Groundwater | place: Rifle, Colorado, United...
CCAAAAGACTATCTTCCGGGAGCTCGCATACGATGCGGATCCATTAAGTATGCTACGCAAATGTTGCTAAAGTCCGCTTCTTTATATGCGTAAGCCCTGATCTTTTGATGACAATTTTGACAAAAAAGTCTTTTTATATATAATTAAAAATAAAAACAGAGAAATAAAAATTCAATATGAAAAGATCGTATGAAAAGAATCAAAAGCATTTCACTTCTCTTACTGCTTGCAGCCGGAACATGTAACACCCAAAAGGCTTCTGCCATACCGGCATCGATCTATCGTGTGTTGATTTTTCCTGCCTTATATTTTCTTTACGGCACTTGTAAACAAGATAAGCAACAAAAAGCCTTAAACACCCCTTCAACTGACATGGAAGTAAAATTTTACACATACAACGAGAACAGTGAAACCTGTAGTGGTATTTTAGATCTTTTTAGCACACCCTTGCAAAACGTTCCAATGCCTGGTGAACAAGCAGCTCAAACCGCAACCCCAGTTGCCAAAAACAATCCACAGAAAATTTTTGCACTTCATAATAAGGTATATTCGGTTCGACCAAAAAATTTTCCCTCTAATGATTCTACGTTCACATATGAGCTGTTGCACCACTATGGCATGATTTCGCATGGATACACAACTTCAATTAAAGATCAATTTTTAATACCACTGGCCTTATACGCTGTTCCTGCAATTGGCATGGAATCGATAATTCGTTTTGTTAAAAATAAAAAATTGTTCACATCCCCACTACCAATAGTAGGGCTATGGGGCGGATTTTTATGTACACAAGTTTTAATTCAACAGGCGATGAAACGATGGCAGCATTACCATGCTGACGAGTTTGCTTTCGGCCACATGATCAGTCAAAAAATTGGTGGCATACAAGTTGAGCGCTGTCTTAACGCAATGCAACACAAAATTTGCACGCAAAAACCATCTATAGCTCAACGCATTGCAAATCTATTTCAATCGCAACGATTATTATATGATCGCTACCAACGAGCAACAAAGCATTGGAAAAACGCAGGAGTTACATGGGCACCTGTCACTACTTAAAAATTTCGATAATATTTGCACGTTAAAAATTTGATGCCCTTTTTTGGAACAGAAGTATTGCAACTGAACCAAAAAAGGGCAGACTTATTGTTTGTATAGCATTTCTACACATCGATTTTTTGTTTTTATACAAATAATACTTAAAGGGCTTTCGCATGATCAGTTTACGTACTTTATTTTTTGGAAGCATGTTTGCAATAATCGCTTTTGCCGGTTGGCGAACATACAACTATTATTACGATACAAGTGTACCGGTAGTCGAACTCACCGGAATCGAAGAAAATGGTTACTACAACGGCGATGTAAACTGTATTTTACGCGGTTCCGATGCATACAAAGTAAAAGATCTTTCAATTTTTCTTGACGATAACAAAGAACTTATCCGCAACCATCGCGTATCATCACGCACCTTTGAGCATCCTTTTACCATTCCTACAACAACACTCACCCAAGGTAAACACGCAATCACTTATGTCGTAACCGATGCATCTCGGCATGCAAATCAAGAAAAAAAGACCATCTCGTTTTTTGTAGATAACGCATCATTGCAAGTAGCGCTAGTAAGCCGTGCTGATGATCTTAAGGTGTTCCAGGGCAGAGCACTGCACGTGCAGTTCCAAGCAAACAAAACTATCAAAAAAGCAATATGTAAAGCGCTATCGCTCGAATACGAGTGCTTCCCAGAAAGCGCAAACTCTTTGGTATACGAATGCTTTATTCCCGTTTCTGTTGAAGAAATACCCAACGAATATGTTGCAACAATCGATATTGCCGATCATGTAGGCAATACTGTGACTCTTGAACAAAAATTTCAAGTCATAGCATTTCCGTTTAAAAGCCAAACTCTTCGTTTAGAACAAGAAAAGATCAAACAAGAGGCGGCCCTTGGCGCAACGGAAGAAATGTTTGAGGCTGACATGGCCCAAGCTACCGCGCAATCACCAAAGAAAAAGCTCTGGAGCGGCGTCTTTTATGTGCCGTGTGACAGTAAAGCAATCACGACTGAGTTTGGAACCATTCGCGTATCACAACATAAAGGCAAATCGCGTCACAATGCTATCGACCTTGCAGGATCTCCACGATCGGTTGTATGGGCGTCACAAGATGGCGTTGTAGTTATTAAAAAACGCTATGCACATGCAGGAAACACCGTAGTAATTGATCATGGATATGGGCTTCTCTCCGCTTACTTCCACTTAGAAGAATATGCTGACAAACTTAACGTTGGCGATACGATTCAAAAAGGTCGTCCGGTTGGTAAACTTGGCATGACAGGTCATGCAACGGGTTACCACTTGCATTGGGAAGTGCGTTTGGGAAACAAAAAAGTTGATCCTATGCAATGGACAAAAAACACTCTATAAAACAGGCATTCGCCTGTCTTGACCTAAATTTGATATATTGACCCCGCCTTCTCAAAAAGCCTATGGCAGGAAACGGATCAAGAATGGAACACTTTAAAAAGGAATAAAAAAGATGAGGCTCACAAAACAGAGCGTGATAATCATGTCAATGTTACTTGTGGGCCTCTTTTCTTTTGATGTGTATTGGTATGTCTATCCAACCCTTGCTCGCATTACAGAAAACAAAAAATTGTACGCGCTCAATCAGGACCTTTTGGCTAAAAAACAACAACTTAAAGATTTTGAAAAATTTTCTCAGAAAAACATGCCAAAAGAGAACGCTGCCAATTTTATTGAAAGCGTGCTCGTCTTTACACGAAAAAAAAATTTCGTCATACACAGCTGGTCAAAGTTAACTCAGACAAAAATTCCACCGGCTCTTAAGCCACCAACAGGTGCCGTTATTGTTGCGCATGAACTTGATATAGACACAACGTTTCATACCTTCATTGATTTGTGCAATGCTCTGCAAAATGCATATCCACAGCCACTCATCACTTCTTTGCGGGTACGACAAACCGGTAAAGAAAAAGTAACAAAAAATTTTAAAATGGTGGTATACGAAGTTCAGCTACCTCAGGGTATATCTGTTCCATTTACATACAAAAATCCAAAGCAAATCGCCGTTGACCCTTTCGACCATCAAGAGAAACCTTTTTGTGCACACTTTGAGCGGCCTGACGGAAAAAGTTTTGATATCGAGATTGACGTTGAAGGAAAAATAAAATCCCTTCAACGAACAAAGCCGTTGAAGGGCTAGGGGGGTGAACAACATCGCGACGATGCTGTTCTTTAGGGACGTTCTTAAAATTTAATCATCAAAAATTTGCAACGAATACTAACACCCAAGATTCACCCTGTCAAGGCAAATACCACATAAGGGTTCTACCCTTATAACCCGCAAGGGTCGTTAGCCCTCCAAAGGCGAATGCTTGGAGCGTTTGGGCCGTAAGGCTTGACCCGATGACAAATATAGTGGTTAAGAGCATGCCAAATAAGTACTGTTAGGTTTGCGCTATAATTTTGTTATAATTTTTTATAGCGTAATCCATTAACATATGCGCACATGAGTTAATAAAACATGCATTGGATAAAGTGTTTTAAAACATCGCATGGCAGCGCCAAATAATACGTACTCACTTTTATTTGGTAGCGTATGCTATATTATCAAAAATTGTATTCATACTCTTACAAAAATTTTTTAGGCGTATCCCATGCACAAAGACCATTTTATTATTCATGGACCGACACCTCTACACGGCACCGTGCCAATCAGTGGCGCAAAAAATGCAGTGCTCGTTGAACTTGCCGCACTTCTTTTGCCAAATGGTGTATCAACGCTCACTAACGTCCCACTCATCAGCGACGTATACGGCATGATCAATCTTCTCAAAAGCTTTGGTGCATTAGTACATATTGATGAAATAAAACATACCGTTACGGTTGACGCTCGTGGGGTCAACGCTGCTGTTCCGCCCTTCGAAATATTACGCTCATTTAGAGCATCAATTCTCACCACAGGGGCTATGCTCAGTCGGTGCGGATGCGCATACATTGAAGCTCCAGGAGGCTGCCCTATTGGAGCAAGACCTATCAATTTGCATAGAGAGGCTTTCAATAAACTTGGCGCCCGTTTTATCGAACAAGAAGCCTTCACACAAGTAATTGCTGACAAAAAATTAATTGGAGACATGATTGTATTTGACTATCCAAGCGTTGGATCAACAGAAAATGCGTTACTTGCTGCAGTATGCGCACAAGGGACAACAACTATTATTAATGCTGCTATTGAGCCAGAGATTATCGATTTGATAAATTTCCTCATCAGCATGGGCTGCAAAATTACCACCCAAACTCCTGCGTCTATCATCATTGAAGGAGTTGATCAAAAAACACTTCGTGGTATATCGCACCAGGTAATTGGAGACAGGCTCGAGTGCGGTACATGGCTTTTTGCCGCAGCAATGACTCAGGGTTCAATCATTACAACTAACGCACCAACGCAGCATATGCACGTAGTTTTGTATGAACTTGAAAAAATGGGGCATGACATCAAAGTTGATCACGCCACTCAAACCATACGCATTACCTCTCAAAAAAATTACACAAGCACAAGCGTCAAGACGATGCCGCATCCTGGATTCCCTACCGACTTACAATCGCCATTGCTTGCAGTTCTTACTCAAGCTCAGGGCAATGGATCAATCTGCGAAACGGTTTTTGAAAATAGATTTTTAGCAGCACCTGAATTAGTTAAAATGGGCGCACAGATAACCGTCCAAGGCTCAAGCGTTCTAGTAACGGGCATAGAAAAACTGCATGGCTCAGAGGTTGAAGCAAAAGATATTCGTGCTGGCGCGGCGCTTGCTATCGCTGCCATGAGCGCAGAAGGTACCACAGTCTTAACCGGCATTCAGCATATAGACCGTGGGTACGAGAACTTTGTACAAAAAGCAACAGCACTTGGCGCACGCATAAAGCGCGTAGTGCAAAACTCTTAAATAAAAGGGCGCCGCCCTTTAACCCGCAAGGGCCCAGCCCTTGACTTGATGACATAAAAATACATGATTTATGCCGTTAATCTACTAATAATAAACTTGTATTGCGTAGCATGAAGCTTGAGAAGATACCAAAACGGTTTTTATCGTTTTGGTATCTTCTCAGTTACTAACGGCAATGCCGTCTCAGAAAATGCAAATTAGCTAAGCTCTTGTGTTATTTTTTCAGTGGGTCAAGCCTTACGGCCCAAACGCTCCAAGCATTCGCCTTTGGAGGGCGAATGCCCTTGCGGGTGAGGGTAGAACCCTCTTTAGTCCGGCAGACCCACAAGAGTAGCTGTCAAATCAATAAGCTCTTTGGTAATCGACGCTTGGCGAAGCTTGTTATAATCAAGCTTAAGCTGTGCGATAATCTTTTCAGCGTTTTGAGTAGAAGTATCCATCGACACGAACCGTGCCGAAAATTCGGCAGCCAATGAATCGAGTAACACTTTTTGAATTTGTGCTTCAAGATACATTTTGTGTATCACTTGCTGTTGCTTGGATGCAAAAATAGTTTTTTTGATCAAAACTGTAGTGCGTTGTTTTTGTACAAAAAAAGACTTCGGATAATTGCTGTAAATGACTATGTACTCGTCTTCTTGCAATGTTTCATATGCGTCAACAATAATGCGCATGCTTGACTGAAGGGTCGAGAGAGAAAGAGCACCAACCATCGTCTGTGCAGCCAAATTTTGTTCCTTAATTAACTCAACGCACTGGTGCCCAAAGACTGAAAGAACCGCACGGTTAGTAGTATTAATACTATCGAGATTTTTACGTACATATTGTAGTAAAAGTGTGTTAAACGTTCCGCACACCCCCTTGTGTGAACCCACCACAAAAATATATCGTGGACTATGTAAGTTTTTGGCATGCGTATCAACAAGACCTACAGTCCCATACAAACGCTCTACTTCTTGATAAAAAACATCAAAGGCAGCCTTGTACTGACGAGTACGCGTATGATGAGACATAGAGATCAAGCGCATAGCATTCGTTGTTTTACGGAACATTTCAATCGTTTTAATGTGCTGTTTGAGCACGATCAGTTGTGCCATTCGAGCACCGTCCTCACTAAAAATCTTACATTTTAGGCAGCTCTATTCACTAAAATTAAAAAGAGCGCACTAACTATACATTTAGGCAACAGAAATACATTACACTAAAAAGCGTAGTGAAAAAAGGATCAATATAAAACGCTTGGAGATGAATCATGCTACTTATTATTGATGGATATAATGTCATAGGAACGCAATATGACGTAAAAAATTCACCACAGCACAAAAAAAATTTCATCAATATGGTAAAAGCATATGCAACAACACACAAGCACGCAACGATTCATCTTGTGTTTGATGGAGGACCTTCGGCTCAGTCGCTTTCAGAACAACACAAAAATCTTACCATTACGCATGCTGGCTACCAATCATCCGCAGATAAATACATTATTAATCTGGTGCGCAAAAACAAAAATGACGAAATAGTGGTCGTCTCTTTTGACAGAGCTTTGTGTGCCGAAACAAGCAACTTTGGAGCTACCCAGCTTGATCCTGACGCATGGTTCGTGTTATTACGCAATAAAACTGAACAAAAAAAACCGCAGCAAACCAATATCATTAAAATATCCGATCAAGAAAATACTGAGTTAGATGAACTTATGCGACTTGCAGCGAACATGCCCTGCAAAGAAAAAGATGAAGATTTTCAGCAACAGCGCACAAAAACAGGCGCAATGCCATCGCGTCAAGACAAAAAGCTTAAACATATTATTAAAAAAATTTAGGAGCACACATGCAATCTATTACAAAAACAGTCCAATACTCTCTAGACCAAATAGACACGCTCGCCGATATTCTCTATGACATGAAACCTTCTTGTTGCGTCTATACCTTCAAAGGCGAAATGGGAAGCGGAAAAACAACATTGATTGGCAAACTCTTAGAAAAATGTGGCATAACCGATTTTAGCGGCAGCCCAACCTATACGTATTTGTATACCTATAAAAACAACATCGGAGAAACGTTTTATCATTTCGATTTATATCGCATGAGCTCACAGGCTGATGCTTTTACTTTTTTAGACCTCGAAGAATATATTCAAACAGCATGTTGCCAAGCTGAACCACCTTCATGGATTTTTATTGAGTGGCCAGAAAAAATTACATCACTCTTACCTGCGAATACCGTTCAGATAGCGCTCGCTCAAAGTCCAGAAAGTCCATCGACAAAACGCTCTGCAACAATAACATATAGCGAAAATCTTTAAAGCATCTTTTTAATAAAGGCTTTACCATTAATCTGTTAAAAATATAACAAGTTCAACGGCATATGTTTATAACCTTCGAAATTCTTACAGCAAGATTTTTGCATAAAAAAGCAGAACCCTGGTGATACCAAGGTCCTGCTTTTGTTTTTAGTTCCGAAAAATTTTTAAGCTTTTTTGAGCTCTGCAATACGAGCGTCAATGAGCTTTAAACGTTCTTGCGTGGTTGGCATCGTCTTGAATAATCGTTCAAAAAGTACTTCCGCCTTAGATTGTATTTCTCTTGGATTCAAGCTCTTGACGATATCATCTGAGAATCGCTTAAGAGCAATATAATCCATTACCGTAAAGTTTTTCATCACAGGTCGTGCACTAATACCGCCGGACAGCATTGTTGAGAACAGCTCCCACTGATGTCTCCAATACGTTTTTTCGATAATACTACGAATATTCAAAAGATCGTCTAAGTTGTTAAAAGTGGCTATTGATTCTCCGTCTGCACGCAGCTCTGCATCACGATCAGATTTTATTTTTAATAATCCTGCAACAAATACCGGTATCATCGAACGAGCCATTTTAGGAAGATAATATAATTCATCATTAGCCCAGCTGGTTCCTATAGCAGGAGTTTTGATGTGCATTTTTTTGCTTGCATATCGTTCTGCAACAAAACATACAACAGCAGTAGACGCTCCCATCAACGTTGCCGACACTGCAGATTTAATCGTAAATCGCTTAGAATGAAATAATGCACGTTTTACTGAAAAATCAAAAAACGCTCTATGCCCTTTCACAAGCGCTTCATAATCGTATTGATTATTTAAAATAAGCGCCACTTCATTCTTTTTTCGATCCAAACAACAATACAAAACAATGTCATCGACAGGAAGGCACCCATCAACGTACATACTGCTCTTTTTGACAATAAGACGCGGAGTAATTTGTGAGGCATCCAGATTTTTTTCGCTTACAAATACTTCACGACTCAAATCGATGCATGCTTGAGTAAGATCACTCGATGCATCAGCAGTATAATCTTTTCGCTCAACAAGACTTTTTTGCACATATTTTGCGTTCAAAAATTCGTGTGTTAAAGGGTCCATGACACCAACAACTGTTTGGCCCCACATAGAAATTTCAGCTAATTTTTGCATGTACGGATAAATTTTCCACGTTTTTTGCCATTGGTAAAATTGATTGTATTTTGTAAAAATATTTTTGGGAGAAAATGCATTAAGTGGCAAAAAACTTACACAAACAAGCAACAAAAGCATTTTGTGGCGCGTAAAAAATGAATTCATAAGAACACTCCTAAAAAAAGAAAATGTTTAAAATACGCCCTTTATCACACTCATAGAGCGTACAAATATAAAAAATTTTGTCATTTTTTTGAGATAAAAAGTCGAGCTTGAACTCCTCGCTACACAATATATACTGAATAACAATTGACATTATTTGATTTTTGATCGTAACAAACATCGGTGAGGTTCCCGAGTGGCCAAAGGGGGCGGACTGTAAATCCGCTGACATACGTCTTCGTAGGTTCGAATCCTACCCTCACCACCAATCTTCGCCGAAGGCTATGGTTGGCGTGCCAGATTTTGCTCATAAAGATATGCTTGCGGGAATAGCTCAATTGGCAGAGCGACAGCCTTCCAAGCTGTAGGTTGCGGGTTCGACCCCCGTTTCCCGCTCCATTTAAAAGGATAGCGGTTATGCTGGCGTAGCTCAGTGGTAGAGCAGCTGATTTGTAATCAGCAGGTCACTGGTTCAAATCCAGTCGTCAGCTCCATATATAGCGCTGTTTACTAAGATGTACGAACTCGAGCGCATGAATAATGCAAATTGCTCACAGGTATATTGGGTAGATTGGCGCAGATTAAAATGGCGAATGCCATTAAATTTTTGAAAAGCTCATGCCCACGTAGCTCAGTGGTAGAGCACTCCCTTGGTAAGGGAGAGGTCACCGGTTCAATCCCGGTCGCGGGCTCCAAAAAAGCAAAAAAGATAGACCAATACTGTTAAACTGTAAAAACTGCTACGAGAAAGAATCTACCAATGGCAAAAAAAGAAAATAGACATATCGTGACGCTTAAGAGCACAGAGAGTTCACATATTTATTCCACAACAAAAAACAAGATTAATACAACACAAAGACTTGAGCTCAAAAAATATGATCCAATCGTGCGCAAGCACGTAATATACAAGGAAGCAAAATAGCTAAAAGCTATAGGCCAGTAGCTCTAATCGGCAGAGCGGCAGACTCCAAATCTGCGGGTTGGGGGTTCGAATCCCTCCTGGCCTGCCAATATTTTGTATCGTACGAAGGAGCTCTAAGGTATGAATAAGATCGCACAGTTTTTAAGCGAAGTTCGACTCGAATTTTCGCGCGTTGAGTGGCCAAGCATTCCTGAATGGCTTGGAGCGACACGCGTTGTTTTGTTTGTCGTTTTTCTTTTCACGATATATTTCGCCTTCGTAGATAGATCGCTTATTTTCTTGGTTAAAACGATATTTAGTCGCGGCCTTTTATAAAAAATAGTTTGGTACGGCAAAAAAATACGTAAGAGACGAAGGCTTTTTTGATGAAAAAATGGTATGTTATTCAGGTCTACGCTGGATATGAAGAACATGTTCAGCGAGAAATAGAACGTAGAATACAAGAACAAGGACTTGAAGAGTGTTTCGGAAAAATTTTGATTCCTTCGGCAAAAATGCGCCACTTCTTCGATGCAGCTGATGCGCTGCGCGACGAGCAACTTTTTCCAGGATACATGTTGGTTGAGCTTGAGCCACAGCCTGAAACTTTCAGGTTGGTTGGCAAAGCACCACGCGTTTTGCGTTTTTTGGGTGGTAAAGATCCTGTCGCTCTTTCGCAAAGAGAGATGGATCGTATCACCAAGCAAATGAGTGGTGATTTTGTCATGAAAGGTGAGGATCACGGACTTGAAGTCGGAAAAGAAGTTGAAGTTTCTGGTGGTCCGTTTATTGGCTTCTCCGGGGTGATCGATTCAATCGACGAAGAAAATGACCGTCTCGTTGTTATGGTTAGTATTTTCGGTCGCATGACTCCAGTTGAACTTACGTTTGATCAGATCAAACATTAGTAAGCACGAAGGTATATTATGGCTAAACAAGTAAAAGCAAAAATTAAATTATTGATCGCCGGTGGCGCTGCAACACCAGCACCGCCAGTTGGTTCAGCTTTAGGTCAACAAGGTGTTAACATCATGGATTTTTGTAAGCAGTTCAATGCAAAAACTGCTGACAAAAAAGGGCAAACGCTCCCTGTTGTTATCACAGTGTATATTGACAAAAAGTTCGATTTCATCGTTAAGCAACCACCTGCATCAGATCTCATTAAAAAGAGAGCTCGTGTAGAAAAAGGCTCTGCACGTCCAAACACTGACAAAGTCGCAAAATTGACCTGGGCAGATGTTGAAGAAATCGCAAAAATCAAAATGGTTGATCTTAATGCAAATTCGCTTGAACAAGCGAAACTCATTATTGCTGGCACAGCACGCAGTATGGGTATAGATATTATCTAAACAGTTATGTGCCCGAAAGGTCTTTTTTACCCATGAAACATAAGCATGGAAAAAAGTATCGCAAGATACAAGAAACACTGAAGAAAGAGGTTTACTCGCTTCAGGAGGGCATAGTAAAAGCAAAAGAATCTACGTATGCGAAATTCGACGAATCTGTCGACGTTAACGTAGTTCTTGGCATCGATCCAACCAAGGGCGAACATGTAGTTCGTGGATCAGTTGTTCTTCCGCACGGTGTTGGTAAAATATCGCGCGTTCTCGTTTTTGCTAAAGGCGAATACGCAGATGCTGCAAAAGCTGCGGGGGCAGATTTTGTTGGCGCAGAAGATCTGATTGAAAAAGTTCTCGGTGGATGGATGGATTTTACTCATGCCGTCGCAACTCCTGATTTAATGGGTTTAGTTGGTAAAGTTGCAAAAATACTTGGGCCTCGAGGGCTGTTACCTAATAAAAAATTAGGAACAGTAACCTTTGATGTTGCTACAGCTGTTTCTGAGCTCAAGGAAGGTAAGTTATTCTTTAAGAATGACAAAAATGGTGCTGTAAACTTTATGTTTGGTAAAGCATCGTTTACCCCAGACAAATTGAAAAGCAATTTGGTCACATTCCTCAAAGCGCTTTCTGCTGCAAAACCAGCATCGTCCAAGGGTGTTTTTCTTAAAAAGATTACCATCGCAACAACCATGGGACCGGGAATTCAAATTTCTGGCGATGTAGAATAGTTTTTTAACGTACGGAGTACAGATGAATCGTCAGGAAAAACTATCTTTAACTGAACATATAAAAACTCGCTTGCAATCAAGCGAGGGAATTTTTCTTGTAGGCGTTCAAGGCCTTACGGTTGAACAATCAGAAAAACTACGCCGTGGAGTTCGAGCTCAGGGTGGTAGCGTTAAAATCGTAAAAAATACGCTTTTAAAACGTGCTGTAGCCGACATACAAGATATGAGCCAGTTTGCAGATAAGTTCCGCAATCAAATTGCTGTTATAACTGCAGAAAAAAATGCGACAGCTGTTGCAAAAACTGTGCAGGACCTTGCTAAAGAATTCGAAACGATGCATGTCGTTGCGGGCATGTTTGAACGATCTATTATTGATTCAAACAAGTTTTCTTTTATAGCATCCCTTCCTTCACATGAAGTACTTATTGCACGTATTGCAGGAGCTCTCAAGGCACCTCTTTCACGTATAGCATTTGTACTGGCAACACATGCTTCCCAAGCTGAAAACCAAAATTCATAATTATCTCTATTTAATTGGAGTCAATCCATGGCTAACATCGAACAATTGCTCGAAACAATCAGCAGTCTTTCAATTATTGAATGTGCAGAACTTGCAAAGGCTCTTGAAGAAAAATTCGGCGTATCAGCATCTATGATGGCATCAGCAGCACCTGCAGCTGGCGCAGCTGCAGCTGTAGAAGAAAAATCTGAGTACAAAGTTGAACTTATTGACGGCGGCCCAGACAAGATGAAGGCTATTAAAGCTCTTCGTCAAGTGAAAAAAGACATGGGTCTTGGCGATGCTAAAAAAGCTGTTGAAGAAACTCCAACATTGCTCGCAGCAGCAGCAACCAAAGAAGAAGCTCAATCAATGAAAGAAATTCTCGAAGCAGCTGGTGCAAAAGTTAAGGTTTCTTAATTTTGCGAACTAGTCCTTCAGCTTAAAGTATCGAGCCGTATAGTTTAAATAACGTGAGGAGCTCATTGATGTTTCGTCCGCGCACGGGTAAGGAGGTTGTTCGAAGATCCTTTGGAAGAATCAAGAACATCGTTCCCGTCCCTGATCTTATAGAAATTCAGTCCAAATCGTTCAATGACTTTGCACAGTTAGATTTTTTGCCTCAAGAACGTTCGGTTACTGGTCTTGAAAAAGTCTTTAGAGATATTTTTCCTATTGAATATGAAGATAAAATGTCTCTTGAGTACGTGAGCTATGAACTCGGTCAATGGGCCTGCACGTGCGGTAAACTTACGGGCATAGAAAATCGATACAGCTGGGTATGTGAAAAAACCAGTGAAAAAGGTAATTCACGACTCAGTCCAGAGCAAATGACAGGCAAAAAGCCCTGTCGTTATGTAACGTGTCCAAACTGTTTGTCCAGGGTGGGAGTCAAATTACCTCTTACCCTGGATGAATGCCGTGCAAACGAGCAATCATTCACTATGCCTCTTAAAGTACGTGTCCAACTTATAACCTGGGACACGGATGAAAAAGGTAAACGATCAGTTCGCGACATTAAAGAACAAGATATATTCTTTGTTGATGTTCCTGTTATGGCTGATCTGTTCGAAGAAAAAGGTCAATTTAAATTAGGTAGCCTTGGAACATTTCTCATAAACGGTATTGATCGTGTTATTGTAAGTCAGCTTCATCGCTCGCCGGGCGTTGTGTTTTCGCAAAATAAAAAAGCTCGTGATTCTCGAGGCCGCGAAGCATTACTTGCACGTATTATTCCGATGCGTGGATCATGGATCGATTTTGAATACGATTCAAATGACTACCTGTTTACTCGTATCGATAAGAAAAAGAAAATTTTAGTAACAACACTTCTGCAAGCCCTTGGTTACAAACGAAGTGAAATCATTAGTTTGTTTTATCCTGCAAATGTTCTTGTGTGCCAAAAAGGCGTTTTTTATCAAAAAATCGATGATAGTCTCATTGGTTTACGTATTGAAAAAGACATGCTGGATAGTTCGTCGGCAGAAAAGAATTTTGTAGGTAAACGTATAACCAAAGATTTAATAACCCGCCTCAAAAAGGCTGGTTTTGAATCTATACTGTTTGCAAAAAATCGTATTCTCAACCACGTCGTTGCTCAAGATATTGTTCACCCCAAAACGGGTGAAATTCTTTTGCAGCAAGGACAATTGCTTGACGAAGAAACTTTTAACACCATCAGCTCTTTTGAAAAATTCAATCTACACCTTATTGCATCATCTGGCTGCACATTGCAACCAACCATACCTTTAGTTCTTGCGCAAGATAAATGTTTCAGTCAAGAAGAAGCACTTAAAGAAATTCACAACAAAGTATGGCCTGGCGATAACGCATCGGTTGATGAAATCAAAGAACGCATTGATAAAATTTTATTTAATCCGCGTTTTTATGATCTCACGCGCGTTGGTCGTTTACGCATAAACAGAAAACTTGGGCTTAATGTAGACGAAACTTTTTTTGCATTAACAAAAGAAGATATTGTTGCAACCATCCGTTATTTAGTCAATCTCAGAGAACGTTCAGAGGGATCACTCGATGATATCGATCATTTGGGTAATCGTCGTGTACGTTTGGTTGGCGAATTGCTTGCAAATCAAATCTATTTGGGTATGTTGCGTGTTGAGCGTATAGCTCGTGAAAGATTCAGGCTTCAAGAAGTATCAAATACACTTATGCCACAAGATTTTCTTAATATTAAACCTCTCAACGGCATAATTCGTGAATTTTTTGGTACTGGCCAACTTTCACAATTTATGGATCAAACAAATCCATTAGCAGAGATTGCCCATAAACGACGTCTTTCTGCCCTCGGGCCTGGCGGCGTTACTAAAGATCGTGCTACGTACGAAGTTCGTGACGTGCACACTTCGCACTACGGACGTATTTGTCCTATCGAAACGCCAGAAGGACAAACCATTGGTTTGATTTCTTCGCTTGCAACATACGCTTACGTCAATGATTTAGGCTTCATAGAAACTGCGTATCGCAAAGTAGACAACGGATCGATCAAACAAGACGTTTTATTTTTGGATGCCTTTGAGGAAACGAATAAATATATCGCTCAGGCTGACAGTGCAGTTGAAAACAATAAACTACAAGATGAACATGTTTGGGCTCGCTATAATGGCGATTTCATGTATGCACCAGTTAATAAGATCGATTATATCGATCTTTCATCGAAACAGCTTGTTTCCGTGGCAACAGCTCTTATTCCGTTTCTTGAGCATGACGATGCGTCGCGTGCGCTTATGGGTTCTAACATGCAACGCCAGGCAGTTCCGCTTGCACGCATGCAAGTACCTATTGTTGGCACAGGCATGGAACAAGAAATCGCATATGCATCAGGTTCATGTGTAAGTGCAAAATTGAACGGTATGGTTGAGTATGTTTCTTCAGAAAAAATTATTGTTCATGCTGATCAAGATCAATTTGCAACATTTGATGATTGGGTCTCGCAAGGTATACAAATCTATCATCTTAAAAAGTTCCAAGGGTCAAGTCATAGTACCTGTATCAATCAAAGTCCTATTGTTACAGTAGGTGAACGTGTTGTTGCAGGACAATTACTGACAAACAGTTCTGCTATTTTAAATGGCGAACTTGCCTTGGGCACAAATTTATTAGTTGCATTTATGCCTTGGCGTGGATTCAATTTTGAAGACGCAATCGTTTTAAACAAAAAATTGGTTGCGGAAGACATACTCACGTCGGTACATATTGAAGAATATGAAATCGATGCACGAGATACCAAGCTCGGACCTGAAGAAATTACCAAAGATATTCCGAATGTAAGCGAATCTGTCCTTGCCGGTCTTGATGGTGATGGAATAGTTCGTGTCGGTACACGTGTAAAACCTGGCGATATTCTTGTAGGTAAAGTAACACTCAAAGGGGACGTTCAATCGTCACCTGAAGAAAAATTATTACGCGCAATATTCGGGGAAAAATCTCGCGAAGTTCGTGATACATCGTTGCGCGTTCCGCCTGGAGATGAAGGCACCGTTATTGATGTTAAAATTTTTTCACGCAGTGGTGTACGTAAAGATCAACGTTACAAAGACGTGGTTGCAAAAGAAACCACGCGCTTGCAAAAAGAAATGAGCATGCAATTAAGTTTGCTTGAAAAAAATCTTTCACAAAAGATTTTTGAGCTCATTGAATCGCAAGGAGTAACGGTAACACTTGGCAAAAAAGAAATTACATCCAAGGTTCTTAAAAATACACCTTTTGTCGATCTGTTAACTATTAAGGTCGATAAAAAAGACACACAAAAAGAAATTGAGCAATTTAAAAAGCTCTATGATACACAAGTTCGTGTGCTTAATGGATTACACGAGGAACGCGTAAACTTTCTTAAAAAAGGCGATCCGCTTCCGTCTGGTGTTATCAAAAAAGTTAAGGTATATATTGCAACTAAACGTCCAATTCAGGCGGGTGATAAGCTTGCAGGTCGTCATGGTAACAAGGGTGTTGTTTCAACAATCGTCCCTCGTGAAGATATGCCATTCTTAGATGATGGTACTGCTGTAGATATCGTTTTGAACCCTCTTGGTGTGCCATCACGTATGAACGTTGGTCAAATTCTTGAAACACTTCTTGGTTTTGCGGGTAAAAAGGCCGGAGAAAAACTTCAAGAAGTATGCAAACAACATAAAGATGCTTTGACCAAAAAGGCTCTTGAAGAAGCGTATGGCAAAGAATTTGTCGATGAATACAGTAAAGATTTTGGTAAAGAAGAACTTCAAACACTTCTTGATCGTACGATTAAAACAGGCGTTCTGTATCGCACCCCAGTGTTTGATGGTGCTGATTTTGATCAAGATATAAAACCGATTCTTGAACAAAACAACATTCCATTATCAGGATCGTTTATGATTCGTGATGGAAGAACGGGAGAATATTTTGATCAACCGGTCACTGTTGGTTGCATTTATATGATGAAACTTGATCACATGGTTGATGATAAACTGCACGCTCGTTCTGTTGGGCCTTACTCTCTTGTCACACAACAACCTTTGGGCGGTAAAGCTCAGATGGGTGGCCAGCGTTTAGGTGAAATGGAAGTATGGGCATTACAGGCATATGGTGCAGCATATACGCTTTCAGAAATGTTGACATACAAGTCTGATGACGTTGGTGGACGACATAAAGTATATGATGCCATTGTTCGTGGAGAAAAAATTCCTGAGCCAGGACTTCCAGAATCATTCAATGTGCTTATAAAAGAGTTCCAAAGCTTAGGTATCAAAGTTGATTTGTTCAAAAGTGCCAAGGAGGATATAGGTGAGTAACCATATTTTTGAACGATTCAGGGAGTACATTCAGACAAATCAATTTAATGCTCTCCGCATCGGATTAGCTTCGCCAGAAAAAATAAAATCGCTTTCATATGGCGAAATAAAGAAAATTGAAACGATAAATTATCGTACGCTCAAACCTGAGCGTGACGGCCTCTTTTGTGCGCGCATTTTCGGACCGGTCAAAGACTGGGAGTGTAACTGCGGTAAGTACAAGCGCATGAAGCATCGTGGTATTACTTGTGAAAAATGTGGCGTTGAAGTCATTCAAGCACGTGTACGTCGTGAGCGCATGGGCCATATTAATTTGGTTGCACCCGTGTGTCATATTTGGTACCTCAAGGGTGTACCAAGTTATTTGAGCTTGATTCTTGATTTACCCATCAAGGATCTTGAGCGTGTGGTGTATTTTGATTCTTATATGGTAGTTAATTCAGGTAAATCGCCTTATCCAATTAAGACGTTGTTAACATCAAATGAATATGAACGATACTTGGAACTTCATCCAGAAGATGCAGATTTTTCTGCGGAAATCGGTGCTGAGGCTCTTAAACAAGTACTTGGAAAAATGGATCTTACTCTTGAAATAGATCGTATTAAAATATTGTACGAAAAAACAACATCCGTTGCTATTCGTCACAAAATTATGCGTCGTATCAAGATTCTTTCAGGCTTGGTACAAGCCAATCAACGACCAGACTGGATGATTATTTCAATCCTACCGGTCCTTCCACCAGATTTACGACCATTGGTACCACTCGAAGGTGGTCGTTTTGCAAGTTCAGATCTCAACGAATTATACCGTCGAGTTCTTAATCGTAATATTCGTTTGCAAAGACTTATAGAAATTGAAGCACCTGAAGTTATTATTAAAAATGAAAAACGTATGCTTCAAGAGTCCGTTGACGCATTGATTGACAATGGTCGTCGCGGGCAACCGGTTCGTGGTTCAAATAAACGTCCTCTTAAATCGTTGAGCGAAATGCTTCGTGGTAAACAAGGTCGTTTCCGTCAGAATCTTTTGGGTAAACGAGTCGACTACTCAGGTCGTTCAGTAATTGTGGTTGATCCAGAATTGCTTATTGATCAATGCGGTTTACCTAAGCTTATGGCACTCGAACTGTTCAAAGCTCACGTATATTCTCGTTTAATTGAACTCGAATTAGCGCCAAACCTTCGTGCAGCAAAGCGCATGGTGGATGAACTTGAACCTCAAGTGTGGGACGTGCTCGAAGAAGTTGTTACGGGACATCCAGTACTGCTCAATCGTGCTCCAACATTGCACAGACTTGGCATTCAGGCGTTCTATCCAACACTTATCGAAGGCAAGGCAATAAAAATACATCCTTTGGTATGTTCTGCATTCAACGCAGACTTTGATGGTGACCAAATGGCAGTGCATATTCCATTGAGTGAGCCTGCACAATTAGAAGCAAAAACGTTAATTCGTTCTTCGCGTAATTTGCTTTCTCCCTCAAATGGAAAACCGGTCATGGTTCCATCGCAGGATATGATTTTGGGCCTTCACTATATTACCAAGGTTCGTTATAACGCACGTGGCGAAAATACTGTTTTTGCATCGATAAAAGATGTCGTATCAGCTCATCAGCTTAAGGCTGTTGATCTGCATGCGCGCATCAAAGTTCGTTTAAACAAAAACAAAATTGTAGAAACTACGGTTGGTCGAGCAATCCTGTTTGATGCACTTCCTGCAGATTCAAACTTTGATTGGATTAACAAAATTTTGCGTAAAAAAGATATTGCATGGCTTGTGGATAAAGTGTATTCGACCTTCGGAACAGATAAAACCATAGTGTTTTTGGATAATATCAAAAAGCTTGGTTTTTTGACCGCTACGCAGGCTGGTATATCATTTTCGATCGACAATCTGCTTATTCCTCAAAAACGTGCTTCGCTTATCAATAAAACTGAGCAGGACGTTCAAAAAATTGAAGAATTGTACCATGACGGCATTATAACTGACGGTGAGCGTTCAAGTAAAATTATCAGCGCATGGTCCCAAACATCTTCGAATGTTGCTGCTGAAATGGAAAAAACACTTGAGGCAGAAGACAAAGAAGCATATTTAAACTCAAAATCTGAGTTTAAACCTTTCAACCCAATATTCATGATGCTCGACTCTGGAGCTCGTGGTTCTAAGGAACAGGTTAAGCAGCTCGTTGGTATGCGTGGTTTGATGGCAAAACCTTCTGGTGAGATTATGGAAACACCAGTTAAGAGTAACTTTAAACAGGGTTTAAGTGTGTTTGAATACTTCACTTCGACTCACGGTGCTCGTAAAGGTCAGGCTGATACTGCGCTTAAAACGGCAAACTCTGGTTATTTGACACGTCGATTGGTTGATGTTGCTCAAGACGTCATTATTACAACAAAAGATTGTCATACCATTGGTTTTGTCGAACTTGAAGCTCTTCAAGTTTCTGGTGACATTCTGTATTCGCTTCCATTACGTGCTTATGGCCGTGTAGCAGCTGAAGACATTAAGGATCCAATTACTGGTGAATTGCTCGTTGCACAGGACACACCAATAGGACGCAATGAAGTTGATATCTTGCTTACCTCTTCGGTAAGCAGGCTCAAAGTTCGTTCTGTATTGACTTGTCAGTCAAAACGTGGAATTTGTGCTGCATGTTATGGCCTTGATTTGTCTAAAGGTGATCTTGCAGAGATTGGTTCTCCAGTTGGCATTATCGCAGCACAGTCAATCGGTGAACCTGGTACGCAGCTTACGATGAGAACGTTCCACATCGGTGGTATCGCAAGTTTATCTGAACAATCATCGTTTGTAGCAAAAACACCAGGTATCATTAAATTTCAAGGCGTTCGCTATATTACCAATGCTGATGGTAAACATGTTGTGCTCGTTCGTAAGAGTCGTTTGTTTATTCTCTCTGAGGATGGCCGCGAACTACAACGACATGACCTTGAATATGGTTCTATGTTACATGTTGAAGACGGACAAAAAGTCAAAACTGGCGATCTACTTGTAGATTGGGATGCAAACAATAAAGTTCTCCTTTCAGAATTTTCGGGACGCGCAGAATTTGTTGATTTTGTCGAAAATATTACCATTCAAGAGCGATACGACGAATCTTCACAAAAGTCGCTTAAAATACTTCTTGAGCACAAGGGCGACAAATATCAGCCAGCAATTAGTATCGTAAACAACAATGACGAAGAAATTACACAATATTTCTTACCTACCGGTTCACATATTATTGTTGAAGAAGGTCAAAAGGTTGTTCCAGGAACTATTCTTATTAAAGTTCCTCGCGAAACATCAAAAACCAAAGATATTGCAGGTGGTTTACCTCGTATTGCTGAATTATTTGAAGCGCGTGTATCAAAAGATGCAGCAATTCTTTCAGACATTGATGGCGAAGTGGTCTTTGGTGGTGTAAGCCGTGGATCACGTAAAATATCTGTTGTTCAAGGTGAAACAATATTCGATTATTTTGTTCCACGAGGTAGACAGATTAACGTTAACCATGGTGAGCATGTAACTGCTGGCGACCAACTTACCGCTGGTGTAGCAGTTCCGCACGATATTTTACGAATATTGGGACCTGATGTTGCACAGCATCATATCGTTGATCGAATTCAAGAAATTTATCGTCTTCAAGGTGTTGACATTAACGACCGACACATTGAATTGATCGTTAAACAAATGATACGTAAAGTACGTATTGTTGATCCTGGTGATACAGACTTCCTCATTGGTGATCGCGTTGACAAAATACATCTTAAGTTTGTCAATGAAGCACTGATGGCCGAAGGTAAACGTCCCGCAAGTGCACGTCCAGTACTTATGGGTATTACGATGGCATCGCTTGGTACCGAAAGCTTCTTATCTGCGGCATCTTTCCAGGAAACTACAAAAATCTTGGCAAAAGCAGCGGTATTTGGAGAAGTCGATCACCTTTACGGTTTGAAGGAAAATGTTATCATAGGAAGACTGATACCCGCAGGAACCGGCCTTGCATCGTTTAGGAAAAAGTATCTCGAAAACAAAGAAGTATAAAAAATGGCCAGGCGCGTAGCTCAGAGGCAGAGCATTGCTTTGACGTAGCAAGGGTCAGCGGTTCAAATCCGCTCGCGCCTACCAAAAAAAACAAAAACCTTATCGTTCCACAATGGAGCTTTGAATGAACATACAAACAAAACAAGATCTTATAGGCAAACACAGCGTACACGCTAAAGATACGGGCTCAACGCAAGTTCAAATTGCGTTGCTCACAGAACGCATCAAAGAGCTTAATCAAAAGCATCTTGCACATAACAAACACGATCAGTCAGCACGCTTTGGACTTTTAAAGCTCGTCGGCAAACGTCGCAGTCTTTTAAGCTACCTCAAGCGTACGTCTGAATCGACTTACTACGAATTGATAAACAAACTTGATATACGCAAATAATACAATGGGAGAACATATGTCGATAGAAAGAACCTTTACTCTGCCCGAATTCGGCTATGAAGTTACTTTCGGCAAATTTGCCGGTCAAGCGGACGGTTCTGCATGGCTCAAACAAGGCGGTACGGTTATTTTATCGACCATTGTTTCAGCACCAGCAAAAGAGTTCCCTGGCTTTTTTCCGCTTACCGTAGACTACCGCGAACAATTTGCCGCAGCTGGCAAAATTCCTGGCGGTTATCTCAAGCGTGAAGGCAAATCCAGTGATCGCGAAGTTTTAACAGGTCGCCTTATTGATCGCGCGATTCGTCCACTTTTCCCTTACAGTTACTTCGACCAAGTACAAGTGTTATCGACCGTGTATTCGGTTGATCAAGAGAGCATGCTGCAACCGTTAGCACTGCTCGCTGCTTCGCTTGCGCTTACATCTTCGCGAATTCCTATTCTTTCACCTGTTGGCGCATGTGAAATTGCACGCGTAGAGGGTAAATGGATATTTAATCCAACCTATAAACAATCGCTCGCCTCAGATGCTCGTGTTCTCGTAGCCGGTGATGACGAGGGTATTTTGATGGTTGAGAGTTGCGTCAATGAAGTTGAAGAAAAAACCTTGGTAGACTTGTTTTTTACCGCACATGAAACGATCAAAAAACAAGTTGCCTGGCAAAAAGAAATTCAAAAAGAACTCGCTGTTGAAAAAAGCACCATATCTGATCCATACAAATGGGACTTGTGGAGCTCAAATGCAGAAGAGTTTTTAACAAAAGAGGCGGTCGATACGCTTTTTACACAAGATAAGCTTGAACGATCCAGCGCATTTGCAAAACTTGAAGCTGATTTTTTTGAAAAACACAACGCACAGGTTGAAGAATTAAAGACACCACGTTCGTTTCTCGCGTTCATTTTTGATGTTGCATTAAAAGCAAAAATTACTGATCGCGTATTTGAACGTAATCAGCGTCTAGACCTTCGTGATTCAGAAAAGGTTCGCACTATTACCTCAGAAGTTGGTTTACTTCCATTTAACCATGGATCATCCCTCTTTAAACGCGGGCGTACACAAGCCCTCACGTCGGTTACATTAGGTAGCGGTCAAGATGAAAAACGCATCGAGAATCTTCGTGATGAAGAAACAGAATCGCCTTTCATGCTTCATTATAACTTCCCTGCATTCTCTGTTGGCGAAGTTAAACCGAACCGTGGCCCAAGTCGTCGCGATATCGGACATGGTGCATTAGCTGCATCAGCAATTATACACATGCTGCCTGACCGCGAAACATCGCCATACACCATTCGTATCGTAACAGATATTCTTGAGAGTGATGGTTCATCGTCCATGGCAACAGTCTGCGGATCGACCTTAGCATTAATGAATGCGGGTATCAAAATTCGTTCGATGGTCAGCGGAGTTGCAATGGGACTGCTTAAGTCATCTGAAGGTAAATTCTTGGTTGTTACGGATATCGCAGGCGCCGAAGATGCATTTGGCTTAATGGACTTTAAAGTTGCAGGTACCGAAAACGGTGTCACTGCAATTCAAATGGATATCAAAAATAAAGGCGGATTGCCTCGCGAACTCTTTATTCAAGCACTTGAGCAAGCACGCAGAGGGCGTCTCTTTATTTTAGGTGAAATGCGTAAAACAATAACAGAACCAGCAGCAGAGCTTTCGCCGCTTGTTCCTCGTTTTGTTACATTCAGAGTTCCTACCGATAAAATCGGTGCAATCATAGGATCTGGTGGAAAAATTATTAAAGAAATTATTGAAAAAACCGGCACATCGATCGATATTGAAGATGATGGCTTGGTTAAAATTTTCGGACAACCTGGCGAAAAACTCAATCAAGCAGTTAAATGGGTTGAGTTACTATCTGGCAAGATTATTGTTAACGAAATTTACAACGGAAAAATTAAGCGCCATGCTGACTTTGGCATGTTTGTAGAGCTTGCCCCAGGATTTGATGGTCTGGTTCATATATCAATGTTCCCTCGCGAAGCTCAGAATAGAATCTCTGAAATATACAAAATCGGAGAAGATGTGCTGGTACGCGTTTTAGAATATGATACAATGAGTGGTAAAGTGCGTCTTAAAATCGTTGATAAAAAGTAACCAAAAACAGCAACAAAGAAGGATTGCAGTATGTTTAATAGGTTTACGTCGGGACAGTTTGCGCGCAGTGGGAACCGTTCATTCGATGATTTACGTGAACTTAAAGTCACCTACGACGTTTTCCCTTACGCAGGTGGATCGGCTCTTTTTGAAATTGGTAATACCAAAATTTTATGCTCTATTACCCTTCAAAACGGTGTACCACATTTTCTTCGTGGTAAACGCACCGGCTGGCTTACAGCAGAGTATTCGCTTCTACCAACATCGACACCAACGCGTACTGTGCGTGAAAGCACAACCAATAAGCGCAATGGTCGCAACATAGAAATTTCACGTCTCATCGGTAGGGCGCTTCGCTCAATCGTAAGACTCGAATGCTTCAATGAAAAAACCATTTTTATTGACTGCGACGTTTTGCAAGCTGATGGTGGTACACGTTCAGCAAGCATTGTTGGTGCGTATCTTGCGTTAAGAGCGGCACAAGAAAATTGGTACAACTCAGGCGAAATATCAGAATCGTTCTTGCGCGATGAGCTTGCAGCAGTTTCTGTTGGCTCAGGTGAACGCGGAACACTTCTGGATATGGACTTTAATGAAGACAGCGCAACTGAGTCAGACTTCAATTTTGTGCTTACACGCTCTGGCGGATTAGTAGAAATTCAAGGTTCTGCTGAGAAAAAGCCGATTTCATGGGAAGCATACGAAGATATCACTCAACTCGCATTGATCGGTTCAAAAAGTCTCTTTGCGTTTTATGATGAGAACATCTACTCACCAAAACTTACGCAAGAAAAAGACTTTGTCTTTAAACCGTCATCAGATATGCGTGTACTTGAGGACTTTTAATACAGATGCATATCTCCAGATTTATTGAACTTTTAGAGAGACCCGAAGCTCAAAATCGGGTCTTTTTTCTTGCCTCAAAAACCAAACAGTACCATTTTTTGGCATGCCTGCACAAAGTACTTGCAAAGCAGGCACAGCATATAAACACGCTTTCGTGTTCAGACGTTGGACCCAAAGAGTTGATGCTTAACTTATCGACCTCATTTTTAGGTCAGGAACAGGTATGGATTATAACAGACATTGATGAACTTTCACCAAAAGATTGCAAAGCATGCACAGCATTTTTGGAAGAGTACACCGGCCCGCATACCATACTTTGCATGCTTGCCGAAGCGCCAAAAAAATGCACGCAAACAACTATAACTCTTGAACCCATAAGCGATATTGCAACATGCCTCTCTTTTTTTGAATTTTTCACACAAGCTATGCCGGCAGCTCAAAAACAACAGTTCTCTCTTTTCTTTCAGCAAGCGCTCAGTAAACAAAAAAATTTATGCGCAGACCAAATATACCTTCTCTCAACATATGCTCTTGTTTTAGGTAAAAATAGCCCTCAGTTCTTCGAAACATGGTTCGACCATATCTTCCAGCAAAAAAGCTCACTCTTTACGCTCAGCGCATTCTTGTTCGAAAAAAACGCACTAGCATTTGCTGATATGTGGCAGGATATTAAACGTGAGTATGAACCAGTTTTTTGGACCGTATTTTTGCTTGACGTGCTCTGGCAAGCCTATCTCTTTTTGTACGACAAAAAAACAGGTTTAAGCAAAGAGATGCGTTTTAATCGTTTACCATTTTCGTTTACCCGCACAGATTGGCGCAAACACAAAATTGAACATATAAAAAAATTGTATCAAGACATATACCAGTTTGACTGCGATTATAAACGCGGGCTCACCCATGATCTCAAACTTGAGTATTTGTTAATTCAGTTTGTACAAAAATAGACAAAATAGCAGTATTGATCTGTTTCTTTTATACGTTTTGAGATAATCTTTTTACGCATGCCATCTTAAAAAATCCCTAAAAAAACAAGGGGACAACATGTCTCTAATCAGCAAAGAAACTATTCAAGAAGTAAAAAATCGTTTAATACAAACATACAACCCTCTTGCCATTTATATATTCGGATCGTATGCCTGGGGTATGCCCACAGAAGATAGCGATTTAGACTTGCTCATTGTCATCGACTCATCAAACAAAAAATCATTCAAAAGATCGATATCATGGTATATGGCTTTGTCATGCCTTTTGGTCACATCATGCAAATCAGCAGAACCTTTTAACAATACAACCAATAACCCCTATCTCAATCCACACCTGATATCAACCCTTATATCGGGTTCAGGCATAGTCACTTTTGATGGCTCAAAAGCTCCAAAAGATATCCATATAAGCGGTATAACAAAAATAAAAAACTCAAACCTTGACCACAATGTTCATGCCGATGGGTATTGTTATGCTTACAAATCAACCATTCCATCATTGCATGTCAACGGTCGAGCAAACATCTCCTCCTGTGTAATCCAAAAAGAAACAGTTATAAATGGCTCGCTGTATGCTAAGGCAACCAGTTTTAACGATATTGTTTCAATAAAAAATGAACAGGTACTTTTTGAGAACTGTGCTATTGCTGCGATCGAAATGCGCGAGCCTGCTGCGGGCTGGATATTCAGAGGCACAACCAAGCAGATAGTAAGACTCAAAAAAGATACACACGTTTATGGATCCATCGTGTTTCGACAGGAAGGTGGCGAGGTATGGCTCTATGACACCAGCAGCATCCATGGAAGCATAATTGGTGGTACAATCGTCTACAAAGGTAAAAAAATAGCTGCTGCTACAAAAACAAACAGTGACCGCCCTAATTCATCAACACGTATACGCAACGGTTTTGGATCAACGACAAAACGATAATATAGCCAGGACACAAGTGACACGTTTATCACTTGGAGGACTGCGCTATAACAAAAAGGCCCCGGTTTTGCCCGAGGCTTTTTGTTCAACTTTGTTAAACTCTACTCATTCTTTTTTTCGACCATCCGGCGATATAATTCCACCAGAAAAAATCAATGTCATTGCTTCTTGCCGCGTCATAGCAGTTTCTATACATGCATCGGTTGCAACAATTAAAAAGAATCCATGAACCGAGTTAGGCATCGGCACAAAGACATTGTAATATTCTTTTGCTTTGTCTGGAGCATACTGTTGTGCAAATGTGTTCATAACGAGACCCAAAGCATACTGCCCAGCTTTGGGAAACTCAACAAACACAATCTTTTGCATCGATTCTTTACCCTTGGCATCATGCCCACCAAGCGCATGCACAAGCTTGCGTGCACCCGAATAGACTTGCCCAAATAATGGTAAATTTTCTATTTTTTGTTCAATCATTTCGATTATACGCTTAAAGTCGAATAGATGAATTACTGCGCCAATAAGCACAATACCCAAAAGCGCAAAAACAACTTCTGAGTACGGTATTTTTCTAAAAATAAGAGGCTCAATATAACGCAAAGGCGAGAGAAGCATGTACACAAAATGCCATACAAACGCTATCACTGCATATGTCAAACCAAGCGGCAATATCGCGATAAGCCCCGTAATAAAAAGAGATTTAAGCGTTTCCCAAAATATCTTTTTTTTCATTGCACAACCCCTACCAAAAATATCAAGAAATCTTTTCGATTAACCAGGTACGCACACGTGCAAGCACCATTTCAGCGCACCCAGCGTCCTGATGCTCAACCATAACACGTACAATCGGTTCAGTACCTGATGGCCTTACCACGAGCCGTGCACCATCAACAGGCACGTCGTTCAAAGCACGTGCACATATTTCCTTAACCTCACCCAAACGCGATTTCTCAAAAGGAATTCGTGCATGTTTTTGCGCATACTTTAAAAGAGGCTTTAAACCCTGGCAGACCTGTTGGGCGTATAAGTATGCAAGAAGCACCATCAATCCGTCACTGATCGGATTTTTATCAAGCAAAATAACATGCCCTGATGGCTCAGCGCCAAGCAACGCGTTATTTTGTATAAGCATCTCGACCACATACTTATCACCAACCTGCGAACGTGCAAACTCTTTTTCTCGAGCAGCACATGCTTTTTCAAGCGCACCATTAGACATAATCGTACCAACATAACAACTGTTATGTGCATATGTCTCAAGATGGGATAATACCCATAAAAGGTCATCTCCGTTAAGCTCACATCCGGTGGTATCGACCACTCCAAGACGGTCACCATCGCCATCAAAAGAACACTTCAAAACATTGGTGTGTTCGCGAAAGCGTTCATGCCATGTAGCGTATGCAGCACCACATTGCTGGTTGATATTGGTACCAGAGGGCATTGCACACTCAAGAATAACGTGTGCGCCAAAGCTCTCAAGAACCGGCTTTGCGATATGGCTAAGCGCACCATTTGCAGTATCGACGCACAAAGTCATACCTGCGAGATCAAGGCCAACAAAAAAAGTATGCAACGCTGCCGTGTATGCATTCACATATTGATTATGTGTTGTCTGATTAATGCATACTACCTCGGACTGCAATTCAAAATTTTGTTCAGGCTGACTGTAATACAATCTGCTAATACGTACTTCATCTTGAAGCGATATTTTACTCCCAAAACTATCTAAAATTTTGAGGCCATTGTCCATTGCAGGGTTATGGGAAGCAGTAATCATTATGCCAGTTCCAAACGATTGGGCATGCTTAAGAGTAAAGGATACCAGTGGTGTCGGCAAAACTCCGCCATCAATACAACAAATGCCATGCTGTGCCAACACATGCTTAAGAACTGTGGCAATAATTTTGCCCGATGCGCGTGTGTCACGCCCGAGTAAAACAGGCTCGGTAATTTTTTTTTCGACAAGCCAAAGCGCTAGGGCATGTGTAAGACGCACCAGATTGGTATGTGTAAAAACTCCAAAACCAAAAGGACCACGGATACCGTCGGTCCCAAAAATATTTTCATTGCGTTGCATCATGCTTTTTTACACCTACGAGCTTTATTGGGATACTAGTTGCCAGCGTTTTTATATTTTTTTTGAATTTTGTGATTATAAAGGACATTCTACCATGAATGCAGAACAAAATAAAAAAGTGATCCTCACCGGTGATCGTCCCACCGGACAGCTACACCTAGGACATTACGTCGGATCTCTTGCAAATAGAGTTGCCCTTCAAGACGAGTACAACCAGTTTATCCTGCTTGCGGACATTCAAGCGCTCACCGATAACTACGAGAACCCTCAAAAAGTTCGTGACAATGCCTACCAAGTACTTCTTGATTACCTTGCAGTGGGCATCGATCCTCACAAAAGCACCATATTTTTGCAGTCCCAAATACCCCAGATTGCCGAACTTACCGTGCTGTTTATGAACCTGGTTACACTCAGCAGACTTAAGCGCAACCCAACCGTAAAAGCTGAAATGGCTCTACGCGGGTTCGATGAATCCGTTCCTGTAGGGTTTTTGGTATACCCTGTCAGCCAAGCAGCCGACATAACCATCTTCAAGGCTGATCTGGTGCCCGTAGGCGAAGATCAAGCACCTATGATCGAACAAACAAACGAGCTGGTACGCAGTTTTAATCGTATTTATGGTCCTATTCTTAAAGAAACAACCGCTCTTATCCCTAAAACCGGCGGCCGATTGATTGGCACTGATGGTAAAGCAAAAATGAGTAAATCACTGGGCAACACGATATTCCTTAACGAAAGCTCGGATTCTTTAGCGAAAAAAGTTAAAGGCATGTACACCGATCCTACACATCTCAAGGTCGAGGACCCGGGCAAAATTGAAGGGAACACCGTGTTCACATACTTAGACATTTTTGATCCGGATACGGCAGAGGTTACACGACTCAAAGAACATTACATGCGTGGTGGCTTAGGTGACAGCATCGTTAAAAAAAGGTTACTCGATGTTTTAGAAAATTTTATAGCGCCTATCCGTACCCGCCGCGCAGAGCTTGCTCAAAACATGGATTACATAGAAAACATAGCACGTGAAGGCACGCTCAAAGCACGCGCTGTAGCCTCACAGACAATGCTCGAAATTCGCCGTGGAGTTAAAATCGATTATTTTGATTAATTACATAAGGGCGCTGCCCTTAACCCGCGAGGGTATTCACCCTCGACCCACTGAAAATATACATGGGTCCATCACCCCGTATTATTCGCGTAAGCGACAGAGCCTGCCGATGTACGTTGAAATGGCTTTCACCATTTCAACGTACATCGGCAACTTGCTTTATAGTCACTAGAACAAATGCTACCCCGGCACACAGCTAACAAAAGTCTTATACAGTGGGTCAAGGGTCTTTGACCCTTGCGGGTCGAGGGCAGAGCCCCGTCCTTACAGGCGTCCGTCTGTTATTTGCTTTTTATCTTAAAGCCAGCCTATGGTTATTCTCGTCTGTAGTTTGTATTATTCACGGATAAAAAAGAGAAAGGGTACCCATGGCCAAGAGTAAAAAGAACAACAAACGTCTTATATACACCTGGATAACAACCGTTATCCTTGCTGTGCTATTTATTGCAACCGTCTGGTTTTTAGTCAAAAGTGCACCGTACACCCAGGACGAGATCATCTTGCAACACATCAAGTTACTGTCCGAAACATTCAAAAAAGTAGATACGGAATGCGGTATCGTTGGATTTGAAGATGAGGGCGGCAGTCGCAAAAAATGCTACATCGACTTTTTGAATATTACATCATTTTCTGGATCAGAAGCAGGAGCGCTCAACGTACTTTATCCAGATAAGTGGCATGGTCCGTATCTTAAGGATAACCCAACCATCCAAGAGCGCTTCTATTACATCATGAAAATTCGTGGCAGCTTTTATATCATTCCAGGCGATGGCATCAAGCTCTCTAATGGCAAAACTATTGGCAAAAATCTTATGATCGATGAAAACTCTGACATAGAATCGATGATGAAAGATCCAAAAAGTTTATCATTCAAAAATCAGCCTCTTGCAGCAAAGCTTGAGCTTAAGCTTGAGCAAAAGGTTAAGCCGCTCACCTCAACAGCCGAAGTGTAATACAGTTCATCACGCTTGATATCTATGCTTAAGGGATAAATAGTGCGTCTCTTGGTACGCCTCTAAAAGGCCGTACTACTTTATGACGCACCAAGGCGAATGCCTTAAAAAAATTGATCACGTTTTTACAACGTGATCAATTTTTTTTGTTTTCAAGGAGGACTTCTCAAAATTTTCGTCCTCTGCCGTCCCAGGCCCCACTGCCCTTACCGCGTTCAAAGTATCGAGTTTTCGCACACTAATGTGTGTCACACACCAAGATGTTTTACACATGAAGATGTGTTTTGAGAAGCTCCTGAATTTTTTGTCCGTTACCCTTGCCCCCGGTCTTCGCCATCATCTGTCCAACAAAAAAACCCATGAGTTTTGTTTGCCCGCTACGATACGCTAACACCTGACTTGGGTTCGCTGCAATAATTTCCATAACTATTTTTTCAAGTACCGCAGAATCATCGATCTGCTCAAGATTATTTTTTTGTGCGTACTCACGTGGCGACTCCCCGGTTGCAACGACCGCCTTAAAAATGTCCTGAGCAATCTTTGAATTAATCTTTCCCGACTCGATCAACTCAATTAACTCAGCCAAATGCCGTGGAGTAAACTTAAGAGCCATGGGTTCGATCGAAAGCTCTTTACACAAACCCATTACATCGCGCAACACCCAATTGATGAGCAATGGGCTCTTAATAATTTTGTACGTATCTTCGTAATACGCTGCAATGGTTGTGTCGTTTACCAAAATTTCAGCCTCGTAAACGCTCAGACCATGTACCGTTGTATAGCGCGCAAAACGTTGTTCTGGCAATTCTGGCAGACGTGCTGCGATATCGTTCACAAACTCGCTCGTTAAACATACCGGCGGCAAATCAGGCTCGGGCATGTACCGATAATCTGCCGCAACCTCTTTGTTGCGCATCGGGTATGATTTACGCTCTTTGCTATCCCATAAGCGTGTCTGTTGTATAACACGCTCACCAGACTCGATAAGTTGAATTTGGCGCTCAACCTCGTACTCGATCGCATCACTAATAAACTTGAACGAATTAATATTTTTGAGCTCAACTTTGGTACCAAGTTTTTCTGCACCCTTCAGACGTACTGATATGTTTGTATCGGCTCTAAAAGCACCATCTTCCATGTTCCCCGAGCACACGCCAAGGTACATAACCGTGTTACGCAACGCTTTGAGGTATGCGCGTACTTCAGCAGCGGATGATAGATCTGGTTGAGAGACGATTTCAAGCAAAGGCGTACCCGCACGATTAAGGTCAACGAGGCTGCGGCCACAGGTAGCATCATGAATGTTTTTGCCCGCGTCCTCTTCCATATGAATGCGCACAAGCCGTATTTTTTTTGCCACGCCACTATCACCCATGATCTCAACATACCCGTGCTCACAAATGGGCAGGTCACCCTGTGTAATCTGAAAACCCTTAGGCAGGTCAGGATAAAAGTAATGTTTACGCGAAAAAGTATTGGTCATATTTATCTGGCTATGCGTGGCAAGGGCGGTCATGACCGCGTACTCCACAACCTGCTGATTGAGGCGTGGCAAAACGCCAGGATGCCCGGCACACACAGGACAGATAGTACTGTTAGGCTCAACAACTACCGCATTAGAACACGCACAAAATATTTTTGAACGGGTTGTAAGTTGTGCATGCACTTCCATACCAATGCACACTTCATACTGTGGATATCTCTCTAAAACTGATTCTGAGCTCATTGCTCACCCTTGAAATGTTAAAAAAAACAACCAAACCTATAGTAAGATTCACTTTGATATACACACCCACATTGCGATTTGGTCGTACAATCAATGACCAAATTTGTGTACGTCAACATAGCGCATGCTATAAAAATTTTCGTTTCAACAAAAACTATCTTTAGAATAACAAGCATCACATCTTTGGTATATCACACATTGATTTACTGAATCTATGGCTTTTTTTACAGGTCATTGACGTATAAAAAACTCCTGGTCTAAGATGTACAACCAGTTAGTTGACATTCAACTCTACAGCGAAGACCACTTAGATATGCACATGCGAAATTGCGGATAGAACCTTTTGGAAACATTAACCGTGAGCTCGTTTGAGCGTGCCTAAAATGGCTTTGCCATATTTTTTTACAAAGGAGACCGTATGAAAAAACACTTGCCGCTCGTGTTACTGATGAGCGCGGCAGTGGGCTCGATCTACGCTGAAGAGGGCGATATTACATCTCGCTCGTTCTTCTCAGTTCGTCCACACTTCGCTACCGGTAGTTTTGAGCACAATGCATTAAATCGCAATGATCGTATGGAAGCCCGCGAAGATGGCTACGGCTCAGCATGGTGTCTCACCGCATTCGGTGGTCGCTCGCAATCCGCATCAGACCTGGCTAGATACTTTCTTCCTTTTGGCGTCACCAAGTTACACGTTAAAGAAAACGCTGCGGTAAACCCAGTGGATGGCACCGACACCAGAACCGTCGATGCTGCACATTTGAACATCGAAACCGTTAACAATACATTCGAATCTGATGTTACGTTCTGCCCACGTCACGAGTTCTTTGGCCTAGGCCTCGACTGGCACCAAGCACTGTGCATGCGCGATGATGGCACCGTTAACTACTACTTTGAAGCCAGTGCTCCTCTGTTACAAGTACGCAACAACATGAACATGCGCGAACGCATCATCAATGATGGCGGCGGCGCAGTCGGCGAGCTCGGTCTTGATAACGCTCCACGCGTCGGCAACGTAACAGAAGCGTTCCAACAGCCAAACTGGAACTACGGCAAAATTCTCCCTTGCGCAAACAGCAAGCCTGCATGCAGCACCAGCACAAGCCGTCGTTGCGGATCATGCCATCCATACAAACGCACACGCATTGGCGATATTGAGCTTTCTGTAGGCAAAAACATGGTAGCCACCGGCTGCTGTAAGCTCGACTCGTACATCGGTATGGTTATACCAACCGGTAACCGCGTCACAAGCAGATATGTCTTTGAAGCAATGGTAGGTAATAATCATCACTGGGGCGTAATGTACGGCGCAAACGCCGAACTCGGCCTGTTCAGCTGCGAAGATCACACGCTTAAACTCGCGCTCGATACCAACACCCGATTCCTCTTTGCTAACCATCAAGTGCGCAGCTTTGACCTCAAAGACAAGTCATGGTCGCGATACATGGAAATGTACCAAAACCAAGCACAAGCAGCACTTGCAGCAACTGATCCGCAAGATCAAGGCCAAAGTATGGGTGTGTCCGGTATTAACATGCTGAGCCAATGCGTCAAGGTTAAACCGCGCTTCTCAACGGTATGGAACGCAACCTTGCTCTATAACCATTGCAACTTTAACAGTGAGCTTGGCTACGGATTCTATGCTCGCCAGTGCGAAAAAGTTGAGTTCTGCAATAAGAACTTTACTGCTGCGCTCAAGTACTACACCGGCCTTGGTCAAACTACTATTTACCGAACCATTAATGGTCTTGCAGCTGGCACAAACCTTTCTGTAGCTAATTACCAAGCTATCCCAACAAGCCACTTTGACTTAACATCAGCAACGCACCCTGCAATGCTTTCGTTCATCTTGCACGGATCGCTGGGATACTCATGGAAAGAAGTGTGCTACCCAACCTTTGTTGGCATCGGCGGATCGTATGAGTTCCCATCAGGCACTAACGCTGCACTTGCCGCATGGACACTCTGGGGCAAATTGGGCATAACGTTCTAAAAAGAACACAAAAGGAAAACTTATGATAAAGAAATATCTGATACTTGCCGTATGTGCTTTGGGCATCATGATGCCTGCACATGCGATGTTTGGTCGCAAAGATCCTTTTACCTTGTTTAAAAATGCAATCAGAGCCAAAAATGCAGTAGCTGCTGCTGAAAATTTTGCACAGCTTCAAGAGGATGTTCGTCAAATAACCCTTAAAGGTGCGTCATATCAAGAAGCAATAAAAGACCCAAAATTTGAAGCAGCATGGCTTCTTGAGATAAAAAAAATTCCTGCAGCAATACGAGCAAAAAGTTTGGCTATTGAATCACTTGTAAAGGAAGCCGGTACACCCGAGGCAGCTCAAAAACAAATTGATACTTTAACCACAGAAAAAGTTGGCTTAGAAGAAAAATTGAGATTAGCCAACGAAGATTTGACAAAACTTAAAACAGCTCCAAAAGCTCCTACCACACCAGTCAGTTTGGCCGCAGATACAGCAAGAATTAAAGCATTAGAAATAGAGATAAATGGTGATCCAATAACGGGAAAACCAGGGTACATAAAAGAAATTGCAGATCGTGATGCTAAACTCAAAACTGCTACTGCTAACGAAAAGGCTGCTATTGAACGACTCAAAATAGTAGATCCTGAAGGCACGAAAGAATTGCAACAAAAATGGGAAGAAAAAATCGAAAAACTGTTGAACGAATATAAAGCTAAAACAATCACTAAAACAACCTACAAAGAGGCTTTAAAAGAATTTCAAGAAATAACTAAAGGAAATATTCCTCTATTATTACGGGTAAATAATCTACAAAAATATTTTGGTGTAGATCAAAAAGCAAAAATGAATGAGATCGGCTTAGTCTCCAAAGCAATGGCTCAAAAAATCAAAGCCCTTCAAGCAACCGACTACACAGCAGCCGTCGCTGCATTTGTTAAAGCAGCCACCGAGTTGAAAACAGTCGCAGAAGTAGCTGTATTGTTAGAACTAGCAAAAGCAGTAGATACTAAAGGCGGAAAAGCAGAAAAAGCATTCACAGATGCTGTCACTACAGCGCTTCAAAAAATCTTTGGTGCTAGCGCCAACGACCATGGCCTGCTTGGCGGCACACCAGGATCAAAATCAACGGCTCTGACAGCAGCCACCCTTGGTAACATTGCAAATCGCATTGCTGCAGCAAAACTTGCTCTTGATATTGCTGAAATCATAGATGACAAACCAGGTTTTGAAAAAAGGTATGAAAGCATTCTTACAGCTCTGAATGTTGATGAAAAAGGTGCAATAAAAACACAACCTGCAACGGGCGGCGACCCTTCAAAAGTAGAGTTTAAGCTAGAAACACTTGACCTAAAAACAATAACAGATGAAAAATCTGCTAAAGAAGCATGGGAAAAAATTAAGGCACTAGATGCAACAAAAATGACTGAAAAAGATGCCACACAATTTTCAGCTTTTGTAGATACATTTTTTGACAAAAATGTCACCCTGGCTACAGCAGAAAAAAATGCCCTAGCAGATAAGCTTGAGGCCGCTGCAGACAAAACATCTGGCCTAATCAAAGCTGCTTTAAAACAAAAAGCCACCGACATTAGAGGTATGTAATTCGAAAGGAAATAGAAAATGAAAAAATTTTTTTTACTATTTTTACTAGCATCTTGCTCACAACTTTTTTGCACTGTTGATTTTGCTATTTTTGAACAAATTTTAGCAGCAAGCCCCATCGCAGCACGTGGCTGGATTTTTTACATGGCACCAAATGATTTGACCGAACTTGTATCAGGAAATATAACGGGCCTCAAAAAAGCAGCGGTAACTCGCATAAGGAATATCATTTTAGAAAATGGTACGCTCAAAACCGAGTTCACACCCAAATTACCCGGCGGTCCATCCACACCAGCTGCGTCAGTGGACAAAGCTTTGGATGATGAGATGGCAAGAGCTAAAGCTGCAGGACAGAACGAAATAGCAGCTGGACTTGCACATATTGCTGAAAACTCTGCAATAAATCTTGGTAACGCTGTAAAAACTGATCCCTCAGCTAGAGCAGGAATCGAAGCTATAAAAAAAGCTCTTGACGGAACAAAATAAAACGAACACAACTATATTACGAGGCGCGGGTAACTCCGCGCCTCTCTTTTTTTTCTTCTTCACAATTTCACCTCAACCTCCCTTTTCTCATCTCCCCTCACCCCCACTCCGTCTCAACACCCTCTCGTTCGCCAGCCAAAAAAAATATCACGCGTAAAACCGTTTATTATTTCTTCCAATCAATACAATAGAAAAATTGAGAGATAAAAAATCATACCATTCACGGCATGTAAAATTACTAAATAGAAAATTTAAAAATTCTCAAACATTTTATTTTGACAAACAAATTAATATTCGTAAACTAAAAACAGTATCGTGAAATAAAAGTCATTTAGACTATTTGATATCATTATTTTAAGTTGGAGGTTTTTCTGTTATGAAAAACATGTCACGTTTCGGCGCTTTACTTCTTGTTATCAGCATACTCCCTTGCAGCGCACAATCATCGTTCATGGTTAATGGACTCAAAGCTGTAGTCCCTGCAGTTAAACAAGCTGTAACCAAAGCACAACCATGTGTTCGTTGCGCATTGTCAAAAGCAGTAGCAGCAACTAAATCGCACCCACGCATTGCGCTTACCGTCGCAGCAACAACTGCAACAGTAGCAGCAGGAGCTGGGGTAGTTTGTGGTGTTAAAGCGTATAAAAAAGCACACACGCAAGAAGCCTTGGAAAAACGATTAGAAAAAGTAGCTAACACTGATCCTCGCACCGCAGCTCGCACACTCAAACAACTTGAGAAGTTTAATCCAAGTTCAGTAGAAGGCTGTTTCAAAGGCAAACACTACAAAAATGCTACAAGATTTATTACTCCTACGGGAGAAATAAAACCAGAACAGTATGATGATTTCATGAAAAAACATGCCGGTTTAACCAAAAACCAAAAGCGTGTATTAGTTGCAGCACCGGTTGCGCTTGCAGTCGCTGGCGGCATGGTATTTGCAGGCTATAAGTTCGGACCACGCGTTGCGCAATCGGCAGCGTTCCGTACGAGCATGAGCAAAGTATCAGGCGCTGCACGCTCAGGCGTACAGTTTGCTGGTCGCAAACTTGGCGGTTTGGTACGTAGCATGCGCAACATGCACAAACCTGCATAATACCCCATTGGGTGTGCAGTATCAATCAGTACAGTATCAATTGATACACAACTGATTTAATCAGACAATAACACGTCGAGGCAGAGGAAAATCTCTGCCTCGATTCTTTTTTTTATGCTAAAAAGTAGTGCGGCCTGCGCAAAAATGAACCAAACAAACCCCTGATTTAACTTATCTCATATTCATTCATGTAATTTGAAAATCCGAGCTTCAATTTGCAAGGACAAAAAATAAAATTTAAGAATGTTTTTTTGGACAACACAGAGCGGTTTTTTGTATCAAAAGCCATAAGTGATAAAGAATAAAATTTTATAATCTCTTGACTGACGAACAATTAACCATGTAAATTGAAACAGATCCTTTCAATTTACATGGTTGGAGTTTTTTTATGATTATAGATCGTACTAGTTATCTACAAAAAATAGACTTTCAATTCTCCATGCACTCGGTGTGCTGCTTGCTCGGACCTCGGCAGGTAGGCAAAACAACCCTTGCAAAACAGTATGCACGCAATATTCCCAAGGCTGCTTTTTTTGATCTTGAAAATCCTCTTGACCTTGCGCGACTCGAGAATCCCATGCTCACACTTTCTGCAATAGATAGCGACTTGATCGTGATAGACGAAATTCAGCGACGAGCTGAACTGTTCCCTATTTTACGCGTGCTTGTTGACGAAAAACCACGTAAATTTCTTCTCCTTGGTAGCGCCTCGCGAGACTTAATTGCACAATCCTCAGAAACGCTTGCAGGTCGCGTTGGATATATCGAGGTTATGCCTCTATCCCTAACCGAAACACAAACGGGCTATGAGCCGCTGTGGCTCCGCGGCGGATTTCCTCGGTCATTTTTTGCTCTCAAGCAAGATGAAAGTTATGCATGGCGGCAGGAGTATATAACAACCTTTATGGAAAGGGATATTCCAAGCCTGGGATTCCATATCCCTCCACTCCATATGCGACGCTTGTGGATGATGCTGGCCCATAATCATGGCAATCTATTAAACCTCAGTGACATCGGTAAATCTTTGGGAATAACTCATCCCACCGTACGCAAATACACCGATATTTTGGTCGGAACTTTTATGGTACGACTCCTAGAACCTTGGTTTGAGAACACCAGCAAAAGACTGGTTAAAGCACCAAAAATCTACATACGCGATAGCGGAATACTGCATGCTCTGCTTGGCTTACCCGGCAAAAATGATCTATTGGTATACCCACGACTTGGAGCATCATGGGAAGGCTTTGCCCTTGAAGAAATCATTAAAAGTTTAAACGCACGTAATGAAGAATGCTTTTTTTGGGCAGTACAGAGCGGCGCTGAGCTCGACTTACTGGTAATTAAAGACAATAAAAAAATAGGTTTTGAGTTTAAGTACACCGATAGCCCTTCATTAACCAAATCAATGAGCATAGCTCTGAGCGATCTTAGGCTTGATATGCTTTATGTTATCCATCCCCAAAAAGGATCGTTTTTATTACAAGAAAAGATCCAGGTTATCGGGCTCGAAGAGTTTGTTGAACAAAAAAAAGGACGCTCGTAAATCTCTTTCATTTACAAGCGTCCTTTTCAGCAATAATACCGTGTTATCATTGCACCGTAATTTTTGTGAACGGGTCCTTGCTCAACGCCATAAGCTCGGGCGCAAACGCCAAGACCGTACGCTCCATAGCATCACTCAACGCTTGAGAACTGCCCCTGAATTTTGTTGATGACACATCATAGCGATGGAACAAAGAGATCACAGTTGGCACAAGAGGCTTTCCCGAAGAAGCCTCTTGCCCATAAGAAATGTTTATCGCATATGCCCCACCGATTATAGGGTCTTCACGCTCAACCGTAGCTCCTGGTTTAATCGAAGGATATGGCACACACATATTTTTATTTTTTTTCTTATTATTGTGTTGATAAAATTTTGCATTATTAACAAGTTCAAAGCAATCGCTAGTACTTATGATAAGCTTGCATCCCCGCAGAATAAGCGGCAAATCAGCAGTACAACTGGTAGGGGAACTACTATCATTACCGATAATAGTAAGCTCATCATCGTCAGTATCGTCAAAATAATTAGGAATTTTTACGTCAGATAGCATCTTAAAATCACGTGATTCATCCACTCCAAAACCTGTACCTCTTGACTGTAATAGCGCTGGGGCAGGCATCGTTGTTGTTGTAGTAGTGATAGAACTTTGGAGTGCAGTTTTTGTAGCAAAGAAAACGGCAGCTTGATCAAATAGGTCATGCGCAGACAATAAACCATTCGCAGGTACGCGGATCACGCGAAGCAACTTGCGCATGTATTCTGCGGTAGAACCGGCCAAAATTTTATCTTTAAACTGAGCCATATCCACAAGTTTGCCACACAAGCATGCATGAGCGATAAATGCCGTAAACGTAAGCAGGTCACGCGGCGGCTTTTTACATGACATACAACACCCTGATTGAGGCCGACCCATGGTAAGAGTGGCAGCCAAAATAGGAAGTGGAGCACTCGTGGGGTCCATGTAACGAATTGTGTGCAGTACATGCTCTGCTACAATTACAAGTGCAAGATTATCCGCAAAAGACCGTCTATTGTTGCAAATGTCCAAAACATCCGCAAGACATTTTTCTGGTAATTGAAAACGTGAAAGGCTTCGTTTGAGGTCTTCTTCGAGTAGGGATAGCCCATCAATACTCAAAAAAGATCGAACCCCGTTAAAAGGTCTTACTGATGACATAGATTGAGCACGTGAATACAAAAATTGCATAAGCCAGGCGGACCCTGAAACCGATGTCATCAGCAGAGTACGATCGATTATGCTTTTACCCGTTTGTGAATCAATCACTTGAGCAAGCCCTTTGAGCGCACCAAAGTTCGAGAAAAATTTCTGATGACCGCTCAAAGCAATACCTATGCGATTATTACTTCCAATAAAGAGTTCTCTCGATGCAATAAACGATTCCTCGTGCATGCGAGCAGCACTTATTGCTGTTATGTCTAAAGGATTAACACTGAGGCCTTGGTACCTTTTTATTGTTGGTGATGGAACAAACAACGGCGTATTTTCTTTTTTTTGCCGTTCCATAGCACCAAGTTGTAGTGATAAAAAAAACATGGCACAGAGTAAAATAAAATATTTTCGATTATTCATTAGAAATTTTCCTTTGCTTGAGACACATGCGTAAAAGGATCCTCACTCAAAGCATTGAGCTCGGGAGCAAATGCAAGAACTGCACGCTCCATTGACCCAGCGAGTACATCAAACTCCTGAGAAGTGTATTCGAACTTTGTCGTTGAAAATGGATGCAGATTTGGAATGTATAAAACAGTAGGAACCATAGGTTCATAATCAGTTTTTGCATGACCATAAAAAATTTTCATGACATATGTTTCATTGGTGCTTGAGTTTTTTCGTACAAAAATGTCACAGGTATGCATACCATCACCGATGGCGGGATACGGTATACCCGTACACTTAACCTTAGTGTTGTATGCCGCGTAGAATTTTTCATTTTTCATTAACTCTAAACAATTTTCGGGTGATGAGCCTGAAGCATCAATATCGATCAAAAGCTCACAATCCTGCCTGATGAGCGGCAGATCAGGGATACAACTGATGATGCCACCATCTTTGGTTATGATTAAATCGTTCGAACTTTTTTCGTTAAAGCAGTTTGGAGTATAGGCAGGGCACAGCGTATGAGCCTCAAATGACCCTATAAGATCGTTTGGTACTTGCACCGCTGGTTGCCACACGATTCCCGCTTTTGTCAGGTCTATTGGAGCTTGACTCGTTGGCTTTTTGGTCAAAAAAATGACCGCTTGGTCATAGATATCACGTGTCGAAACCGCATATGCCGATCCGCACATACCAATCGTCAAACCCGTTGTTAACTCTGAGCCTATGCTCGTTCGAAACTTTTGTTCAAACTGTGGCATATCCACAAGCCTGCCGCATAAGCACGCACTAGCCATAAATGGAGTGAGAGTAAGCATGTCGTAATCAACTTTTTTATACAGTGAGCCTAGTGAAGCCAGTACCCAATTAAAGCCCGAGCTTGGCTTTGTTATCGAAACCATATCAAGAGCGGCAGTCAAAATAGGGATTGGCGCATCCTTAGGATCAATACGAAATGCCGTTTGCGAAAGATGCTCACGCGCAAGAGCAATATTATCTGCAAAATATTGATTGCTTATGCAGTCGGCCCATATATCGATCATATGTTTGTGAAAAATTTCATGCACCATGGGATTCAAAAAGGACAGTGTAAGGTTGTGTTTTAAGGTACCCTCAAAAGCGCGTAGCTCATCTATGCTTAAAAAAGATTTATGCGCATGAGAATACAGTACTTGCATAAGCCAGGTAGAACCTGAAAGCGATGTCATGCACACGGTACGATCAATCATACTTTTTCCGGTCGCATGGTCATATACCTGAGCCAGTCCTTTGAGTGCTCCAAAATTAGCAATTGCAGCACGCGTTCCACCGCCGCTGAGAGAAATCCCCTTTTTTACGCGCTGAGCAACAAACATTTCTCGCGCGCTGAGAAACGTATATTCAGCAACGCGCCCGGCACTCAAACTTTCTTCATCAAAGTCGCTGGGTGTAATTAATCCACGCTCCGAAAGCTGATCGTCTAACAAGGCTTTTTCTGTATCTGGTTGACACGATCTATCACACAATAATGCAGGATCAAAAGCCTTTATGCACAAACAACTGCACAACATACACAAAGCGTACAGACCCTGTTTTTTCAGACTCATCAATGCCCCCCCTTTTTTTTAAAGTTAAAATCAGGCGTTTGCCTGACCTGACAATACGATTAAGAAAAACGTGATAAACAATGTACGAAAAAAATGGAGCTTAAACGAAGGGTTGGGCGTTTTTGCTTTGAGGGTATGCCGTTTTATGGCATTCCCAGCCTTAGGCGAAAGTCTTATTTGGCTACTAGCGCATTTTTATGCATACATGTTTACCTGCAAAAGCTATCCCAAAAGAAATCACCTGCGCAATGTCACGATCCTCAAGTTCTTTGGCATACTGGCGCGACTCAATTTGATCAAGCGCACTTGTTGCTGCTTCATCAAGCAACTCACCTCGCCGTAGGTCAACCTTTTTAAATTCAAAAATGTATCCTTTTTTGCGCTGATCTTTAGGAATAACCATCACGTCATAGCGACCATAACCAGACTCTCGATTAGATCGCACGTCATGAGTCGAACGCAATCCAACGAGCATGCCAAGCACAAATGCATGATAAAATAGCTCAGGCTTAGAACCGGATACATCAAAGTAACTCAAGCTTTCTGTAACGAACTGCTCAAAGGCCCGAATAAATGTTTCAGAGTCACCGGTATCAAGCGCTTTAAGCATATGCTCATAATCATCAAAAGCATGCGAACCTTTAATCCACTCGCTTAAAGCAAAAGCATAGAAATACTTGACCTCGTTATTAGGCAGCAGCACATCTGCAAACATATGCCCATCAATAAGCTCAAAATTTTGGTATGTCAGATACCCCGTAGAAAGCAAAAAACTCCAGACAGCACCAGTCATATGCTCAATATCGCTAAATGAAATATGCTCATACAACTCAAGGCGAACAGCCTCACCCGCCATAAGTCGCTCAAAAATTATTTTTGACTCAGCAGAACTTTTTTCGATAAGTGTTCGAATAAGAGTGTTTGTTGAAGTATTGATCCAATAGGCGCGCTCAGACCCTTTTTGATCAAGAAAATTAATAATGGACCAAGGGTTGTATACATGTTGCTCTGAGCCCACGCAATAGCCATCGTACCAAGATCGCGCCACATCAATACGGTCTGCAAGATAGTACTGTGCAAGCGCGACAAGCACTTCATGCTCAAGCAAACCAAAAGCACTTGCATATGCTTCGTCTAGCATGCTGCATACAAATAAATTATTGAGATCACTAAAAACACTCTCTTTTGCAACACGCAAAATACCGGTAACAAATGCAAATTCCAAAGCGCTGTTATCTTTAAGGCCTGCGCCCAAAAAGTCGCGAATAAATCTGATGATACGATCATAATATCCATAAGCAAAACCTTCATGCACGGGAGTATCATACTCATCAATCAAAATAATCGGTTTAACACCATGGTAGGCATACAACCACCGACTCAAATTTTTAAGAACTGAGGTATACACCGCTTCTGATGCTGACCCGTCAATCATATCCATAAAATTACGTTTTTCTGACTCATCGAGTACTGCAGTATCAAGCAGATACGCGTGCCTGCGAAGTTCATCGGCAACTACACGACGAACCATATCATAGGTAAGACTCCAAGACTCACCCTTAATATCTTTGAGCGAAAAAAATATGACAGGTTTAGTACCCTGAATGCTCATACAATCCGGATATTTTGCAATGGCAAAGTCCCAAAATAAATGCGCGGTTGAACTAGGTGTTTTTTCAAAAAAAGTACGTATCATTGACAGGTTAAGCGTTTTACCAAAACGGCGTGGCCTTACAAGCAGCGTAGCCGCAACACCGCGATCAAGGATCTCTTTGATCAGTAATGTTTTGTCGACGTAAAAATAGCTACCATTGATCACCGACGGATAATCACTTATCCCTATGGGCAATTTTTTATGAGCTATACGATCCTCGCCATTCATTTTTTTAAATTCTCCTTTTTATTACACCGATTCAGTCCACGTTTGCACGAAGCTTTCAGCCCAAGAGACACGCTTTTGCTTTCACTTGGAGCCTAGTCCAGAAGATACATACTTACTTTCGTTTGGTATAGCCGATAGGCGGCGAGCAGGTGGCAGAGCCCTTACAGGCGAAAGCCTGAATAAGCACTACCCCTACTCGTTTATTAAATTTTCCCCAAGCTCACGGACGCATAAACAAGCATGATTCCGGCAGCAACTGACGCGTTATAAGATATGTTCCCCGATCGCTGGGGTATCGATATAACCGTGCTTGCCTTGAGTAAAGGCGATGCAACGCCAAGCCCTTCGTTACCTACTACCACACAGCAAGGCGATGTAAAGCTCACTGATTGAACAGGTACGCCACCAAAGTCACCGCAGTACAGGTTATAGCCTGCTTTAGTAAGTTCTTGTAAAGCATTAGCAACGGTTGAACAACGATATACTGAACTCTTCTCAACCAATCCGGCGGACGACTTGTGCACTACTGCCGTAACGTCAACACCGCCCTTATCGATCAATATTACCCCATCAGCGCCTGCGCACCAGGCAGAACGAATGATTGCACCGGTATTACGAGGATCTTGTATACGATCAAGCAGTACTATCAGCGGCTCTTTTGTAGAATCAAAAAAGCGTGAACGATATTTATACTGATCGGTCATAGCAATAATGCCTTGATGATCGGTCGTGCCTGAGACTTTAGCTAACTGGTCACGGCTCATTTTGGCGATACGCGTTGCAGGGTTAATTAATGGGGCAATGTCATGCCATGCGTCAATGGGCGTATTGAGCGTATAAATTTCGTGCACGAACCGTTTTTTTGCGCTTAAAAGTTCGCGCACTGAGTGCACGCCGTACACCATCTCTTTGATTTTTTTTGGATCTTTTGCCATGTTTGGACCTATCGCAGACATTCGTCTGTCTTGAAGTGGACTTGTTGGTATTATGTCACCGGGTTAAGGGCAAATGCCCTTATGAACTCTCGCCACTATGTATTTTTTTGACACTTTTTAGTGTAACCAGGAGCACGATGAAAAGCACATACAAACTTTTACTTGCACAGATCAGCATTATCGTATGCCTTTGCGCAATAACGCTACCGCTCGCTGCGCCGGGGGTAAAAGCCCCCAAAATTGAAGCATACTTTGCGCCCGATGATCCAATAAAAGATATTTTGGTTGATCTGATAGCCCACGAACAAAAAGGCCTCAAAATTGCGTCCTACCGTCTTACCGAGCGCGCATACGCTCAAGAAATTATTAAAGCGTTCAAGCGCGGCGTAGCAGTTGAAATCGTGTCGGATTATGGGTGTATCGAGGGCGCGCACACGCAAATAAAAAATATCTGTCGCGCACAAATACCTGTGTATTTTTATCCCTGCCTTTGCCCACTGTGTGATGAAGGAAAAAATCCGCCCATCTTGCATGATAAATTTATTATCTTTGAGTCGAATAAGGACGATGAACCGATGCTATGGACCGGTTCGCTGAATTTTACTTACTCTGCTCACGCAAAAAATCAAGAGAACTGTCTTCTTATTAAGGACACACGCATCATAAAAAAATATCTGCAGCAATTCGAGATTCTCAAAGAACGCAGCGAACGAGTAAGTGGCAACTCTTGACCCCACCATGTCCCCCATGACTACAGTAGTCCTTAGGGACAAAAAAAGGGGGACAACACATGTTAGTTCGTCACGCACTGCTCTGCATGTGCATCGCAGTTTCACTGCTTGCCGTGCTCTTTTATCAACCGCACACGATCAGGGCAACCTCGATCAATGCGCAACAAATACTCTCGCAGCATGCAACCGATCGGTTTGATGCGCTTGTAACACTTGCGCTCCAAAACCATGATCGAGACACTATATCATCACAAATGGCCGTGCATCTACCCGTTATCAACAAATTTGATGTGTACTATCGCGCTGATGGCAAGCATGATCTTGAAGCAACAACGCATACGCCCTGTGCCTTGATCTCATACAGCCAGGCACAAAGCTTCCCACATCAAGAAACGCTCTCCAATAACGCAGAACAAACAAGCGCACCAATACAGGACATTCTTCTGAGTAACGGTGCCATTTGTCCTATTGATCAGATAAGCACCGAAAAATTAACTGCACCGCTTGTGCATGTACCAAGTGCACAAACAATTGCAGCAATGTCATTGCGCACACGCATTGCATATGCACGATGGGTACCAAAACTACCCGAGTGGATTACGCAACATTATTCACTCAATCTGCTCGATAAAACACGCTTTGTACTTGCTGCACACGACAAAGCATCAGAACTCTGGTGCACTTCAAAAACCACACACACGCATCTAACAAAAGCACTAGAATGCATGCAAAAATCTATTGAGACATCCAAGGAGCGAAGACCGCATATGCGTATCGCTGACCTGAGGACTCCACGCACCATCGTCATAAAAAATAAATCGAAAGGATGGGTAATTGTATGATATGGACAGCCCTTGACGTAGGGACCACTAAAATCTGTGCCATCATCTCACAGACAAACAAACAAGGTGAAATCGAAATTTTGGGCATCGGCAAAGCGCCATCGCATGGCCTTGCACGCGGCGTAGTTGTTGATGCAAAAAAAACGGTTACCGCGATCAAAGAAGCGATAACCGCTGCAGAGCGCATGGCAGGCAAAGCAAGCCCTGAAGCGGTGTATGTGGGTATATCCGGCAGCCACATAAGCTCATACAACTCGCAGGGCGTGATCGCACTTAAAGGCAAAGAGATACGACAGCATGACATCACAGCAGTTGTAAACGCTGCAAAAGCAATACCACTCACTGAAGGGCATCAAGTGCTCCATGCGATACCGCAGTACTTTATTATTGATGGTAACCACATCGTTCAAAACCCTCTAAATATGCATGGCATCAGGCTTGAGGCTGCAGTACATATCATTGCCGGCGAGGTAACATCTGTGCAAAACCTGATATCATGCTGCGAAATGGCTGATCTCAAAGTAAAGGACATTATCCTTGAGCCACTGGCCTCGGCAGAAGCAACGCTTACGTCTGACGAAAAAGAACTTGGCGTAGCGATGCTTGATATCGGCGGCGGTACGGCAGACTTTGCGGTGTACCACCAAGGCACGATCCGTCACACAAAAATATTCCCAATCGCAGGCAACATGTTCACCTCTGACCTTGCGATCTGCCTCAAAACAACACGTGATGAGGCTGAACGTCTCAAAAAAGAGTACGGTTATGCGCATGATATGTTTGTAGACCATGTAATCCCATTGGCAATACGCTCTCTCGATCATCAATCAACACACACGATATCATCGATCGACGTAGCAGCGATCCTTGGAGCACGTACCCAAGAACTCTTTGAGCTTATCTCCCAAGAGATAAAAACTTATAACCTGGCTCCATACATTGCAGGTGGCATGGTAATCACCGGCGGAGGTGGGCTTTTGCGCAATCTTGATGATTATGCAACAACCATGCTCAACATCCCTGTACGCATCGGTACGCCACATATTGAGCACATGGACTTAAAAAAAGAACTCGAGAACGCATCATATGCAACAAGCTACGGCCTTGTACTTTACCCACACATTCAGCGCACTCAGGCTCTTGTGACGATTCAGGGACCTGCAATGTCACGTGTCTTAAATCGTATGAAGGCATGGGTATATGATTTGTTTTAACAAAAAGGAAAAAAATGAAAAAATTAATTGCTCTTGCACTACTAATAAGCATGATTAACTCTATTGATACTATGGCGGAACAACCCAAATCGGTACCTCAAAAAATTATCAACGCAAGCACGCTCAATAATAGAATTTTAAAAAACACCACCAAAATATTCGGCGAATCATATGCTCTTCCATGGGCCCTAGATGACAAAAAAATAAAAACGCTCAAAGAAAATATTGCCGCATGGCAAGATCTACTGGATGACATTAAAATTTTTGTGCATAAAAAACACGCAGCCCTTGACCCTATAATTCTCAAACTCACTGCCATTACATTGGAGATTTTACAGGTACAGCTTGATGCGGCACATGCGAACATCAATTTTGAGACCAGACTTGAGCACATGAGAAAAAATACCGCGCAACTCGATTCTATACTTGCAGAACTCAAAAAGCGCAAAGAGCTCGTCGTTTTTGAAAGCACCAAACAAGCATTGGATGTTACACAAACTTTTGCAAATACGGTAGAAGGCATGCTAAATATCACAAAAAGAGTATTAGATGCAACCCCGATAGAAAGGAAAGTAACAAACAGCCATACAAAAATTTTTAGCAAAGATAACATTTTGAAAGAACAAATTACTGAGAACGAAAATAAAGAATGGCTCGACATTTTATCTGATGCCAGCAAATTTTTATACATGAACAATAAAAATGAACTGGCAGAAAAAGTTGATAAACTCATAATTATAAGCATACGCATGGTTCAGCTTATTAACAAAAACGCCGTACCAAACGGGCCGGATAAGCAAAACATTTCAGAAATTGAGACACTGCTTACACAGATACCTAATGTATCAGAAAGTTACAAAAAAAATGTGCAAGACCAATTACTGCGCATGACCTATAGAATACAACTCAGTATCGATGGAACACTCAGAGCACTGAAAAATGCGCTTACAATAGCTCGTCCTGCATAAACCTTTTTAATTGCAATCAATTGGCTTTCAACAGAAAGGCCCCCAAGTTCGGGGGCCTTTTTACGCCTGTTCTACCACAAAATTGAGTCATGTTTATCTTCACAAAAAATGATCATAATTTTTTTATAAGCTTGGTTCGCGTTTTAACAACCTCTTTTTGCGCATACGGCTTTATATGCGCAATAGTACGCGCAAGTAATTTTTTTGCTTCAGCAAGTTCATAGAGCATATGTAAACGTAAAAAATAGCCTTCGGTCAATCCAAAAAATTTACACAAACGCAGATCCGTATCTGCCGTGATACTACGCGTACCACGAACAATCGCATGAATACGATTTGCTGGCACACCAAGTGCTTGTGCAAGAGCATTTTGGCTCATACCAATTTCGTCAAGAAACTCATGTTTTAAAATTTCGCCTGCGTGAGGATTGTGCACCATTTTCTTTGTCATAATAAAGACCCTTTTTTAGTGATAATCAATTATCTGAACTCCATAAGCTCCATCAACTCTCCACTCAAAACAAATACGCCACTGCTGATTAATACGTATGCTCATTTGACCAACACGATTTCCCTTGAGTAACTCCAAATTATTCCCTGGAGGATTTTTAAGATCATTCAGTGTTATTGCAACATCAAGCTGTCGTAGTTTACGCAATGCACGATCTTGTATGTCTTTAGGAAATTTCTTAACCATTTGTCCGTTCCATAAGAGTTGCGTTGATTTGCAACTAAAAGATCGAATCATTAACATCTCCAGCATTTTTAATAATTCAGCACATCTCAAAGAATACCAGATACGTACCGCGTATCAAACAAATATAGCCCAAAATAAGAAAGGCCCCCAAGTTCGGGGGCCTTTTTACGCCTGTTTTACCACAAAACTGTGGTGAGCGTTTTTGTTATCCTTTCTTATCTTTGTTCAAGAACCTCAATGCGAGCGCGCAGCTCAGCAAGTGTCTTGTTCATTTTTTGAACTTCATTGAGAAGCATTGCAGGCAGACGGTCATAGTGAACACCTTCTGCTTGACCATTCCGCATACGAGCAAGGTATGGACAAACTTCAACAACCTCTTCAGCTATCAAACCATACCTAACATCAGAAAGATCTGAATTTGATTTCAGGTTGAACTTAACAGGATGAAGATTCATCAATGTTTCTGTCGTATTTCCCATATCCATAATATTTGTTTTAAAACGACGAGATGAAGACGTTAAACCAATTTGACCGTCAGTACCGGTAAATAAAGCCGCCTCGCCAACACCATTGTCTCGCGCAACATTTGAAGCAAGAGAATACAACTTAGTTTGTGTGGCTGTACCAAGACGAATAAACCCACTATCTGCCGCTGTACCCGTTACATTGTCACCAACGTAAATATTGTTTGACTCTGTCGTTAATGCGGATCCAGCAGAACGTCCAAGCATCACGTTGCTTGCGCCAGATGTGATGCCACTTCCTGCTTGATAACCAACAGCAACGTTGTAACCATTTGCCGTGCTTGCTGCAGCGACCATAGTGCCAGAACCGACCGCAACGTTTCTGCCTCCCGTTACGGCAGCAAAACCTGCATGATAACCAACAAATGTATCATCTGATCCCGTGGTAAGGCTTGCACCTGCACCACTACCAATAAGCGTGCTTTGATTACCAGTATCTATTACTGTTGCCGCTTGATAACCAAGACCAACGTTATCAGATCCTGCGGTTGTCAATGTTCCAGCCCCTACACCAAGGTAAAGCGACCTCGTACCTTGATTATGCAAGAAATGGTTACCAGCCGCTGTGCTGCCTTTATATACAATACCTGTTGGTGTTGCACCAACCGTGGTATCTAATACAAGTCTGCCATACAAATTGGTAATACCAGCATCAGCAGTTTTTCCAATAGTGATTGTACCAGTTGAAGCTGAATTCAATGTAATAGTGCCACCTATTTGGGTTATAGATGCATTCGTGTTACCGATAGAAATTGTTCCAGTTGACGTTCCAGTGCCAATATTTGTGTTGGCTGTAGATGCAGCTGCATTAATATTCGTCGTACCACGTAGAGTTAATGTATCATCAAATTCCGAACCCCCGAGGGTTATAGATTTTGCGGCCGTACCGGTACCAATATTGACAGTTTGCACAGCGTTTGCCGTCGCAATATCAACCTGCGACACTAAAGATCCTGCAGGAGCAAGCGCAATAGCTGTTGCATTTGTTCCACCAAGCGTCAATGTTCCTGCTGCGATAGTGTCAATTGAACCTTCTACGTTCAAATTGCCTTGTACTTCTGTTACTACACCGGTATCTGCTATTTCAACTTTCGTTGCTGTTGCAGGTCCGATAATCAATGTGCCTGCTGCTGCCGTATCGATTACTGACTCGACATTCAGAGTACCTTGTACTTCGGTTACTACACCGGTATCTGCTATTTCAACCTTCGTTGCTGTTGCAGGTCCGATCGTTAATGTGCCTGCTGCTATCGTATCAACTGATGGTGTAAGTGCTCCACCAGTAAGTGTTGATACACC
>Ga0209319_1000477_pt1 | contig 50983 bp, 49 predicted proteins | sample RifGroE2_FD_184000 | JGI IMG/M metagenome (GOLD analysis project Ga0209319, IMG submission 184000) | Groundwater microbial communities from Rifle, Colorado - Groundwater E2 (SPAdes) (version 2) | ecosystem: Environmental > Aquatic > Deep subsurface > Groundwater | place: Rifle, Colorado, United...
AAAACGACAAAGCCCAGTCGTTTTGAATGGGCTTACGGAGCCTGACGAGGCGAGTAAGAGGCGAAATGCCAGCAGGCATTTACGTCGTACCATTCAAGGCGACTGGGCGGAGTCAGTTTTAATAATTAATCTTCATGGCTTCGCGGACTAAGCGCATAGTTTCGGCTGTTTTCTTTTGAGTTTTTATTTTGCCATTTTCGAGTATCTCCATAACTTTTTTAGGGCTTGAGGCAATTTCGATTCTTTTTTCGCGCAATGGTTTAAGAAATTTGTTTAAATCGTCAGCCAGTTTTTGCTTGAAGGTAGAATAATTCACGCTTGCAAGATCTTTTGCAACTTCTTCGGGCGTAGTGTTGTTAGCCAAGGCGAATAGTAAAATTAAATTTGATATTTCTGGTCTTTTCTTGGGATCAAACGAGACAGTTGATTCCGAATCTGTTTTGGCAGTTTTGATTTTTTGGATCGTGTCTCCCTCAGAGTCTTTTAGGTAAATCGCATTATTTAGCGATTTACTCATCTTCGCATTGCCGTCTAATCCTAAGATGCGAGGAGAATTTGATAGATGGGCTTTGGGTGCAGGAAAGATATCACAGTTATAAATTCTATGAAACTTTTCTATGATTTCTCTGGTTTGCTCAATCATGGGTAATTGGTCGGCGCCTACTGGTACTAAATCAGCTCGAACGCAAGTGATGTCGGCGGCCTGACTAACCGGATAGCCCAGGAATCCAAGCGTAACGCTCTCGCCGTTATTACCAAATAATAATCTCTTTTCGGCAATTTCAGACTTAACGGTTGGGTTTCTACGCAGAGTATTAATTGTGACAAGATTCGAATAGAGAACGGTTAGCTCGGCAATCTCGGGAATCTGACTTTGGATAAATAGCGTTGATTTATCGGGATCAATACCTGCGGCTAAATTATCACAAGCAACTTCAAAGACATTCTGACGGACTAATTCCGGTTCTTCCCAGTGATCGGTCAGCGCTTGCACGTCGGCGATAATGAAATAGCTTTCAAATTCATCTTGGAAGGCGATGCGATTAACTAATGAACCAAAATAATGACCTAGGTGAAGAGGGCCGGTTGGGCGATCTCCGGTTAAAATCGTCTTTTTACTCATAAGTAAAGGATAATGTAAAAATGCATTTTCAGCAATGAATTTGGGCTAGGTAATGATAATAGTTGTAGTATTGTCATTATTGTGTCATACTGAGATATTGCTAATAGAAGCGGAAACATAGTCGAGTTTCTTAGTTAATAAATTTAAAACAAACACATGACCGGAATAATTAAAACTCTTATCTCGGATAAGAAATTCGGATTCATTTCTCGCGAAGGCGAAGAAAAGGATCTATTTTTTCATCATTCAGATTTGAAAGGTGTTGAGTTTGATGAATTAAAGGTAGGCGATAAAGTTACCTTTGATCTCGAACAAAAAGAAAGAGGACCTGCAGCTGTCAATGTATCACGCGAGTAACTAGTACTCAGTATAAAAACCGTCCCGCATCTGCGGGACGGTTTTTGTTAATACCTCGGGAAGAATAGTTCCGCCCAGCCATATTGAAGAGCACGACATAGATTCTTGCTAGAATCTTGCCTCTTACTCGCCTCGTCAGGCTCCGTAAGCCTCTTCAATATGGCTGGGCTTCACTACTAAGATAATATATCCAAAGCCAAGGAATAAGACTTTTGAGAGGCTTTCGCAGGACGACTGGGTCTCTAAGCGAAGTTTCTTAGTCGATGCTTTAGCCCGACTAGAATCGCTTTCGAGAACGAGGTGCTTTCCTGCCTGCCGGTAGGTAGGTCAGCAGAAAAGACAGCCGTACTCTCAAAAGTCTTATTCCTTGGCTTTGATGCTTAGTTAATTTACGTCGTACCATTCAAGGCGACTGGGCGGAGTCAGATTCATGATTGACTAGCGCGATTGACAGATTATCGAAAATATTATATCATTATAGAATCAATGTATCAAAAGAGATTTCATACAAGACATTTTGCTAGGCCAGCGTCTGGTGGCCGACCGGGCTCTTCATCAAGAGGCGGTTTTCGTTCTGGCGGTAAACAATTGGGTGAGCGTATCGACCAATCTCGTTTTATTAATAAAGCCGTTATTACCGAGCAGGTAGAACATTTTGTTCCCGAGCACGCATTCTCGGATTTTGAAGTAGATCCACGTCTAAAAAACTCAATCAAAATTAAGGGTTATGAGGCTCCAACACCGATTCAAGATCGTGTTATTCCGTATATTTTAAAGGGTCAGGATCTAGTGGGAGTCGCCAATACTGGTACGGGTAAAACAGCGGCATATTTGATTCCGCTTATTAATAAAGTTTTAAAAAATTACAAAGAAAGTATTTTAATAATCGTACCAACTCGTGAATTAGCTCAGCAGATAGAGGAAGAACTGCGCAGTTTCTCAAAAGGAATGAAGATATTCTCAGTTTGTTGTGTTGGTGGCGTTGGTATTGGTAGGCAGATAAGCGAGCTCAGATACCACAATAATTTCATAATCGGAACTCCGGGACGTCTTAGAGACTTAATCAAGCGAAAAATGATCAATTTAGCATATTTTAATACTGTAGTTCTAGACGAAGCCGACAGAATGCTTGATATGGGATTTATTAACGACATGCGCTTTGTTATGTCTGAGATGCCAGCAACTCGCCATACGCTATTTTTCTCGGCAACAATTAATAGAGATGTTGAAAAGGTCATTAAGGAATTTTTAAGAGAACCAGTGCGTATTTCCGTTAAGACCAGAGATACTGCCCAAAATGTTGAGCAGGATGTCATCAAGGTAGAGAGAGGCAAATTCAAGATGACCATACTTGCCGATCTTTTAAAGAAAGACGAGTTTGTGAAAGTATTAATATTTTCACGTACAAAGCATGGCGCTGACCGTCTTTGTAAAGATCTAGCTCAGATGGGCTTTAAGTCGGAATCTATCCATGGTAATAAAACTCAGCCGAATCGCCAAAGGGCGCTTAAGCTTTTCAAAGAAGGCCATGTCCAGGTTTTAGTTGCTACTGATGTGGCGGCTCGCGGTTTAGATATAAATGATGTTAGTCATGTTATTAATTACGATATTCCCGCTACTTATGATGACTACGTTCATCGCATTGGCCGTACTGGCCGTGGTGATAAGAAGGGTAAAGCGCTGACATTCGTCGAATAGCAACCGTACATGTGGTTGACATAATTGCATTATGGGTGTATAATACGAGAGTTATAGTACATTAAATATTTACTTGCGAGACGGTCATGGCTATAAACTATTGAGTCTAAATCGATACTTTGTAGCTATGACTGTCGTCTCGATGGTCCGCTAGCACAATCCAAGGAGGGTTGTATGGCTATTGATGTCTCTGTATTGAAGGGACCGCTCGGCGAGTTAATGGATCAGCTCAACGGAGAGAATGGTCCGGCGCGATTTGAGGAGTTTAAGCTCTGGCTGAAGAAAGCCGATCAGCTTCTCCGTCGTGTCACCGCCGTCACCCTTCCTGCCGTCACCTGCTTCGTGGCCGCAGACTGCTTCAGGGTCAACATTTCGAAGTCGGCCGTCGTCAAGATTGGCTTCATCGGCGATAACTTCAAGAAGTATCTCCTCGGCAAGATTGAGAAGGGTGTCCAGGCCACCACTCTGGCCGTTGACACCCTGATCAGGGCGTCTGTCGACGCCCTGATCCGAGCTGAACTTGGGGTAAGGCGCGAGATCACGACTCTCGCTCACATCTGGGAACTGATGAAGAATCAGCCTAGTGGTGAGAGTGGTGTTCTTCTCACCAGTGGCTACGCCAACATTTTCTACGTGATTGGCGTCGATGGTAACGTCTGGGCCGTGGACGTCCGCTGGAGCTCGTTCTACGAGGGCTGGTACGTCCATGCCTATCCGGTCGAGCGCCCGATTGGGTGGGGTGCTGGCTACTTTGTGTTCTCGCAAGTCGGCTAGGGATTCGGTCCCTCGGTCGATTGGTTCTTAGACCCGTGCGGTTTACCGCGCGGGTCCCTTTGTTTTTAGGAGTAACTTTGATATCGTGTAGGCAGATATTAGGCGAATCTGCCGGTGGCTAAGGCTTCTAGCGGCCGAATTCTAGGCGTGCGCTATAGATTTGGATATTGGAGCCTAAAAATAAAGATACTTAGTACGGAATACTAGGGCATTGTGATGCTAGATACGATACAATCCCGATAAACAACAAAGCCCAGTCACTTTTATCCAAATTAAAAAATAGTTGCGGCATTTTAAGAGGCTTACGGAGCGCGACGGCGCGAGTAAGAGATGCTTTCTCAGTAGAGAAAGACAGCGTACTCTTAAAATATCGACAACTATTTTTTAATACTAAACTTCGATGATAACTGGTAAGACCATTGGGCGGCGTTCCGTCTTCTGGAACAGGAATTGACCGATTTGGTTACGCATCTGGTCCTTGAGATAAGCAAGGTTAGGATTTGGTATGTTCTGTCCCTCAACAATAAATCGAATCTTTTTTCGTATTTGTGTCAGCAGGTCTTTATTGTCTTTTAAATAAACGAAACCGCGTGAAATAATGTCGGGGCTACCTTTGACCTTGCCCGTTTGAATATCTACGAGCGTGATAACAACGATAAAGCCATCATCGGCAAGGACTTGACGATCACGTAATACAACATTTCCGACATCGCCTATACCTAAACCGTCAACGAAGACATAATCTGAAGGTGCTGATTTTTTATCAAACCACCATTTATCCTTCTCAAAGTGGGTAATGGTACCATTATCGGCGATAATACAATTTTCTTCTTTAATACCTTCTTCCATGGCAAGGAATTTATGATTGACCATCATGGAATATTGGCCATGAATAGGCATCATGAATTTTGGCTTCATCAATTGAATCATTTTTCTAAGGTCTTCTTTGTTGCCGTGTCCGCCTGAGTGAATGTCTAGCATTTTATAATTGAAGACTTTGGCCCCATTTCTATAGAGTTGATCTTTTAAGAATTGCACATTGCGTTCATTACCCGGAATAACTGATGAAGAAAAGATATATGTATCTTTTTTGTGAGTTTGAAGATATTTGTGTTCACCGGAAGCAATACGCATCAGTACGGCATTGCCTTCGCCCTGAGCTCCAGTAACGATGGCCGTGACTTTTTCGCGAGGATAATTATGAATTTCGTCCATGGTAATTTGGGTGCTTTTGTCGAATTTCAGATAGCCGAGTTTTTTACAAATCTCAACATTAGTGCGCATTGAATAACCGTCAAAAACTACTTTGCGGCCAAACTTTTCTGATATTGTGATGACTTGCTGGATGCGATTGATTAGCGAGGCAAAAGTACCGACGATAATCATGCCGGTAGCTTCCGAAAAAAGCATCTCGAAATTTTTAGTTACATCTTGTTCGGATAATGAATGACCTTCATTCTCAGCTCCGGTTGAATCAGACATAAGGACGAGAACACCTTCTTTGGCAATCTTCTGCATTTCTTCGATATCAGCTGGCTTATCATTGACCGGCGTATCGTCAAACTTATAGTCAGAAGTGTGAACAACAATACCGACTGGTGTTCTGATTACGATCTCTAGATCATCGGGAATAGAATGGTTTATTCTTAAAACTTGCACGCTAACCTTGTCGCTGATCTTAATTACATCGCCAGCATTAACCTCATTTATAATCAAGGGTCTCTGCATCTTAAAATCATCCTGGCGTTTCATGAGAATTGCACGAGTCAGGGGAGCGGCATAGAAATCAGGATCACCTAATTTTTCTCGTAAGAAAGGCAGGGCGCCAATGTGATCCATGTGGCCATGAGTAAAGAACATGGCTTTAATTTTATCCTTCTTATCCACTAGCCATTCGGCATTTGGAATAATGAAGTCTATGCCCGGTGTGTCCTCTTCGGCATATCGAACGCCACAATCAATTAAGATAATGTCATCGTCATACTGTATGGCTGACATATTGCGGCCAATCTCTCCCAATCCACCCAAGTGGACAATTTTAAGTCCACCGGATTTTTGTTCGGTTTCACGATAGTTCGGATCGCGATCCGTATGAAATACTTTTACTTTTCTTACGACCGGTTTTGCCCAATCGCGTCTCTGTTGGCTTCTGGGTGATCGTTTTTTCGTCACCGGACTGGCCACGACAGTCTTAATCTGTTCTTCTACCATTTTGTCTAAAATTGGATCTGAAAAAGAGTAGCAAACTAAAATTACTAACACTACATCGAGATCCTTTTGTTAAGAATTAATTATTGAATATGTGGGCGAGGGGAGAGTTGATCACGGATCACGACTCACCGTCGCTCGTCGTGTCCGCGACCCCGCCTCGCGGTTTCACCTGCTAGTGAAACATCGCTCCGGCATTCAACTCTCCCAATAGAACAAATAAATTTGTTCTATCTACTCAATTTATCAAATATGTGGGCGAGGGGAGAGTTGAACTCCCACGGGCTTGCGCCCATAGCGACCTGAACGCTACGTGTCTGCCAGTTTCACCACTCGCCCGTATGGGTCGAATCAAATACTTGCCACTGCAGGTTTCGCCAAGAGGCGAATGTTATTTAGATAGGTTTAGCTTAAATTGCTTAAAATCGTTGATAGTCGGCGTTTCGATAGGATCTACGCCAAGAATATTTGCCAAATAAAAACTTGCCCAAAGGCCCAAGATATAGTTGCTCATAATTCGTTGGAGTAAAGAACCGCTAGTGGAGATATTAACGATAGAGTAATTATATCCTAGTTTATCTAAAATTGCAATAGTGGCATCAATTGACTTAATTTGCCGCGGATCATCGTCGTTGGATCGAATAATAATAGGATAAAGAGTGTCTTTACTTTTGCCCAGGCTTTCAAGCTCGTTGTGATTTAGCAAGGGAAAAGCATTCCAAAAAGCTGGTATTTTGGCGTTTTCATTAAAAAGAGTTTTCCAGAAATTGGCTAATTTTCGCCAGTGATAAGCTGTATAGATAACGGGAATTTTATGGCCGATTTTATTCGCAATATCTTGACCTTCTTTTTCTAAGGTTTCATGGTCAATAGTGACTATGTTTGGATTGATATCAAGGACACCCAGAAGAGCACCAAGCGTGTAGCCTACGCCAAATCGTGCCGGAAAAGAATCATCGTCTAAATCAACGAAGGGGATATTGTTTTGCTTAGCAATTTCGATTAACTTACCGCCTTTTGAAATTACAACGGCTGGAATATTTTTAGCTATTGCCGTATTCAGAGAAGATAGGGTTTCTTCGGTTGCGCCTGACCAAGAAATACAGATTGCGATATCAGACGCATCAATCCAGCCCGGAAGATCAAAATCCCGATTGATATAAACTTTTGGCCATTTGTCGAGATCCTGTTCATTGGTAAGCATCCAAAAGATCTCGCCAGGAGCAGATGATCCGCCGATACCGCTGATGACATAATTAGTACATTCCTTGGCTAGCTTGTTTTTTAATCCAAGCTCGTAGCCTTCGTTAATATGATTCTGAAAATTTAGAATTAAATTACGCATTAATTTTTCCAGATTCTCTTGGTATTGATATACCATTTTTCGATACCCGAGAATCGGTCTGATGGTGTTGCAATAATTTTAGTGTCAAACCCTTTAATAGCATCGGTCTGACCGTAGATATAGTATGAATTATACAGAAATATCGCAGGAATGTCTTCAGTTATAATTTTCTGAAAGTCATCATATTTCTTCATTCGCTCAATCGGGTTAAGTGTTTGTCGAGCTTCTTCCAGTAAGCTATCGGCTAGTTTATTATCATATAATGCAAAGTTTTGACCCCGGTCTTTTTTACCGGAAGAATGCCAAAAGGTAAAAGGATCTGGGTCAATGCTTAATATTTCGCCGAATAATAGAACGTCATAAGATCGATCGCGAAGAACGCTTTGCAAGGCCGGCGTTGGTAATACTTCGACGGAGGCATCAACACCGAGTGTGTGCCACTGATCTTTAATCAGTTCTACTGCATCGGCTAGTTCGGGCCATGTCGATGTGGTTATTTTGATTTTAAGAGGCTTGTCTTTCTTGGTCCTTATACCATCGGCATTTATTGTCTTCCATCCGCTTTCGTCGAGTATCTGTTGAGCTAATTTAAAATCATAGTCGTATTTCTTAACATCGTTGCCGACATCAAGGATGTTACCGATAAGGGGTGAATCAACAATCGTGCCATGGCCGCCCAGTATCTTATCGATTAAAGCTTGGCGATCAGTACCATGGGCAAGAGCTAGACGAATGTTTTTGTCACTCAGGAGCTCATTTTGATTTGGATTAAAGAATGCCGAAAAGTATCGTGGCATTTTTACTTCCCGAATATTTAAGCGGCTTTTGAATTTTACTTTATCAAGATTAGCCGGTGAGACGTATCCTAGATTTTCTATCTCGTTGCGATTATAGGCATCAATCAACTGATCTTCGCTATCATAGAAATTGAACTGAATATTATCAATCATTGCCTTGAGATCATAATAATTATCATTGCGTCTAAGTCTATAGGAAATGATTTTACCATCTCTATCCTTGGTCAATTTGTCAAACATGAAAGGACCGGAGCCGATGGGTTTTAGGTTGAAATCAGATAGGGCAAAGTTTATAGGCTTGATATTCTGCCAAATATGCCGAGGAAGAATGTTTAAAGTTAGATTATTAAGAAACTGGGCGTATTTATTCTTGAGCTTAAAAATAATAGTAGTATCATTGACTTTCTCAGTCTCGATACTGGTCCAGTTGGCTTGTTGCAGGGAGCCATAATCAGAATTTAATGCAGTATCGATTGTGAAAATAACATCATCAACCGTAACGGGAGTATCATCATGCCATTTGGCATTGTCTTTTATGTAAACTGTATAATTGAGACCATCGCTAGAAATTTCATAAGATTTGGCCAGATCAGGAACTAATTTACCTTCTTCATTATATTTTAATAAACTAGAATAAACTAATCCGACCAAATCACGATCGGTATCGCTGGCTTGGGCAAGAAGGGGATTAATGTGACGTGGTTCACCGATGACGCCCTCAATAAAAGAACCGCCGTAGCTGGGAGATTCTTTGGTGAAGTGGCTGTAAACCGTGAAAGGTATAGAAATGATGGAGCCGATAATAATTAAAAGTAACGTAAGGACGATGTATCTTTCCTTAAAGGATAGTAACTTGGGGAGTAGGCGAACTTTTTCCCTGACAGATTTAAACCACTTACCATTCCTATGTTTCTCTAATTTATCGACATGGTCGGGCTTATAGCCGAAAAAATCGTCTAATTGATGATCGTCATTAATCATTAGCTAAATTATTTTACGACAACACGCCAAATAGATACTGCCAGGAATAGAATGGCAATAACAATACTAGTGTAAAAAATAACTTTTTCTGCTCCGCGTTTGGTGCTGTATTCCATGGAGCTTCCGCCAAAAGTGGAAGATAGGCCAGTCCCTCTTTGCTGAAGCAGAATTGCACCTGCTAATAGCACGGCTAAAATTATTTGTATGTATGGTAGATATTTCATATTTGTATATTAGACCGACTGCTTGATAATTTTTCTACTGCAATTTCTCATATTTTGGCTACGACTTTGCGAAAATTTTTCAACATATACATTGTATATGCTTCAAATTTTTCGCTTCGTCTCGCTCAAAATATGAAAATTTCGTCTCGAAAATTATCAAGCAGTCGGTCTAGTCGATTATTTTTGAAAAACCGGCAATAATAACATTAACGATTCCGACAATGATTGTTGCCCAGACTAGAACTGTTAAGTCAGCGATGTGAACAAAGGTAAAGGCGTAGTCAACAATCCAAAGCATCAGGGCATTGATAACAATAATAAAGAGGCCCAACGATAACATGATCAATGGAGTCAGAACTAATTTTAGAACTGGCCGAAGAGTCATATTTAAAAGGCCCAATAATGCCCCGGCAAGAAGATATTCCTTGAAATTGCCTTGAACCTGAAAACCAGGAGCAAGGAAATAGGTGGCTCCGTAGAGAGCGATAGAATTACCTAAAAATCTAACAATATAGCCCAACATATTACGAGAATAATGATAGCACTATGGCCAGTATATTTCAATCTCCCAACTGACTTCGCCCAGTTACTTGTCTGGACACGGCGTAAATGCTTGCTAGTATTTCGCCTATATCTCGGCCCAGTCGGCCTGCGAAAGTCCATTCAAGTGATTGGGCTTTATCAAATAATTCAACTAAGCATACGTCTACCTGATAGCTTGCGATGATAGTTGATGGCGAAGCGATGAGCTTCGGAATCAATCAAGAGGAGTAGATTGCGTGCTTCTTCTGGGAGTTTGGCGAGTTTGATAGCAGTTTTTAGTGTTAAGGCGTAGACGTGGTCTCCGTGGTGCTTCGCATCTTTAGTTAGGGCAAGAATGGGGATGCCGGCCGGCGCGGATGCGCCGGCCGTGCTCAGCTGTCCCTTGCCTCCATCAACTAAAATCAAATCAGGCATTAGCCATTCTGAATGATCGAATCGACGCGTTAAAATCTCACCGAGCATAGCCGTATCGCTGGCATCTCTAACGGTTTTGATTTTAAACTTTCTATATTCTGATTTTGATGCTTGGCCATCTCTAAAAACGACCATGGCTCCGGTAGCACTCATTCCTTGGATGTTGGAAATATCATAACCCTCAATTCGATTGGGTATTTTTTTAAGACGAAACGCTTCCTTCAATTGAATTAAACCAACATGATTATTCTTCGTAGTATTTTTTTCTAAATCAAGATTTTTGATAATCTTGGCATTGGCAAAAACTCTATTTAGTCTGATCAGTTTTCCTCTTATCTGTATAGCTTCATCAAAATTATGTTCTTCGGCTAGAATTTTCATTTTTCTCTCAAGATCTTTTAAAACAGTATTTTTCTCTCCAAGTAGTATTTTTCTAATCGCCCCAACATTATTGTTATATCTTTTCAATTCTTCTTTGCTCGGCTCATAATTTTTCAAACAACAAAATCCTGGACAATTGCCAATGTGATAATTGAGGCAGTAATTATTATGCTTTTGTTTGCAGGTGCAGTATGGGAATATTTTTCTTAAATACTGAAGAGTTATCTTGAGGGCACTGCCATCAGTAAACGGACCGATGTCGCTAGTAGATATTGGCTGATGAACGAGATTAATCTTAGAGAAGTTTTCGTTATTAAAATTAACGAAGAAGTATTGTTTATCATCCCTGAGCATTATATTAAATTGGGGCCGGAGCTTTTTTATAGTCTGAGATTCTAGGATTAGAGCTTCAATGTCTGAATCAGTTGTCTTAAAAGATAGGGAAGTAGCAATTTCAATCATTTTGTCTATTCTCTGGTCTTGGGGTCGTAGATAGCCCTTGAGTCTATTGGCTATGTTGATGGCCTTTCCTATATATAAAAATCGGCTATTATTCTTGAAGATATAAATACCAGCTGATTTCGGGGCCTTTTTTATGCTATTTTTGAGCTTTTCGTGGGTCATTGGGCCTATATTATAGCCTTAAAATAGGCACTTGACAAATAGGGGTATAATATGCTATAATTAAGGCACAGTGAGGGGTTTGCCCCTTTACAACGTATTACCATTGTAAACTCAGAGTGTGGCCCATTGGGCCAGGAGGACGAAGATGACGAAGCGCGAAATCGTGGCGAAGATTGCCGAAATCCAGAACCAGCTGACCATCGATGCGGATCAGCAGCTTCCGGGCCTGCAAAAGGCCATTGAGAAGGCCTGGATGAGCGGAAACGCGGCCCTTGCAGAGGAACTCGGGTTGTCCGAGGAAAAACTCGTGAGGACCATTGCGGGCGAGGTCGGGGAGCTCAAGCTCCTGCAGAACGCCGGCGATGGGCCCTTTGACCTGCGGACCGCGCGTGCGGTTCGCATCCTGGCCAAGGTCAACCAGGCGGTGGTCACGCTGCCCGGTCCGGGCGGTACGACCGTCGAACGGCATGTCCACCTCAAGGGCAATCGCGACAAGTTCGGCAACACGTACTTCGTACCTGAGGCGGCCTAGCCGTCGGAAAGAAGGGTGTCATGACGCAAGTCATCGAGAAAACGCCGACGGGCAAGATCCGTGTACGCGTGGATGGTCGCGAGTGTGAGGGTTGCCCGGGAAGTCTCCTGGCAACGAGAGAGCTCGGTATCTTCGTCAACGGTGGGGAGGAGTTCGTGCCTCTGCCGGTGGTCTCCGATCTGGCGACTCGCCGGTTGGGCGTCGTCGCCGTCGGCGGTCAGTTTCTCAGTCTCCTGTAGTTCGAGATCGAGTCTTGGGGGCGGTTAAGCTGTATGGCAGCCGCCCTCCGAATCAACGACAGAATTGACTGCGCGATGTGCGCAATCAGGAGCATAGAATGCCACGTTGAGCGATCGCTTAGCAGGGTGACCTGCTAGGCTCGGGGTTTGGTACGGCGTCTCATACACCGTCCAGGCGGCCAATGGCCGCCTTTTAAGTTTCTGCAAAATAATTACTTTTAGGCGTAGTCGAATAATTTTTCGAACAATCCGACCGAGCCAGATAACAAATAAATAAAGATGGATGAAGGAAGGGTTATGATGTTTTGAGAGGCTTTCGCAGGACGACTGGTCCGAGAACGAGGAAATCTTTAGTAAAAGATATTCCGTACTCTCAAAACATCGTAACCCGACTGCTCGCTTTACTAATACCCAACAAATACTTACTATTCGAATATGAGTCATATTCGAGATGCTGTATTGGCGACCATCATATATTATGATGCTTTTGAGTACCCATTAACTTTTGTCGAGATATTTAATTTATTGATTAATCCGGTGCGGGTAGCGCGGAATGTGGAAATAATTAATGAGATTAAGCCAACCGATATCTTGTCGGTACTTGAGCAATTAGAAACTAGCGGTCACATTGAACAAAGGCATGGCATGTATTTTTTGCATGGCCGAGAGGGATTGCAAACACTAAGAATAGGCCGAAATAAGATTGCCGACCGGAAGTGGATGATTGCGACTAAACGTAGCCATTGGTTGGCTAGCGCACCATTTGTCGAGGCGTTTTTTGCGAGTGGCTCTATGTCCCTATACAATACAGACGACAGGAGCGATTTTGATATTTTTATAATTTCAAAGGCTGGCAGATTATACACTTCCCGCGTGTTTTTATCTTTGATAGCTTTTTTGTTCGGATCCTTGCGTAGAAAGGGGGATCGCATTGCACCTAATAAGTTTTGTTTTAATCACTATATTTCCGACAATTCTCTTGAGATAACGCACCAAAGCATATTTGCTGGCCAGACTTATGCCAGCCTAAAGCCAGTCTTTGTCGGGGAAAAACTTTTTTATGATTTTTATAGCGCTAATAGTTGGATAAACAGATATTTATTTAATTTTAGGCCTCAATTTGAATATCAAAATATTAAAGTTAAACCCAGGATGTTAAGTTTGAAAAAAATCATTGAGTTTATTTTATCTGGCAAGGTAGGAGATTGGCTTGAGAATATTTTTAAAAACTTACAACAGAAGCGCATTAAGGCGAATCCGATGACGTATGAGAGCGGTGGACGGATCATCTTTAATAATCACGAACTAGAATTTCATCCGAGATCATTTGAGGCTACGGTTATCGCTAAATATAACGAAACGACCAAGAAACTGGGTTTGCTATTGCCGGATGAAGAGAAAGATTCTGGACTCAATCATTAAGTTTGCTCCAGAAACCATCTCTTTCAGACCGATAGTTATTTATCCCAGCCGATAAATACTACCTGCCTGCCGGCAGTAATGACTTGCCAAAACACCTGCGCAAGCTCTGAAGAGATGGTTTCTTGCGCCCCGATATCTATTGACAATGGTTGAAAACTATGCTATCCTGCGATCAATAGTTGTACCTTGTAGTGAGAGAGGTGGTAGCATGTACACAGAGCTTGCACGTATCGTGCACTACGTTCATTTGCTAATTATTGTTTTTGGGATATGCGGGTTCTTCGTAGCGATAATTCCTAAATTTTATCGATTTAGGGCAATCTATTTCACTTTTTTATTGATGACAGTGTTGTCTCAAGTAATTTGTAGTTGGCGCTGCCCGATTGTTTTACTAGAAATGTATTTGTTCGAAATCGAACATCCGGGTACCGTGAATGATGCATATTACAAGCCGTTCATAGTCGAATTTCTAAAAAGTTCATTTAAATGCCAAACTACCTAACCAAATCCGCGGCTGTTAGGCCGCGGATAGTGAGGCGTATCCAGAATCTTCTTTTTCTTGGTATCATTGAGCCATGAAATACTTCAGGCAAGCTCACTGTGTGTATCATACGCAATACCACTTAGTGTGGATACCAAGATTCAGAAGGAAGATTCTAGTCCCAGGCGTAGCAGAATACCTATCGACCAAATTGGATGAGATACGAAAGCACTACCCAGACCTAGCAATACTTGAACGAAATATCCAACCCGACCACGTTCATGTATTAATACAAATACCGCCACGAATGAGCGTTAGTTCAGCAATCAACATATTGAAAAGTAATACCAGTGTTGCCCTAAGACAACGCTTCAAATTCCTGAAGAACGTCTATCTTGACGAGAAAGGTATCTGGTCGGTTGGATATTTCGTTTCCACTGTCGGAGTAAACGAATCAATCATACGTCGCTATATACGCTACCAAGTAAAAGAAGATTCTGGACAAGCAAAGCTTGTCCTCTAAGAAATCCCCGGCCGTGAGGCCGGGGTTGTTTAATCTTCAGGTGCCAGATATTGCAGTTACCATGGCTATCTTATTGAGTGTTGTGATCGTAGCTATCGTTTTAGCAAGTAACAGCAAGTTAGTAAAAAATTCGCAAGATTTGAGCCGATAACGCCCGATGTAACATAGGGCGTTTTTTAATTAATCTCTTTGTCGTAAGTAATTGATCGTGTCTCTAGTACTTGACATATTGATATTCGTATAGTATATTGCTCACAGTTCTTAGACAAAAGAAAGGCAACCATGACCATTTTAGCCGTCTTTGTTGGTGTGATTGTTTACGCGCTCTCTATCTATTTCATTGGTATTCCGTTGGCCAAGGCAAACATTAAGGCGGCAAATAATATTTACGAAAATCGTAAAATGGGAAATAATTGTCTCAGTCATGGCAGTCTATTTTTCTTTCCAGTTAGAACTCTGCTTGACGTTGATTTTCCCAATGGTAGTGCATTTGAAGATTGGGTTAATATGATAATCAAGGTACATGATGACTTGTCAGGCAATCGTGGCTGGCAAAATTCTATGCCAAACACCCATATCATGCTCTATGCGATTTTGTGGCCAGTTATGGTGACAATCAGTACACTAATCTTGGTATCTATGTTTTGGCTTATTGTTACCTTTTATGCCCTCTGTTTTGTCTCCGCCATTCTCTTAGTGATCATTGTGGTTGTCCCAGCTTATATCGTTAAATTTATTAAGAATAAACTGTTTGCCAGATTAAAGGCATAAGCGTCCCATCGGGGCGTTTTTTATTTGATCATGGTTGCAAATATTCCATAAGATTCTATAATATAGGCAATCAAATAAATAATAAAAAAATGTCAAAAAAAGTATGGCTTATTGTTTTAGCGGTCGTGGTTTTAGTGGTTCTCTATGCTGGTGGCTTGTATAATAGCCTCGTCAAAGATAATGAGAATATCAATGGTCAATGGGCACAGGTTGAAACTCAATATCAGAGAAGATTTGATTTAATTCCTAACTTAGTAAATTCCGTTAAGGGTGCTATGGCTCAAGAGAAGAGCGTGTTTGATGCTATCGCTGAAGCTAGAACAAAGTATGGTTCTGCGACTACACCAGAAGCCAAGGTTGGCGCGGCTAATCAAGTTGAATCGGCACTATCTAGGCTGCTGGTTGTTATGGAAAATTATCCTCAATTGAAGTCAATTGATACCGTTCAAACGCTGATGGTTCAATTGGAAGGGACAGAGAATAGAATTAGCACAGAGCGAGGAAGATTTAATGATTTAGTAAAGACTTACGATGCCAAGATTAAAACGATTCCAGCCAATATCTTTGCAAAGATATTTGGTTTTGCCGAAAGAGCATATTTTGAATCTCAAGACGGATCAGAGACGGCGCCAAAAGTGAACTTCTAATCTTCATGAAGAATAAAGCACTTCTAGCTATTACGGCAGGATTGCTGTTTTTACCCATGTTGGTTGGGGCCTATTATAATCCTGGCAAGCCGACAGGTTTTGTTAATGACTATGCCGGAGTTATTGATTCTCAACAGAAACAAGCACTCGAAACCAAGTTAGTGCAATTTGAGAAAGATACTAGCAATGAAATTTCCGTCGTCATCATTCCCAGTTTAAAGGGCGACACAATTGAGAATTTTGCGGTCAAGCTTTTCGAGGATTGGGCCATCGGTAAAAAAGACAACGATAATGGTATTTTACTTTTGGTTGCGATTGAGGATAGAAAAATGAGAATTGAAGTTGGCTATGGGCTTGAAGGTGCGCTGACTGATGCTCAGAGCTATTCTATTATTGTTAACGACTTACAGCCAGCGTTTAGGGCCAATGATTATGCCGGAGGAATAAGTAAGGCAATAGACGATATTATATTAGCGACCAAGGGCGAATATACGGCTACACAAAATTCTTCAAAAAATAGTTCTGGCGTAAATTTTGAATGGATATTTTTCTTAGTTTTCGGTTTGCCTATTTGGCTCTCGAGTGTCTTAGCCCGATCTAGGTCTTGGTGGGCTGGTGGTGTTATAGGTGTGGTTATGGGTATAATTTTAATATTCGTTTTTTCTCTTGTTGTTGGTATGATCGCTTCTATTATACTTGGACTTCTCGGGTTACTACTTGATTACAATGTTTCAAAGAGTTACGGGAAAGCTAAGGCGACTGGGGGAGTTATGCCTTGGTGGTTTGGTGGTGGCAAATCGGGCGGTTTTGGCGGAGGAGGTTTCGGTGGCTTTGGTGGCGGTTCTTCCGGCGGTGGCGGTTCTTCCGGCGGGTGGTGATTCGCTCGCCTAGCCATATTGAAGAGTACGACATAGATTCCTGCTGGAATCTTGCCTGTTACTCGCCTCGTCAGGCTCCGTAACCCTCTTCAATATGGCCAAGCTCGCTCACTCCGTAGTTAGCATTTCGATACATAAGACAGGTGACAATTTAAGCCATTTATTGGTATTGCAAATGTAATCAAGGTGTAGTATAATCATAATATTCCGTTCCTTTTCATTCCTTTTCTTTCACTTCCATGCAAAAAAATTCTACAAACTATATTATGGGATTGTGGAAATTCAGCGACAAAGTTTCCATAGAACAGCTAGAAGAGGTCGCAAATAAGTGGGCCACAGAAGATCCGAATTACCTCGAACTATATATCAGAAAAACATCAAAAGATCAGTATGGCATAGGGTTCACATACAAAACATCGCAAGACGAACCATCGGAAAGACAAAATGCCAGATATATGGAGCCAGTATCAGACAGTTTAAAGAAACAATTTGGCAATGGTTTGGTTGGATGGGATATTGCCTCACCAGTCTGGATTATTAAATAGAATTAAACTTTAACCAAAAGGGTTAAGGATACGGAAACATAAAACCGCCGATAGGCGGTTTTATGTTTCCGTAAATAGGACAAGCGACTAGCCACCATCTCCTCAGAGCTTGCGCAGGTGTTTTGGCAAGTCCTTACTGCCAGTAGGCAGTAATAAAGAAAGGTTCCGTCTTTCTCAAAGACGGACAAAACACCGAGCATGCAGATAGTCGAGAACGCTGGGGTGAGAACTATCGGTCTGAAAGAGATGGTGGCTGGAGCGACTCTCTTGACTTAAAATTCGGGACGAATATAATTAGCACTTGAGATAGTAGAGTGCTAATTTATATTCATCCTCGGGTTGGGCGGTCGGAAACACGAGTTGCCGACAGTTTTTCGCGAGGGTTGTAAAAAAGAAAAGTATGTTAAAACCATTATCTGATCACGTGGTCATTGAACCATTGAGAGAAGAGAAGAAAAAGGGTGGAATTATTCTGCCTGACACAGTTGAAAAAGAAAAAGCCGAAAAGGGTAAAATTATTGCCACCGGTCCGGGCAAACTCAACGATGATGGCAAGAGAACCCCTTTGGAGGTCAAGAAGGGCGATATTGTCTTATTCACGAAGTACGGTCCAAATGACGTAAAGGTCGACGGTAAAGAATATTTAATTGCGCGAGAAGAAGATATTCTAGCGATTATTGATTAGGCATAAGACTTTTGAGAGTACGGAACAACTCGGCTCAGTTACTTTGACTGGACACGGCGTAAATAGACTACGTCCGACCACATTGAAGAGTACGGCAGTAACTCTTACTAGAGTTCTGCCTCGTGCTCGGCCCAGTCGGCCTGCGCAAGCCTCTTTAATACAGCCGGACTACGCCGCCCCATAATCTATATATAAAATTAATATTTAATAACATGGCAAAACAAATTGCATACAAAGAAGAAGCACGTGAAGCCTTAAAAAGAGGCGTTGATAAGATTGCCAATGCGGTCAAGGTCACACTTGGTCCCAAGGGCAGAAATGTAGTTTTGGATAAAGGTTTTGGTTATCCGGTTATAACCAAAGACGGTGTAACTGTAGCCAAAGAAATAGAACTCAAGGATAAGCTTGAGAATATCGGCGCAGAGTTAATTAAAGAAGTTGCGTCAAAAACAAATGATATCGCTGGTGACGGTACAACCACGGCGACAGTTTTAGCTCAGGCTTTAGTCTCGGAAGGTTTTAGCGCGGTTAATTCCGGTGCTAATCCATTGGCCCTAAAACGTGGTATGGAAAAAGCGGCCAACTGGGTCGTGGATTATCTTGAGAAGAAAAAGCAGAAAGTCACAGCCGTGAATATCAAAGAAGTAGCTTCAATCTCAGCTAATGACGAGACTATTGGTAAAATGATTGCCGATGTATTCAATGAAGTTGGCAAAGACGGCGTGGTGACAGTTGAGGAATCACAGTCTGCCGAAATGTCCAAGGAAATGGTAGAGGGTATGCAGATTGATAAGGGTTATGTCTCACCTTACATGATAACCAATGCCGAAAGAATGGAAGCAGTTTTTGAAGATGCTCAAATATTAATAACTGACAAAAAGATTTCCTCGATTCAAGATATCGTGCCATTGCTGGAGAAAATCACCAAGAGCGGTAAGCGTGATTTGGTTATCTTATCTGAAGACTTGGACGGCGATGCACTCGCAACGTTGGTAGTTAATAAGCTAAGAGGCAATTTCATGGGCCTAGCTATTAAAGCTCCTGGTTTTGGCGATAGGAAGAAAGAGATGCTGGAGGATATCGCTATCATTACCGGCGGGCAAGTAATCAGTGAGGAGAAAGGTATGAAACTAGAAGGAGTTGAGCTTACTATGCTTGGTCATGCTCGAAGAATTATTGCTACCAAAGACAATACAACTATTATCGGTGGCAAAGGCAAGAAAGCCGACATTGACAAGAGAGTTACTCAGCTCAAAACACAGATAGCAAAATCAACATCCGATTTTGATAAAGAAAAATTGCAAGAGAGAATCGCAAAACTATCTGGAGGCGTCGCTGTCATAAAGGTTGGTGCCACGACTGAAACCGAAATGAAGGAGAAAAAGTTTAGAATTGAAGATGCGGTCAATGCCACACGAGCGGCTCTTGAAGAAGGTATCGTGTCCGGTGGCGGCGTAGCGTTGTTTGAAGCTAGTAGAGATCTAAACGTTAAGTCTATTAAAGGTATGCTGGAGTTTGGCGATGAGGCCAAGGGTTTGGCAGTTGTTAAAATAGCCCTAGAAAAACCATTGAGAGCTATCGCTGAAAACGCTGGCAAGGATTCCAATGAAGTGGTCATGAAATTAGCCACAACTCCAAGCGGTACTGGCTTGAATGCCAATGCTGGTGAGTATGGCGATATGATTAAGATGGGTATTATTGATCCATTGAAAGTTGTTAAGATTGCTCTATTAAATGCTGTTTCTGTGTCATCAATGATATTGACCACGGAAGCCGTAGTTACCGATATTCCCGAAGACAAGAAACCGCCGATGGGTGGAATGCCGGGGGGCATGGGCGGGGAGTACTAATTTTGCCAACCTCATTTTCTCTATACCGACTCAGCCTAACCATTTTGTCTGGACACGGCGTAAATGCTTGCTAGCATTTCGCCTATATCTCGGACCGTCGTCCTGCGAAAGTCCATTCAAAATGGTTAAGCTTTGTCAAATTAAGACCTTACCTTCTTGTCCCGCCTAACGGCGGGACTCAGCGTTTGACCTATTGTTTTGGATTCTTAATCTATCTACCTTACAGATTCATTCCTAGCCTGCGGAGATTTCGAAAATGAAATTGGCAAAATTAGTTTAGATGGTTTTTGTTTTGTTGTTTTTCTATTTGTTGGCTGTTTTGTTTTTATCGTGTTGGTTTTAAATACAATGGCTGCCTTTGGTTTCAAAGACAGCCATTGTATTTAGTTGCCGGGGCATTGCTAGGGGTGCTGGTTTTGAGATATACTTTAGTCTGAATATTTTGGAGAGGTCGCATAGTGGTCTAGTGCGCCGCCCTGGAAAGGCGGTTTACCCGAAAGGGTATCGAGGGTCCGAATCCCTCCCTCTCCGCAAAAATTCGGGATTCAAATTTCCGCCAAGTCGTTAGGTGTTCCAATGGAAGAATTATTAAAATAAGAATATAATATCAAAAAATGAAAGCACAATTTGAACAATCACGAGAAGTCATCCACTCTCCAAGCGAACCTGGGATACCTGCACACCTAGAAGAATTTAGGAAGAAAATAATTGCTGAAAATCCTCTAAGCCCTGAGCAGATCAGATTTTTGGGTGAGGTAAATTTTGATCTCCTTAAAAAAATTTATGCAGACATCGCTTCTCGTTGCGGAATAACATCGGATAAATTTAATTTTATTGACAGGGGCAATATAGTTCGGGGTTACCATGTGAGTCAGTATGACCCAGAAACTAATCTCGTCTTTATTCAAGATCCGAATCAAAGAATAGAAGATGGGGGGCGAAGCAATGAAACATACGATCAGTCTGTGCTTCATGAATATGGAGCAATTGGATATCGTCAATTACATACTTTGATTCACGAAGAGGGGCATTCTGTGAGTCGAAATGTAGCAGTAGTTGCCGACGTAATTTTCCCACCGCGAGATCCTTTTAGTGGTGAGGAAGAAGACAAAAAAGATAGAAAAGTAACATTGCCAATATTTATTCAATCTGGTTGTATGGTTAGTTATCGCGAAGCATTTTATCAAGGTAAACATTCTGTTGACAACGCTACAAATTACATAAAGGACGGTAAACCAATTAAAAAATATAATGGCATGTCTGCTCTAAATGAAGGTATAACTGAGAAACTTTCTAGAGAAGTGATGTTAAGGTACTTAGATGAACTTGGCACTGACTCAGCAGATGTTCAACGAATTAAAGATACTTTTCAAAAAAATAAGGCCGAAAGTTTATCTTATGCACACGAGGTTAATATGATAGAAAGAATAATTGATAAGTTAGCGTCGAAAAATGGACAAACAAAAAAGGTTGCATGGGAAGCATTCGTTCATGCTTATTTCAGTGGTGAGACTTTTGAGGAAGAGGATATTGGGCAATTATTTAGTGAAACTTTTGGGCCAGAATTTCTAAAAGATCTTTCCAAATATTGGGGTGGTTTTATGGACAAACAATCTCCTTCAATTCATAGTTTTTATAGTAAATACGGTTTATGAAAACTATTGGTTATCTCCAAGAATCACTGCTTTCTTGAATAATTATCATAGTCGCCGAATTTCCGAAAACCCCCAGTCCGAAACCTGCCCGCATTCCTCCCCAGACCCCTCCTGCGGGCGGGAAATCAGCCGAGGCAGGGCGAATCCATTCCCTCAGACAAATTGTTTCGCCCTGCCGAGTCCATTTTATTAGTTTTAATCATTTGGATTTTGCTCGAAATAGTTTCGAACTTTGTCCAACAAACACCGCATATTGAATTGATCTGCCATTAAGGCAGATCAATTCAATATGCGGAGACGGGAGGATTCGAACCTCCGGACCGGTTTAACCCGATCACCTCTTTAGCAAAGAGGCACATTAGACCACTCTGACACGTCTCCAATTTACACCAAATTTTATCACAGGAATCAGCCTCTGGCAATTACCAAACTGATCACTTCTTTAGCGCCACCGCCCTTGAGTGCTCGCGCACAAGCGTTAAGCGTCGTGCCAGTTGTAGAGACGTCATCCACTACTATTATCCTGCGCCCAGCTACCGATACGTTATCGTTCAACGATATCGTGTTCTGAATATTTCTGATTCTCTTTTCACGATTTTCTATCTCAACTTGAGGTTTTATTAATCCAGCTCTAACTAATAACTTAAAATCACTATTAATTAAAAACCTGCCAGCAATATTCTTAGCGATTAATTCACTTTGATTAAATCCACGCCAGTTGTTTCTCTTTCTGCTCAGGGGTACTGCCGTTATAATAGTATCGTCGGTAAATATCTGGTAATCCCTTTCTCCCGACAACCACTTAATATATTTGTCGGCAAGACTCGAGAGGGGATTGGCAAGTTCTTGAATAAAATTATATTTTAGACACTGGATCGCTTTTTTAACTAACCAATTATCGTAATCAGCAACCACGAGCAACTGATCTATTGAATTATCTTCGGAGCAACTTAAGCAGGTAATACCAAGATTTGTTTTTAATCCGCAATCTATGCACCTGAAATTTTTATTAATTGGCACACCTACCAAACAATGATTACATACATAGGATTCGCCAATCCGACCACAGCCAATACAGCGCGAAGGAAATACAAGATCCAAAACCCACTCATTGATTTTACTTAATAAATTCACAATTGTTGCTTTTCGTCTTTTATTATTGTGATATACTTATTCTAATAAAGATTTTGTCGTAAGCAAAACACATGTTTGGATTATTTAAGCCCAATGGCAAACTCGGCATAGACATCGGAACTGCCTCTATTAAGATAATTGAACTTGAGGATAAAAATGGCCATTTTGGTCTGGCTAATTATGGGCTCTTTGAGCTTAAAGGATCAACGAACGCAGCAGGCGTTGCCGGACAAAATATACTTAAACTCCCAGATGACGAGATTGTGTGGGGAATTAAGGAGGTTATAAAAAAGGCGAATATTAAATCGGCAAATGTCATCGCTTCAATCCCGTCTTTCTCTACTTTCAGTACAGTTATTCGAATGCCCTACTTGTCTGAACAAGATCTGGCTAGAGCCATTCCCTTCGAAGCTAAAAAATATATACCAATACCCCTGGACGAAGTAAATATGGATTGGTCTATCATTGAAGCAGCTCAAAATAAAAACAACCCTGGAAAACCGATGGTAGACGTATTTCTTGCTGCCGTACCAAAAGTAGAGACTCTCCGTTACCAAAAAATAATGCAGGGCGCAGGATTAACCTTGAAAGCTATAGAGCTAGAGAATTCAGCTCTAATCAGGGGATTAATAGGTAACGATCTTAGTCCGATCGTTGTAGTGAATATTGGCGGTAGAAGTACTTCCATTCTAATTGTTAGTAAGGGTTATGAAAGGATCGGTCATAATTATGAGATCGGCGGATTCGAAATAACCAAATCTATTGCTAGATCGCTGAACATCAGCCCCGAGAAAGCCGAAGAGCTAAAGAAGAAAATGGGCTTAAATCAAAATGATGATAATATCATCCAGCAGGCGATGACATCATTAGTTGATATGATGGTTTTTGAAACAAATAAAACAATTGCTAACTACGAGGAGTTTAGCGGACAGAAAGTTACTAAAGTCATGCTGGTTGGCGGTATGGTTAATATGCCAAATTTCTTAAATTATTTTAAACAAAAGCTAAATAGGGAAGTTTTCGCTGGTAATCCTATGGCACGAGTAGTTATTCCCCAAGACCTTAATAAGATCGTAGGAGAGATATCTAGTACGTTCGCCGTTGCCACAGGCCTAGCCATGCGAGAAATATAATAAAATGGATCAACAGGATCAACAAGCACGAACAGCAGAAGAAGTGTCAACTCCGCCCAAACCAGAACTATCCATGTCTTTGACCCAGTCAATTCCAAACATTAAGACTAATCCCAACCTTATTGCGATATTGGCATATCTAAGTATTCTCGTTTTTATACCATATTTTACTGCAAGCAATAATCCTTTCGTTAGATTTCACGTGAATCAGGGAATAACTTTGCTTATTTTTGAAATTATACTCTATGCTATAAGTGCAATTTTTGGATTTATGATGGGTGGATTTCTCTATGTGGTCATTAATTTTTTACAATTATTCCTTTTTGTCTTAGCAATTATCGGAGTTATCAATGTTGTAAAAAACAAAATAGACCCATTGCCGTTTATTGGCCACATAAACATCTTGTCTTTGTAATTTTCCAACATTACGACCCGCAATTGCGGGTCGTAATGTTTTGTTGATAACATTATTCATAATTAGCGTTATACTTAGTGTGATCAATTATGCCAAATCAAGGAGGGCTACAACTTCTGCCCGAAACTAGAAAATCAATATCGGTAACCGTACCTGGAGAGAACAGGGTGCTTTATATAGGCATCGTTATTCTTATAGTTTCAATACTCTTAACTACTGGACTATGGCTTCTTCGATCAAGGAAAGTCAATGAATTTTCGAAAATTTCGAATGATCTTAAGGCTATTGGCGCTCAAATCGACGCAAACATTGAGATAGTCAACAACGTTGCAACGGTCTCACAGCAAATTGGTAATATATCCAAGCTTTTGGACAACCACATATACTGGTCAAAAGCCCTCGGAAGGATGGAAAATTTATTGTCACCACAGATACAGATAGATTCACTAAGTGGCAACGTTATGTCTGGCGAAATTAGCTTAAAAGCCTTTAGCCCAAGTTACACGATTATCGCCAGACAAATTGCTTCTTTCGTCTCTGATCCGTTTATTAAAGATGTCTCTATTGGTGAAATCACCACCCAAACATCTGGTAGATTAGAGTTTTCTATGATGCTAAAGGTTAATAGCTCTGAATTCTTTAAATACAATCAATGAGCCCCACAGCTAAAAACTATCTTGGTACAGCGTTAATTGCCATCGCTATATTTGTTTTATACGCCTTCGGTTGGAATTATTTTTCGAATATACAGATCTATGGCATCGCTATTAGAGACTCTCAGGCCAATCTGACGGAAAAGGGGTCTGCTTTAGACAAAATCAAAACACTAAGCGAGCAATACCAGGTAAAACGCTCTTCTATCCAAAAAATATCCACCTTAATACCGATAAAAAAGAATACGGCCGAGCTTCTTTCAAGTGTTGAAGAAATTAGCAATGCTACGGGTATTAGAATATCAAAATTATTAATTAGCGACGTAAAAAGCGACGCCACTCGCGACTACAATGAGGTGCGCATAGACATTACTACCAGCGGAAATTATCAATCATTAATCACGCTACTTAAAACTTTCGAACACAATGTCAGACTTTTAGACGTGGGTCAGCTTGCAGCTTCTCGCGATATTCAAAATCCACAAGTCTTGAATCTTAAATTAGTAACTTCGGCCTATTACCTAAAAGATAATGCAACAAACAACAAATAAACTTATCGCTGGTTTAATTATCTTACTCGGACTTGCCGTTGGATACCTTTATGATATCTATTTTGTGGAGTCTTTTAGCCTAGTCAGCCCAGCCTTGAGCCAAAAAGTCAGTCCAGAAAAGCTCCAGAAAATGATTGGCGAAATCAATTGGAAGATTATTGACAGTGATCAATTCAAAAGCCTTGAAGCTTATGGTGAGTCACCGGTTGATAAGGGCGTTACTGGCAAAAAAGACATCTTCGCTCCGATTTAATAATTACAGGCAATGCCCAACAACAGCCCTCAAACTTTAATTAACGAGCTGATTCGCAGTGGTGTACTTACAAAAGATACCGCTGATCAATACGAACTACTGGCCGACCAGCAGGGTCGTGATTTCGGGCAAATTCTGATGGATAAGGGCATAATGACAGATGTAGATTTAACCCAGATTAAATCTACATTATATAAACTGCCCATAGTTGAACTTGATAAAATAGACGTCGATAAGAATGCCCTAAAAGAAATTTCAGAAGATACTGTTACTTTTTATAAAATTGTTCCATTCTCAAGAGATGTCAGTACGCTTCGTATAGCTATCATTGACCCAGAAAATGTGGGTGCCCTTGAAGCTATTAAATTTATTGCTAGTAATAAAGATCTGGCAATAGAGAAATATTTAATAAGCTATAAGGATTTTAACGCTGTCCTGCGAAACTATCGTTCCCTAATCGGTGAGGTAGGGGAGGCTCTTGAAACACTTTCAGAAGAGCTCGAGAACAAGAAAGACAAGGTTGAAGAAAATATGCCCAAGTCGATTGATGAGATTACGGCCGAAGCGCCAGTGACGAAAATTGTTACTGTCATTATCAAGCATGCCGTCGAATCTAGGGCTTCAGATATTCACATTGAGCCTTTTGACGATAGGGTGCGCATAAGATTTAGGATTGATGGTATTTTAGTATCTACCCTTACGCTTCCTAAAAATCTTCATTCAGCAATTATAACAAGGGTCAAAATTCTATCTGATCTAAAAATTGATGAAACTCGTCTGGCCCAAGATGGTAGGTTTGCGATAAATCTCAATAACAAAAAGATCGACTTCCGTGTTTCTACATTTCCCACAAAGAATGGCGAAAAAATCGTATTACGTATCTTGGATCCGCTGTCAGGTAAAATTGATCTGCCTGACCTTGGGCTCGATGGACGACCACTAGAAGTCATAGAGAAAGCCATGAAAAAACCTTTCGGGTCTATCCTTATAACCGGTCCGACCGGTTCCGGTAAATCAACCACTTTAGCTGGTATGTTAAAGCGTATGAATAGTGAGGACGTAAATATTGTCACCCTCGAAGATCCTATTGAATATTTCGTAGACGGCGTTAACCAATCTCAGATACACGAAGAGATCGGCTATACTTTTGCCAGTGGCTTAAGACATATTCTCAGACAAGACCCCGACGTAATAATGGTAGGAGAAATAAGAGACAGGGAAACAGCAGCTCTTGCAACTCAGGCTGCCCTAACTGGACATATAGTACTTTCAACGCTACACACCAATGATGCTATTGGTGTTATTCCTAGGTTAATTGATATGGGTGTTGAAAAATATTTAATACCACCAACCGTCAATGTCGCGGCTGCTCAAAGACTATTAAGACGTCTTTGTCCTGATTGTAAGGCTCAGATAAAGGCCAATGTCGGTGAAGAGAAAATTATTAGCGATTCTATTAAATCCATGCCCAAAGAATATTCTGAGTTATTTTCTAAAAATGGCTATACAATCTATAAGGCTAACGTCGGTAGCGATTGTCGCACTTGTAGTGGTAAGGGCTATAAAGGTCGCATTGGTATATTTGAAATGATGGAAATGACTGTCGAGCTAGAGAAAATAATTTTAGGTACAATTTCTGAATCAGTTATATTCCAAGAAGCAAGGAGACAGGGTATGATAACCATGTTCCAGGATGGTATCTTAAAAGTACTAAAGAGTACGGTCTCACTCGATGAACTCCTAGAAGTCGCTGAAGCCGGAGGTAATGTTGATTAACTAAAATATGGATCAAAAACAATATTTAGATTCGTTACTAAGGATTACTGCGCAGAATAATGCGTCCGATTTACACATATCTCCTGGTCATTATCCGACTATTCGTGTTGATGGTCGTCTTATTGTTTTAGCTGATCAAAAGATACTGGACCCAGAGACAGCAAAAGAATTGGTCTTCGCTTTGCTTGACGATAAAAAGGACCGTTTTCTCTCAGAAAAAGAATTAGACTTCTCTTATGCCTTAGGAGATATTCGCTTTAGAGTTAATACTTACCAAACTCGTAATGGCTATGCATCATCTCTTAGGTTGGTACCAAACGAAATTAAAACGATCGAAGAGCTTGAATTGCCACCTATAATTAAAATATTCAGCAAATTATCGCAAGGCTTCATACTTGTTGTGGGCCCTACCGGCCATGGCAAGTCAACGACTTTGGCATCACTTATTGATTTAATAAATAAGGAGCGCTCAGAAAAGATTGTTACCATTGAAGATCCGATCGAATATATCTTCACTCCCGACAAAAGTGTCATAGATCAACGCGAAGTTTACCAAGATACATTTTCCTTCCACAAGGCGCTACGAGCAACTTTTAGAGAAAATGTTAATGTGATCATGGTCGGCGAGCTACGTGATTACGAGACTATGAGTGCGGCAGTTACGGCAGCCGAAACCGGCCATTTAGTTTTCGCATCACTACATACCAATAGTGCTTCGCAGACGATAGAGAGGCTAATCGACTCCTTCCCATCTAACCAGCAACCACAAATCAGAAGTCAATTAGCCAGCACCCTTTCTGGGGTAATATCTCAGCGCTTATTGCCCCGCACTAAAGGCGGATTAATACCTGCCGTTGAAGTCATGATCGCAACACCTGCCGTCAGATCATTAATCAGAGATAGTCGCCCGAAACAGCTTGATTTAGTAATCGAGACTGGCCAAGATGTTGGCATGATCAGCTTAGATCGATCTTTGGCCGATTTAGTACGAAGAAAAGAGATCTCCATTGAAAAAGCGGAATTTTATTCATTAAACCCATCCGAATTTAAAAACTTATTATAATTATGGATTTTAAATACAAAGCACAAGCTAAGACGGGGGATATGATCGATAGTAAGATTAACGCATCCAATGAAGCGGAGGCGGTTAAGGTACTACAGGCCCGAGGATACCTGGTGCTATCTATTGTTCAAGACAAGAAGAATCTGTTTAATATTGACGTGAATGATTTGTTCTCTAAGCCTAAAACTAAAGATATTGTTGCCTTCACTCGACAACTCTCCACGTTAATAGATGCCGATATGCCACTAGCTGCCGGATTACGTACCCTAGCCAAGCAATCAGAAAAACCTGCCCTTGGAAGAATTATTACTTCTATAGCAGATCAAGTAGAATCTGGGTCTTCTCTCTCGGCTTCTCTTTCTGCTTATCCGGAGCTATTTGGTTCATTTTATATAAAACTAGTTCAGTCCGGAGAGATAACTGGTAAGCTACAAGAGACTCTGTTGTATTTGGCTGACTACCTTGAACGAGCACAAGGAATTAGCTCTAAAATCAGGGGCGCCTTAGCTTATCCAGCATTTATTCTTTTTGCACTTTTGATCGTTGGCGGCATTATTGTCGTATATGTTCTACCTCAATTATTGTCTATATTTAAAGAAGCTGGTGGCACTATGAAACTACCTATTACAACGGTATTTCTAATTTGGTTCACCGATTTCATTAATTCATATATCGTTCAAATCTTTATAGGCCTCATCATTCTAATAGTGGGCACCTGGCGCTACGTTAAAACTCCTGGAGGCCATCGACGCTTAGATATTCTAAAAGTAAAAATTCCTGGCCTAGGACAAGTTTCTAAAAAGCTTTATATCGCCAGGATTGCAGAGAGTCTTTCAACTCTAATTAAGTCGGGCATCCCAATTCTTGATGGCATCAAAATAACTGCGGATCTAGTTGGCAATGATATCTACAGAGAAATACTCCTCCAAGCAGAAGAGAATGTTCGCAGTGGAGGTCTTATATCTCAAGTACTGGAACAGCACGAAGAAATGCCTCCACTTATGACATCTATGGTTGCCATTGGAGAAAAAACTGGAAAATTAGATTTTATGCTTGATCATGTTGCTAAATTTTATAAGACGGAGTCTTATGAAACAATCCAAAACATATCTACGCTTATAGAACCTATTTTAGTTCTAGTATTAGGGTTTGGCGTAGCGGTTCTGGTTTCAAGTGTACTCTTGCCTATATACAGTATGGTCGGAGCTGGTTAATACTGTTTGTTGATATCTTAGTTGTTGTAATTCCTTCGATAGTTGTATAATGATGACATATAAATAGCTTAATTTTTGGCTTACGCCTATCATTTCCGATATCTTGGAAATGCATCGTTCGTAGCTAGAAAAACAAAAAAGTGTTATTTCTCAAAAAATTGTTTAAGAAATCGGATCTCTCTAGAGGATTTACTTTGGTCGAGTTATTGGTGGTTATCGCTATCATCGGCATTCTATCTACCTTACTTTTACTGCAATTAAATATTGCCCGTCAGAAAGCCCGAGATGCTAAAAGAGTTGCGGACATTAACCAGATTCGATCAGCTATGGAGCTTTATTACGACGATAAAGGCTATTATCCTGCATCAAATTTGAATAGTGCTACCGGACTTCTCGTCCTCACACCATATTTAACAAGAGTTCCATCCGATCCAGGTAGAACTGTCTGTCTTCTCGGCGATGCTACGACTGGCTATGTTGGGAGTGGTGCTCCAGGATCTGCTTCAAATCCATGCTATGGCTATGCTTATTACGGTGGAGCTGCCAATGCAACGCCGACGAAATTTCAACTCTGGACGGAGCTTGAACAAAAAGCCGCATCAGCCCTTGGTAACGACTTAGATTTTAATAGTCTTACCGCCGATAGTGCCGGCTGGAGCGGAGCCATGATTGATGGCGCCCAAGAAGCAGCTGATACATGTCTAGCTACAGTTGTTGACTGCGTTTACGATGTTGGTCAGCCAAACTAAATATATAGATCTTAAAATCGACCGCCAACAGCGGTCGATTTTTTAACTCTTTTTTCTTGATTGGATATTTGTGTTATTTTTATTGTATGCTATTTATTTTTATCTTCTTGGTTGGTTCGTGTGTCGGAAGCTTTTTAAGTGTTCTAGTCTCTAGGCTTGATCGAAAGCCAGGAATTATCAGCGGAAGATCTGAATGTCCAAAATGCAATGGACGCCTAGCCTGGTATGATCTCATACCTATCGTCAGTATTATCTTGCTTCGATTCCATTGTCGTAGATGCAAGTCTCAGATAGCACCTATGTATCTGATTACTGAGGCTATAACTGGTATAATTTTTGTAGCTACTTACGTCCAGTTTATCCAATTTGGGTGGCTTTTGTTTATTATTAATCTAGCAATTGCGTCTCTTCTGGTATCACTTATTTTCTTTGATTATTTATATTTTATTATTCCAGACAAGATTATTATTTCTATTTTATTTCTCACTTTATTATTAGACATTCAATCTAAAAGAGGGGACCTACTGATAACGTTTATAACTGGTTTAATTTTAGCTGGAGTATTTGCTATAATGTATCTAGTATCGAAAGGTACCTGGATCGGTCTTGGCGATATAAAACTTATTTTTACAATCGGCTTTTTGCTGGGCTATCCGAATGGTTTTATTGCCATTGTCAGTTCGGTGTGGCTTGCTACTCTCATCGGCCTAGGCTTATTAATAGCAAAAATGGCCACGCCCAAGACAGCAATCCCTTTTGGCTCATTTATTTCTATCGTATCCTTAATAATATTAATATATCAAAATGAAGTACAAAAAATCGCAAGTCGATATTTCTTCTAAGGAGATGGTCGTAGCTCAAATACTTTTGTTAATCGTTTTGGGTTGTTTAATATTTCTAATCAAGTGGTCATTTAAAGACACGGATTCTGACATGGCCTATCTAGAGTTACAGGTAAATGGCCAGCGACGAGCATTCGAGGGTCGTGTCGGGGAAGAAATGACCTTGCTGGACGCCCTCTATCTATCCTCTCGTGCAGGGAATATCGACTTCAAATATACACCTCAACCCAGAGCTAATGCCAGTATTCTCCAGTTATCGGGTATTGCTCAAGAAAAATATGAAATATATCTGAATTCTATTGGCATTCCCATTGAGCGATTGAGCACCGAGAGAATAAGAGCAAATGATAATATTATAGTCAAGGCAATTGAAATTAATAATTAGTGGCTTTTCATCAGAAAAAAAGTGAGAGTGGCTTTACTCTAGTCGATATATTAGTTGCGGCCACGATTATGACGCTCATGACTGGGATACTTTTAGCTAATTTCTCAAAAGCGAGAATCAATCTTTCCGAATCTTCGGCCATCATCATTGGTGCCATTCGTAAAGCCGAAGCAAAGGCTATCTCGAGCGCTCTCATTAACGGAACAGATGGCCCTTATCATCCCTGCGGTTATGGTGTTATGTATAATAATATATCTTCAGTAGCCATTTTTAGTGGCCCTATTGAAGAAAATTGCACCGACAACAAATATGGCCCAAGCTATTCCGTATTTGAAACCATAAAATTAGTTGATCCGAGAATTGAGATAAGAAATATTTCTAGAAGCTTCTACGATATATTCTTCAGGCCACCAGATCCAAGGATGTACATAGATGGGATCGCTAATTTTGGAAGTTCCGAAAGAATACTAATCAGCCGTATTGGAGCTAGCTGTGACGAACAAAATTGTCAAACTATTTGTGTATACGGAACAGGGCGAATAGAAACTTTCCCTAACCTTATCGAATCATGTCCATAAAGAACTCCCAAGGAGGTTTTACTATTATTGAATCGCTAGTTGCACTAGCCATATTAAGCTTGGCACTGACGCCAATGCTTGTAGTCGTTACCATGTCTTCGAGAATTGCCACTTCTGTTAAAAATAATCTAGTAGCAGCACTACTAGCTCAAGAGGGGATAGAAGTTATTCGAGCAATACGAGATACCAACTGGCTCAATGGACAGTTATTTTATACTGGCCTTAACGAAGACGCAGAAACTGGAACTACAAAAGATGGCCTAGTCCAATATAATACAACTGGTAGTTTACTGCCCTATAATGCTGATGCTAAGCTTTATTTAGACAACGTCAGTGGAATATACAGCTACGATAGTAGCCCTAGCTCGTCACCAACCATCTTTACTAGAAAGATGTCCGTCACAAAAATAAGCGATGCTGAGCTGAAAATTGTTAGCGAAGTTACATGGAATGAGCCACCCAGATTAAAAATTATCAGCGTCGAAAGTCATTTATTCGACTGGAAATAAATGAAATATAATTTATTAAAAGACAATCGAGGCTTTACTATTGTTGAAGTGATCGCTTCAGTTTTTATATTCTCGGTTATTGTGACTACCGTTGGTGGTATTTTTGTTAGATCTTTAAGTATTGAGCGCAAGAATTTTTCTGCACAGAAAGTTCAAGAAAATTCATTACGTGCACTCGAGATGATGGCAAGAGAGATTAGAATATCTAGGATAGCCACCGCCGACTCAGATTGCCTTGCCTCGTCTATATCTCTTATTCGTCCTGCTATAGGTACCGTAGATTACACGCTTATCTCTGGGCAGATATTCCGCAAAGAGGGTGCCGCCGATGCCGCAGCAATAACTTCAGCTGATATAAATTTTAATAAACTGAGCTTCTGTGTTGATGGATCGGCAAGTAATGACAGTGAACCTACGCGTGTAACAATCTTGACTCAAGTTGAGAATATTAATGGCATTGAAACTTATACACTTAACCTCCAAACAACAATAATATCACGTGATCTAAGCGATGACTTCCAAAATTAAACAAAAAGGATCAATATTAGTTTTTTCGGTCATGATCCTGACTATTCTTTTGACTATCAGTATCACCATGGCCAAGATTTTCATTCCAAAAATTCGAGTTGCTACCGAAGCTGCCAATTCGGTCTCTGCTATTTTTGCGGCTGATACTGGTATTGAATGGTGTCTTTATACATTTCGCCATGATACTAATTATGCTAAGCCAAGCATGACGAATAGTGCAATAAATTACTACTCAGTTTACAAAGGTTCTGATCCTATTGAATTGTCGGCAGCACCTTTTTGTGGTCCAGAGATAGTCCCAATGCCTAATTTTAGGTCTGTGGGAACTTATGCCGGAGTTAGCCGTTCTATGGAAATCTACAGAAGCGAAAACTAATTCAACCCAAAAGAGCTTTAAAAAAGGCGTCTTTTTTGCTATAAATAGTCGTCATGAATAAAGTTGAAGCCAAGAGAAGGATTAAAGCTCTGACAGATTCTTTGAATCGTCATAATTATCTTTATCACGTATTAGATACACCGGAAATATCCGATCAAGCTTTTGACACTCTCAGAAATGAATTAGCTGCTTTGGAAAAAGAATTTCCGGATCTCCTGACCGAAACCTCTCCTACTCAAAGGATCGGAGGGTCATCCTTAAAGGGATTTACTAAGTTTAGACACACAGAAAGGATGCCATCCTTAAATGATTCATTTGACTTTGAAGACGTTAGTCAATGGTCAGATCGTTTAGAAAAAAATATTGAAAACTCCACTCAAGAAGGCTTTTACTGTGAGCTCAAGATTGATGGACTAGCACTTGAAATGATTTATAAGAATAGCGCTTTAGTCATCGGAGCAACAAGAGGTGACGGTATTATTGGAGAGAATGTTACTCAAAATATAAAAACTATTGACGCAATACCACTTAACCTTCTACCCGCTGATGATATAGTGAGAAATCTTAACTCATTTGGATTAACTCACATTAAGAATAGGGTTTTAGCTGCTCTACATAGTGAAATAGTTATCAGAGGTGAGGCTTTTATTGATAAGGTAGCATTCCATAAAATAAATGTCCGACAGATTAAGCTGGGAGAGAAGAGCTATGCTAATCCACGCAATCTTGCGGCTGGATCGATCCGTCAGCTAGATCCCAAAATTACAAGATCCAGGAAACTCGACTCTTATGCTTATGGCATCATAACTGATTTAGGCCAAATTACCCACGAGGAGGAGCATACATTATTGAAAGCTCTGGGCTTCAAAATTAATCCCCATAATACATTCTGCAAAACCATAGAAGACGTCAGAAATTTCAGAGATTACTGGGAATCTCATCGTGATAAATTAGCTTATGAGATCGACGGCATAGTAGCTATCTTAAATAGTAATCGCCATTTTAATCAGATGGGTTTTATAGGTAGGGCACCACGGGCAGCTATTGCTTTTAAATTCGCTCCGGCTGAATCTCAAACGATAATTCAAGACATCGTCGTACAGGTTGGTCGAACTGGCGTGCTTACACCAGTGGCAATTCTACAACCTACTAACATTGGTGGGGTAATTGTATCTAGGGCAACACTTCATAATCTGGACGAAATCCGCAGACTAGATGCGCTAATAGGCGATACGGTTGTGGTAGGCAGGGCTGGAGATGTTATTCCAGATATAAAAATGGTTCTTAAGGATTTACGTAACGGTAAAGAAAGAAATTTTTCTATGCCCGAAAAGTGTCCTATATGCGATGGGCCTATTGAGAAAATCCTAGGGCAAGTTGCCTACAAATGTATAAATAAAAATTGCCCAGCCATAAAAAGAGAGGGGATATACCATTTCGTCTCTAGGCGTGCATTTAATATTGAAGGCATTGGGCCAAAAATAATTGATCAACTGATAGAAGCGGCCTTAATAAAAGACCCGGGAGATTTATTTTATCTGACCAAAGAAGATTTATTGAATCTGGATCGTTTTGGTGAAAAATCTGCCGAAAATACAATTACATCTATTCAATCCAGGAAGAATATTTCTCTGGCTAAATTTATTTATGCCTTAGGCATTGGTCATGTTGGAGAAGAAACAGCAATCGCCTTAGCAAATAAATTTAATAAAATCGATGAGTTAAGAAGTAGCAACAAAGATGCCCTTGAGAAGATTAATGATATAGGACCTATAGTGGCTAACAGTATACACGTCTGGTTTCAAAACCCCTATAATATAAAATTACTAGATAAACTCACTAAAGCTGGAATATCTACAACTAAAATGGCTGGCCCACGAGTTAATGAGTTTATCAACGACAAGACATTCGTTTTGACTGGTTCTCTTGACGCTATATCCCGAGATGAGGCCAAAGATAAGATTAGAAATCTAGGAGGTAAGGTTTCTGATTCTGTTTCGAAAACGACCAACTATGTAATAGCCGGCTCCGACGCTGGATCTAAGCTTGATAAAGCTACAAAACTTGGAGTAAAAGTTATAGGTGAGAAAGAGTTTCTAGAAATGCTCGCGATGTGATAATCTACATTACATGGGTGTGGCCGAGAAAAGGCATATGAACCACAATCCATCACCCGATAGGCTGAAATCCCTATCCGTCCACTCCATTTATTAAAATGCTAACCGATAAAGACATCGAGCACGTTGCTAAACTTGCTCGAATAAAAATCTTACCCGAAGAAATCCCTCAAATGAGAGAAAAACTTTCATCCATTTTTTCATACATTGAACAATTAAATAATATTAACACCGACGGGATCGAGCCAATCTTTCAAACTACAGGCATTATTTCAGCCCTCCGCAATGACAAAATAGAAAACATAGATTTAGATGACAATTCAAACATATCATTATTGAAACAAGCACCCGATATTAGAGATAATTTTGTTAAAGTTGGATCAGTATTAGGAAGATCTAAGAAATAATGAAGCTGGATAATTATACAATCAAATCAACCCTTGAGGGCCTACGATCTAAAGAATTCTCAGCAGAAGAAATTTTTAATTACTACATTGAAAAGATTGACAAAGAAAATCCCAAACTCAACGCCTATTTGGACATCCTACCTTTTAAGCACAATAATCAACAAGGTATATTGGCAGGCATACCGGCCGCTATAAAAGATAATGTCTTAATTCAAGGATTTAAGTGTACTGCCGGATCTAAGATTCTAGAAAGCTATATCGCAAGCTATGACGCAACAAGTATCCAAAAACTTAGAGAAGCAGGCGTAGTGTTTATGGGTAAAACAAATTTAGATGAATTCGCGATGGGCTCATCGACAGAAAGTTCTGCTTACGGGCCAACACGAAATCCAGTTGATCTTTCTCGTGTTCCTGGCGGGAGTTCCGGAGGCTCTGCCGCCGCCGTTGCCGCTGATCTAGCCGTCTTTGCTATAGGTTCCGATACTGCCGGATCGATAAGACAACCGGCTGGTTTTTGTGGTGTTGTCGGTCTTAAGCCAACATATGGTCGTGTCTCACGTCATGGTTTAATTGCTATGACTTCATCACTTGACCAAATTGGCCCTATTACAAAAAATGTCTATGACTCAGCATTATTATTAAATATCTTATCTGGCCATGATAGATACGATTCGACTACTGTCGATAAAAATATTCCAGACTTCACTAAAGATCTAGATAAAAGTCTGGAATATTTTTATCGCGGGGTACCAAAAGAATTTTTCCGCGAGGGCCTAGACCCTGAGGTAAAAGAAAGCATAGAAGAGGGGATCGCGATACTTGAACGTCTTGGTTGCGAGATCAAAGAGATCACACTACCTCATTCAGAATATTCAATTGCAACATATTATATCATCGCCCCATCAGAAATATCCTCTAATCTTGCGCGATTCGATGGAATACGTTACGGTCTCTCAGATAAAACTGCCACTTCATTAATAGACACCTATATCAATTCTAGGGAGCAGGGCCTTGGAACTGAGGTAAAGAGAAGGATTATGCTGGGTACATTCGCTCTCTCTTCGGGATATTATGACGCCTATTATTTAAAAGCTCAAAAGGTTAGAACTTTAATAAAGGGGGACTTTGATAAAGCTTTTAAAGAAGTTGACGCAATTGTTGGACCAACAAGTCCGAGTGTTGCCTTTAAAATCGGCGAAAAATCATCCGATCCTCTATCTATGTATCTGTCAGATATTTATACAGTACCGGTTAATTTGGCAGGATTGCCTGGCCTATCAATACCCGTTAGACCCGGGGGAAAAAGTCATTTGCCCGTCGGCTTTCATATTATTGGGAAACCCTTTGACGAAGGCGCGATTCTGCAAATTGCATATCAATTAGAACAAGAAATTAAAAATGGATAATCCTGATATTTTTGAACAATTATTTACGAGCTTATTCGACTTCTCAAATATTGGTCTGGGCGATTTCACCGTGGCCCGAGTATCAGATTTTTACGCATCTATTTTAAGCTCATCAATTGTTTGGGATGCCAAGGCAATATCATTAGCTATCTCGATAGTCTTACTAGCAGTGGTTATTTATCTAAATCTTAAACTTGGCAAATTTAAATCTTTGGCCAAAGGTATTATCCAAAACATACAGGCCCCAATATTAAAATCAGACGACGGCCCCACAAAGGCACGCTGGGAAGAGATATCGCGACACGTAGACTCTACGAAAGAAGCTGAGTGGAAATTTGCAATCATTGAAGCTGATAAGTTGATGGATGACACGCTGAGAAAGGCTGGATTTCAAGGCACAACAATGGGAGAAAGACTAATGAGTATCCAAGAAGGTCAGTTGGAATCACTACAATTGATCTGGGAAGCTCACAAGATAAGAAATAGGCTTGCCCATGATTCTAATTATTTCCTTCGACATGCCGAAGCAAAAAAAGCCATTCAGCTTTATGGCCGAGCCCTAGAAGAATTCCGAGTTATTTAAACCTCATCCATTCTTCTAGCTGTGCTAGTGGTAGTTGTGCCCCGATAGCAATAGACGTTGCAAGCGCATCAGGATTCTTATCGTCTGGGTTTTCAGAATATCCACCACACTTCTTTCCTTTCCAATCAACTATCTTAAAACATGATTCCATAAAAGTAAGCCCTCGATCAATTGCATCATCCACCTCAGGTAACCCCTCTTTATCTAGGATTTTGAGAGTTGAAATCCCAAAAGCAGTTTGCGGAACAGCAGGATTCCAATCTTTGGCTGTCCATCGCCCATCTGGCGCTTGGTCACTTATAGTGATGTCAATAAGTTTTTTGACCCGTGGTATCGATTCCCCCAACTGACCAAGAGATATAACCACATGACTACGCTGGTGATTATCAGAAGACCACTCGTCAAACCTGCCATGCACTGCCTCAATGTATTTATTTACCCATGGTGGTCTTTGTCCTACCGTAACGAAACACCCCACATAACCCCAGAGTCCGCCCCAATAATTTCCACGTTCATGTTTTTCATTATGCGTAAGAACTTTTTCCCAAGTATCAATACTTAACAGAAATGGCTCTAACGACTTCTTTGGCACGGCACCAATGTGTTTATAGAACATAAAAGCCTGGGCAGTAATCGGCACATAATGTTCATGACCGGTTTTCCACGTTCCATCATCAGACTGAATACTATTAAATTCTTCCAAAATGGTTTCAATCTCCGGAATTTTTTCACCCAAAAAACGAAAAGAGTCCAAAACAAAAAGTAGATTGAGAAAAGTCAACGACTTTCTCCCACGAACAAAATAGTTCAGCGTATTTAATAATAATTCTTTTTTGGGAGGATCAAACATACTGTAAGTATATATGTTTTAACTCACCACCAAAACCTTGACTTTCCTGTCGGTAGGTGTATAATATTTAATGGAAGGAATAGTTCCTTGCCAAGACAGGAGGGTGTCATGCGTTATAAGACAACTTTTCGGATCAGTTGGTTCACTGCGGGGGAAAAAGTGGAAAAGCATTTCCTCGGCGGGTGGGGGCCCATTTATTGGCCGGAGGAGAAGAGGGTAGTGTTAGAGATTTCAGCTTTTTCCCGAGAAAAAGCAAGGGAAAAGGCGAAAGAGTTGATCAGAAAAGAAAATGTTAACCCAAAAGGAGGTACCCTCTTCAACTTAATTTGGAAAGGGAAAACCGTTTACGACATGAATGTTAGTCTGGAGAGAGTTAGGTTAAAATAACTTCTCCAGTCATGCAACACACTGTGTGTTGCCACCCCGTCCTGTCGTTGTGAGCTCATGGACGTAAATCCCAGAACTCTCGAAATCTCATCCATCAGGTTTCCTGATGGTGAGTAGTAAAATGAACGTTAAAAATTAATTTTCATTTTACTACTCAATAGAACAAAACCCTCAATCAATTGATTGAGGGTTTTGTTCTATGGTGGGCGCTTGAGGATTCGAACCCCAGGCCTACTCGGTGTAAACGAGTCGCTCTAACCAACTGAGCTAAGCGCCCGCACTTGATATATATTTGAGGTTAAATTATAGCATAGAAAACGTTAATTATCAAATTATCTATCACCTTAACTCGCTTTAACGTCTTCAGGCATCAGCAGATTTTTCAGAATTAAATTGTTATTAAAAAGGAGGGGTGCCACAACCAAAAACAGGGCCTCATTTTTGTTATCAGAAAATGGCCAAGTTCCTTTTAATTTCCTTCCTCCTTTGATAATTAATCGTGACATATATCGCGTTGAAAAAATATCACGTAAATGCTAGTATGACAAGGTTCAACATGACACATTGCCCCTGTCGTTCAAAGGATAGGACGCGGGTTTCCTAAACCCTAAATCCAGGTTCGATTCCTGGTGGGGGCACACTGATTAATACTATGAAATTACCAGTAGAAATAACTACACTTATTAGATCCCTCAACGACGAGGATTTCGAAGCGTATGCCGTGGGCGGATGTGTACGTGATTTGATATTGGGTAAGAAACCGAAAGATTGGGATATTACAACTAACGCTAAGCCAGAGCAGATTCAGAAAATATTTCCGGAGAATTTCTACGAAAATACATTTGGTACTGTTACCGTGAAGACAGAGTCAGAAGACGAGACACTTAAGCAAATTCAGATAACACCTTATCGCATAGAGGGTAAATATACCGATAAGCGCCATCCAGGCGAGATTGAATTCGTAACAAATCTAATCGATGATCTTTCTAGGAGAGATTTCACCATTAACTCTCTGGCCATAGATAAGGATGGCACCATCAAAGATCTTTATAATGGACAAAAAGATATCAGGGATAAAATAATAAGAACCGTTGGAAAACCAGAAGATAGGTTTGGAGAAGATGCGTTACGCATTCTCCGTGCTGTAAGGTTTGCTACAATTTTGGGATTTAAGATTGATACTGAGACGGCTACTGCCATTAGAAATAATGCTGGGTGGCTGACTGCCATATCAAAGGAAAGGATTCGTGATGAGTTTATAAAAATAATAAACTCAGATAATGCCTATGCTGGAGTCCTGCTCCTTGAAGAGCTGGGCCTACTTGTGCATATTGCACCGGAGCTAAGAGAGGGGATTAACGTTGGGCAAAATCTTCATCATATCTACACGGTCTGGGAACACAATCTTTTAGCATTAAAATATTGTGCTGATAAAAGATATTCCACAGAAGTACGTCTTGCTGCGCTCTTTCATGATATTGGTAAGCCCCAAACAAAGAATGGAGATGGTCACTATTCTACTTTCTATGGTCACGATATCGTAGGAGCTAAGATCACGGCCAAGCTTATGGAACGATTAAAGTTTCCTAAAGAAACTATTGAAAAGGTTACCAGGCTGGTTCGCTATCATTTGTTTTACTATAATGTCGGCGAAGTTACCGAATCTTCAGTTAGAAGACTCTTGGTCAATATTGGGCTGGAAAACGTGGAAGATTTGATAAAAGTCAGAGAGGCAGACAGGATCGGTTCGGGCGTACCTAAGGCTATGCCGTACAAGCTTAGACACTTAAAATATATAATAGACAAAGTTTCCCATGATCCAATTTCTGCCAAGATGCTTAAAATCAACGGCAACGATCTCATGGATGAGCTGGGTATTGCACCTGGACCCAAAGTTGGTTTAATATTGAGTACGCTATTAGCTGAGGTGCTAGATAAACCCGAGAATAATCAAAAAGAGTTCTTGATTAATCGCATCAAGGAGCTTGACGAAAAATCGCCCGAAGAGCTAAGAGAGTCGCTCAAGAAAATAGAAAAAGCGATAGAGCTCGAAGAGCAGGAAAGAATGAAGAAATATTATGTTTGAAATTAATTAGGAGTTTTATCGGGCCGGAGTATGTCGGTAGTACGCACGATTCGGGTTCGTGAAGACCGAGTTCAATTCTCGGCGGCCCGACAAATAAATTAAGCATGGGCCTATGGTCTAGTGGTAGAACACGTCATTCGCATTGACGAGATGGCGGTTCGATTCCGCCTAGGTCCACCGTTCCGTTAGAAATAGTTACTAAACAATAATAGCTGGATAGAGGCGTTCACATTTATATATCCCGCGTAATTTCTACCAGAGTCTATTGATGGATAATAAAATATTCAAAGGATTAAATGACCAGCAAATCAGGGCTGTCAAAATAGTAGATGGCCCTGTTTTGGTTATATCTGGTCCAGGATCTGGTAAGACAAAATGTTTAACTCATCGCATTGCCCACTTAATCGAGAATGGCGTACATCCGGAAAACATATTAGCCGTCACATTTACGAATAAAGCGGCCGAAGAAATGCGCTCTCGGGTTGCTCATATCCTAGACAGGAAGTACGATTCGACAAAAAATAATTATTTTATGCCAGGCATGCCCTTGCTTGGGACTTTTCATTCAGTCTGTCTACGAATTTTAAGAAAAGAGATTGAACGCTTGGGCTACAGTCAAAATTTTATAGTCTTAGATAGCGACGAGCAAGTTTCTTTGGTAAAGAAAATCATGAATGCTCAAGAAATTGATGTTAAAAAATTTAACCCTCGAGCAATACTATCTAAAATATCAAAACTCAAAACAGACTTAACTGGACCCGAGGATGTCCCTCAATCTGATTTCTACATGAACCTTGTGGCACGAATATACAAGACTTATCAATCAGAATTACGCCGTTTAAACGCTGTCGATTTTGATGATTTAATTGTTTTGACCGTCAGGCTGTTTCAGAAACAGCCTGACGTGCTGGAGCATTATCAGAGCATTTGGCGCTATATCTTAGTCGATGAATATCAAGATACGAGTCACGATCAATATATGCTTCTTAAATTATTATCAAAGAAACATGAAAATCTATTTTGTATAGGCGATGATGCCCAGTCTATATATCAATTTAGGAAAGCTGACATTCGCAATATATTAAACTTTCAAAAAGATTATCCCAAAGCTCAAGTAGTTTTACTCGAGCAGAATTATCGATCCACTAAAAATATTCTCGCCGCAGCGCAAGAAATAATATCCAACAATCGGGGGCAAATCCAGAAATCGCTCTGGACTGATAATAGTGGGGGAGAGAAAGTATTAATTAAAGAAGTTTTAAACGAGCGTCGCGAAGCAAGTTTTATCGTAAACAAGTTACGCGAGCTAGAGAAAGAAACATACAAATTAAAAGACTGCGCTGTCCTATATCGTACTCATGCCCAATCTCGAGCTATTGAAGAAGCCCTGATATCAAATGCTGTGCCCTACCAAATAGTCGGCGGAGTAAAATTCTACGCCCGCAAGGAAATCCGAGATATTTTGGCTTATCTAAAAATAATTGCTAATCCTTCTGATATTCTAAGTTTTGAACGAATTATTAATATTCCGCCAAGGGGTATTGGCGAAATTGGATTAGATAAAATCTTATCCATGGACCGCAATGATGTGTTCAAGGCTCTAGATAAAGCCATTAAAGACGATGCCCTGCCTAAGAAAAAAATAGAATCACTAAAGACATTTAAACTGTTGCTAATTAAAATTCACGGAGCGGCTAAGAAGGATGCGCTAAGTAAATTAATTCAGTTTGTTATAGAGAAGGCTGATTACGAAAATTATCTAAGAGGGCTAGCAAGCCGAATCCAATATGAAAATACCGATGACCGTATGGAGAACTTGAGAGAGCTCCTAACCGTAGCTAAGCGTTACGATAATGATGCGAATAAGCTTTCTGCCCTAAGTCATTTTCTTGAAGATATTGCGCTTCTTCAAGATACAGATGACCTCCTAAAAGCCGAGAATCGTATAACTCTAATGACAATGCACGCCTCAAAAGGCCTTGAATACCCTGTAATTTTTATGGTTGGACTCGAAGAGGGACTATTTCCACAAAATAGAGCCATTACAAATCCTATTGAGCTTGAAGAAGAGCGCCGGCTTTGTTATGTTGCTATTACTAGAGCTAAAGAAAGATTATTTATAACTCACACGAGATTCAGAAATATATTCGGATCATTGGAAGTTAATCTACCATCTCGATTCATAGCCGAGTTACCACCTCATGCCATTAATTATCACGTCGACAACGCTAACTATTATAGTGATGATACTGAAGAAAAAATATTCTATTAAATGAAACTCGTACCTAAAAAATCCTTAGGTCAGAATTTTCTTCATGATCCGAAGATTTTGACAAAAATTATTGCGTCGGCGGATTTTAGTAATGATGACATAGTTCTTGAAGTCGGTCCTGGTACTGGTAACTTAACTACTTTAATTCATCCCAAAGTCAAAGAAGTGGTTGCCGTAGAGAAAGATAATCGAGCAATAGGAGGGCTGAGAGATAAATTCAAAGATTCAAATGTAAAGATAGTTGAAGGTGATATCATGAGGTTTAATCCGCTAGACCATGGCCTATCGGCTAACAATTATAAAATAGTTGCCAATATCCCTTATTATATAACCTCCAATTTCCTAAGAATTACTCTCGAGGATTGGCCACGACCAAAATTAATAGTCTTAACAATCCAAGAAGAAGTTGCACGAAGAATAATGGCTAAACCGCCGAAGATGAATGTTTTAGCTCTGGCTGTTCAATTCTACTCGGACCCAGAAATTACTGGCCATATTTTGGCTGGTAGTTTTTTCCCAAAACCTAACGTTGATTCAGCAATTATTACACTCCAACCAAAAACGCCGCCATTAGATCCAGATGGTGCTAAGAAATATTTCAGTTTGATTAAATCGGCTTTTGTTGAAAAAAGAAAACAATTAGCAAAAGTCCTCGGTCTAAAATTGGGCATATCCAAAGAGCAGATAGGAGAGGCACTCGTGCGTCTTGGCATCCGCCAAGACGCACGCCCAGAGATTCTTTCTCAAGATCAATGGCTAACTCTCTTGAAGTCTCTAGAAAAATGATATAATCCAATTATGCTAATACATGCGAACATAAAAATTAGTTTAATTATTATTGTTATCATCGCAGTGTTATCTTTAACTTATTCGAGTCAAGTCTTAGCTTTCAGTTCTATTGGCTTTAATACACCGTTTGGCGGAAAAGTTACAATGACTATGAAATGCACGTGCAATAATGATCAAGGAGGCCAGAAGATACTTGTATATGTTGGCTCGCCAAAAGGAGGTACATTTATTAAAAATCTAGCTACTAGGGTTTATAAGAATAATGCTGTTTCTATGGGTAATTGGGTATTGGGTTTGGCTGGTACTGATGAGCAATGTCAAATGCAGAATTACTATCCATATTTCTGCTATACTATAGGCCAGGGCAAGGCCATAACTATGGTCGGCACGAGTGGTTTTGGCTTTGGTTTTTAGCCACAAAAACCCTTTCTCCTAGTACAACTAAATAGCGCCTCTAGAGGCGCTATTTAGTTGTACTAGATATGCACAGATATTTTGGCTAAAAATGCGGGTTAAAGTGGTATAATTTGACTAGATGACAGCCAAAGTTAAATTAATTTTTGGCGTTTTGGGCTTGATTGCCCTTGTTTCGGTTTTGCTTCTTTATCAATACTTTCGATCCGATTCTAGGTTTAATGTCACTAGACAAAAAAGTCCTACTGATCTTTCTACCTCAAATGATCAAGATCAGGATGGACTTTCAGATGCCGAAGAAATGATATGGAACACCGACCCCTTTAATCCTGATACCGATTCTACTAATGCGACTGACAATTTAACCGGACTTGCCTTGGCCGGTCTAGTTGAGGGTTCTCTTAAGCCAGGTAGTCTAAATTACGAAAAGTCTTTAAACGATCTTGCCAATAGTGTGGCTAGTGGTATTAGATTCAGCAAGCCAAAGCTATTTACCATAACAACACTTACTGACACCAAGCAAAATTATACTAATTATTTAAAAAATCTTTCTCCAATATTTGATAAATTCTTAGTAGTTTTCATTGACGAATTAGACACTATGCCAAAGAAACTTGAGATTATGGGCCAATTTGGTCTTTCAGAACCAGGCATTATTAATTACTACTCCGCCAAATCTAAGTCATTTAAAGACATCACTAGTTCTCTTGAGACTATAAAAGTACCCAAATCATGGAAAGATATTCATATAGCCTTAATGGAAATGACCGACGGTCTGTCCGGTGCAAATGATTCTATCTCAAGAGGGCCTAAGGATCCTATCAAAGCTTATGCCGCCATAAATTACGTAAGCAGTGACTATGTAAATCTTCAAGACCTCATCTCAAAGATGGATCAACTAATCACGCAACAGGGTATCGATCCCCAAATTTTAATACCACCAAATCAATGAGACGCCTAATTGTTCTATTTGCGTTGTCTGTCAGCATAAGCCTTGCCATTCCCGCTACCACGCAAGCAGGCACCGTTAAATTTGTATCCTGTATGGTAGGCGGAGCCACAGCGCCCTGGCTTACAGATAAGCTGAATGCTGGGATTAATAAAATTACCGATTATGCTCAGGGTGTATTAACAAAGCTACTCAAAGATAAACTTAAGGACAAGCTTGGTAGTACTATTGGTGGTATGTCAAAGGTTCCAGTCCAAGATAGTGACGTAAAGAATGCCACTGATAAAGCAAAGACGGACATTATCTCAAATGTCAATTCTAAAGAATTATGGGCAGATACCATCGCCAGATGCGGAGCTAGGGAGATATTAAATAAAATTTCAGGAGATATAGTGAACACCGCCCGCACTAGCGGGCGAGACGGAGGTACGACCTTTGTACGTAACTGGAGAAATTTCTTGACTCGTGCTGAATATCGCGGAGAAGATATGTTCCGTGCCATGTTATCCAATACTAATATCTGTAGTTATATGGCTAAAGATGCCAAAGGTGCATTTGATGTAACTAAGACTATTACGCTTCCCGGAGTTAATACTCGAAGTGGCAGTTTAAGTTCCTATGCCCTTCGTGCCAATTGCACTATGCCTAAAGATTTCGATATAGCCAAGTACCAGCAAGATTTTCAGGGTAACGGCGGATGGGAAGCATTTAGTCGTTTGTTGGATGGTGCCAACAATCCCTATGGAATGATATTAATGTCCGCCGACGAAATAGCTAGACAACGAGCTATCGAGCTTGCGGCTGATACTGCTCAAACTGCCGCTAATGATGGCTATTCTGGTATTAGCGGTAAAGATGCTAATGACAGCTGTATGATCAAAGGTATGACCGGAACATGTCTAGTCTATAAAGACATAAAAACTCCAGGTAGCTACCTAGCAGCTAATCTAGCGGCCACAGTCCAGCAAGAGCTAGCTTGGGTCGCAAATGTTGATGAGGTTGGAGAGTTAATTGCTAACCTAACTGAGATTACGCTTAATAGACTGACCAATCTTTCGAATCCGAATGAAGGAAATGCTTATGTCGAAGAACCTCTACCAATAGAACCCACACCGACTGTACCCCCACTGCTAGAGTGCAGCATTGAAGGAGCGTTTCAATACGTAGATGAGATGAGTATGGCGATCATCACGCTAATAGGACAGAATCCGGAATTTTTGAACAGTATGCCTATACTTGGCGGAAATCCGAGACATCCCGAAGAGATATCTTATCCTCAAGCTGATCTCGACAAAACAGCCAATGCTCTTCTGGCGATCATCAAAGAAAACATGACCGACTTTAAGGGCGGCAGGATTTATACGAGTTGCAGCGGATCCGGCAATATCGGCACAGATGCTATCATTGTTGGTAAACAAACCGACCAACGGGGCGAAGTCTATGATTTTAAGAGTGGCGCGGCCGAAGAAGATGGGGATCCACTCAGAGATGCGCTTCAGGCATCAAGTAGCGGTGAGCTAACCAATTGGATACGCTTAGTACCATAACATTTTGAACTTAAGAAAATATTACAAAATCTATTTGCCTGTGTTCGCCATAATATTACTTGGTTGTATTTTTTTCTATGCCAAAGATGCTGTGGCGTCTGCTAATCCTCTAGAATGGATCGGTGGCATCGCATTTGACGGAATAAAAAGCATGGCTTTTGGTTTTATTTGGCTAATCTTCTGGATAATAGGCAAGTTATTAGCCGCCTTGATTATAGCTCTAGATACTTTCTCTAGAATCCCAGTATATCCTAAAGCCGGCGTTCCCGTAGTTGAAGAAATCTGGAAAATAATGCGTGATATGGCCAACATGGCCTTTATAGTAGCTTTGGTTGTCGCTGCGTTTGCTACAATTTTTAATACATTCAGTTCATCTCTGGCCTTCTTCAAAGGAATGAACTGGCAGCAAACATTAGTAAAACTTCTGATCTCGGCCGTCTTGATTAATTTTAGTTTAACGTTAGGCGTGCTTGTTTTAGACATCGCCCAAGTGCCAACTAATATGCTTCTCAAGTCAATGGGAGATATTGCCGGTAATCTTGGCAGTGGCCTAAACCCATCTCAATTCATGGTAGGCAATATCAGTGACGCCAATGGAGTGGCTAATCTGACTGGAGTTTTTGACAAGGCTGGTGGAGCTATGGATGCAACCGGAGGAGCCCTTGTATCCTTAATATTCGGCATCATCTTATTAGGAGCTTTTCTCACTTGTATTTTTACGGGTATTGCATTTATTATCTATCGCATTCCCATGATCTGGATGCTCCTCATGTTTTCACCGCTAATTTGGGTCGCTAGAATATTTCCAGGAGGAGAAAAATCATTTAGTGAGTGGTGGTCAAAACTGATTGGCTGGGCCTTCTTTTTGCCTTATTATTTTTTCTTTGTTTATCTTGCCCTATATTTGCTTGGCAATCAGGATAGGATCATGAAAGCAATTACGCTCAATACAAATACTGCTGTTTATGGGCCAGACATCTCTGTGCAGTTAATATTTTTCTATACGGTGGTCTGTATCATTCTCATGGGTGGTACTAAAATGGCTATTAGCTGGTCCCAATCAACTGGTGCTGCTGGAAAGAAATTCTTCGATTGGGCTGACAAGGCAGCTAAGCGGTCCATACCAATGCTGGGAAGCGTAGAATCTATCAAAAAGGCAGGGACACAAAGATTCGAAGAGATCCAGAAGAAAGGACTGCCTGGGCGCTTTAGTATGCTTTATGGTGGTGACGCAGCAATTACACAGAGAGATGCCTATTGGGCCAAAAAGCTTGGAGTATCAGGGGCTGGACCGAAGTATCAAAGATTACTGACCGATAAGGCTAGTGAAGAATTTAAATTAATTGAAGAACAATTTGACTTGGGTAAACTCGACACGAATCAGATATATAACCTGGCAAAAAATTCTAAAGCTACCGATGCTAAGGGACTTGCTTACAGAAAGATGGCGGCAAAAGTCGGAAAGCTTGATAATGCATTATTTACTGACACACTTATACAATTAAAAGACAATCCAGCGGCAATAAAAGACTTCATGAGCTCAGCTAAAGAATCCAAATTTAGAAATATATCGGCAGACGATATGGCTAGAATGGCCGCTGGTGCCAAAGGCATAACAAAAGATGGCAAGGCATTTGATTATTCAATGCTTAAAGACGGGGCTTATATGCCCATGAGACGAGATCTATATAAGCACCTTCAATCTGACACAAAGAACCTAGCCAAACTTGAGAAGGGTCAGATAGAAGAAGCCTTATCCGTATTCGGAGGAGATACAACCGCTGATGGTTTTGCCTTCATGAAAGATCTAAGTAAGGCCAGGCCAGACTATGGCTATACTTATAAAGTGAATACCGATATAAAACGAGATGAAGCCATTAGGAAATATAATGAAAAGCATCCTGGGAATCAGATACAGCTAGGACAGCCCCTGAGCGAAGATGACGATAAACGCCTGAGAACAGACCATTATGTCGGAGCTCTGGGAGACTTGAAAGACATAGCTAATCTACCATTTAAGGATGTGTGGAACACCGAGGAATTCAAGGCAGCTATGATTATTAAATACTCTTCTGGGAAAACATCTAGTACTAATAAGGCACTCGATAATTTAGAAAATTTCTGTAGAGCTGCCCCTGATCAGGCCGAGAAGATTGATGTGCTTAGTTCTATTAGAAACGGTATACAAGAAGTTTGGGAGAGGAGAGGACCAACGCAAAATCCAAACGACTTAAATCTCGACATGGATAACGATGATGATGGAGATACTGTTGACCTTGCAGACGATAATGGCCCGCCCACAGCATCTGGTGTTAGTGCAAGAAATCAAAAACCACGAATTGTAACCGCTGACTTAAATCAAAACAATATCATCGACTTGAGAGATAAAAAAGAATGAGATTCCAACTACCACAATTCATAGAGACCGAGACCAAGCTTGTTGGTCCTTTCACTTTAAAACAATTCATCTGGATCGCAGCCGGTGGAGCTATCCTGTATCTTGCCTTTCTTATTCTCGGTCCAGGCATATGGTTCATCTTAATTGCTATTTTAGTTGGTGCCGGCGCTATATCAATGGCTTTTGTTAAGATAGACGGCATGCCTCTTTTAAATTATATTCTTTATGCGCTTAACTTTACTATTAGTCCAAAAAGATATCTCTTCAAGAAAAATAGTGATAAAATAGACTTACCTTATTAATATATATGGCCCAAAATAGCACAAAAGATTTAGTCCAGATCTATGATATTAAAGATGGAATCGTCATCTTAAAAAACGGTGCCCTGCGTTCAGTGCTTAAGGTAAGTGCAATTAATTTTGAGTTGCGATCAGAAGATGAGCAAATTGCTATTGTTCAGAATTTTCAAAACTTCATTAATTCTGTAGATTTTCCAATTCAAATTATGGTTCGCTCTGTGCAATTAGATCTTTCAGATTATGTTAGATCGCTAACTGAGGCTACTGATAATATGAGCAATGAATTACTAAAAATTCAGGCCACAGAGTATGCCAAATTTGTCGGCGAATTGGCTCAGTTATCTAATATTATGGCTAAAAGTTTTTATGTTGTCGTGCCATTCTATGCCGTTGAGATTCCTACGAGTAGAGGTATTTTTGATGGCATTAAGGGTATATTTGGGAAGTCTAAGCCCCTTATTGACCGTTTTGATGATACTTATGTTGAAAAATACAAGACCCAGCTCATACAAAGAACAGACTTGGTAATGAGCAATCTTGTCGGTTTAGGCCTAAGAACAGAATTATTGCGCGGAAATGACTTGATGAATCTCTTCTATGTTTTATACAATCCGGGCTCTCGG
>Ga0209319_1000478_pt1 | contig 50805 bp, 54 predicted proteins | sample RifGroE2_FD_184000 | JGI IMG/M metagenome (GOLD analysis project Ga0209319, IMG submission 184000) | Groundwater microbial communities from Rifle, Colorado - Groundwater E2 (SPAdes) (version 2) | ecosystem: Environmental > Aquatic > Deep subsurface > Groundwater | place: Rifle, Colorado, United...
TAGCCGTCCTTTCTTACTCCCGGCTCACCTTCAGAGCAATTGCACACGACGTATTTAGTCTTACTTGGCGCAGACTTGACCATCTGCCATTTTGTAGCAGTCAAAAAGCAAGCCCCACCACGGCCGACTAAGTTTGCCTTCTTGATTTTTTCAATTATGTTATTTTTCACTTTTGCATTTTAAAATTTTAATTAGCCAAAGCTCAAATAAATTGAGCTTTGTAAATTAAAACTCTTTCTATTTTACACAAGCGGATCCACTCCATTTATACCCAGTTCGGCAAACAAATGTGCATATCCCAGGCTTGGTACTATAAAGACTTTTATTTGAAGGAGACCAGGTAGTACCATTAGTGGAGGTTTGTGTAATGGTGGATGAAGAATTTAACTGCACATAACCCGGTATAGAAGTACAGCTTACTGTTTTTACTGTTGCTATACATTTAGAATTAATCCATGAATAGCCAGGCTTACATGTAAATGTACAAATTCCAGGCTTAATGTTGTATGAGCTAACATTTGAAGGTAACCAGGTAGTGCCATTAGTGGAGGTTTGCGCAATAGTGGATGAAGAATTTCTAACTGCATAACCCGGTATAGAAGTACAGCTTACTGTTTTTACTGTTGCTATACATTTAGAATTAATCCATGAATAACCAGCCTTACAAACAAACGTACAAATTCCAGGCTTAGTGTTGTATGAGCTTACATTTGAAGGCAACCAAGTGGTGCCGTTAGTAGTAATTTGGGTTATAGTACTTGAGGAATTTCTTTCTGCGTAGCCTGGCATAGGAGCACAACTGACAGTTTGAGTTTTTAATACTGGCTGATTAAATGTTGCTTTAACGTACAAATCATTGAGAACTACCAATGTACAAACATTGCCCATGCTGCCAGCACAATCCCCGCCCCAGTTTCCAATAAATTGGTTGTTTTCGTCCTTGGCGGTGATAGTTAATACATCCCCCCACACATATCTCGTACCGATGTCTTTAATGACTGGTCCAGCAACAGTAACGATTACATCGGAAGACATTGCCTCATTTTTACTATAAATACTCAGAGTGCCCATTGAACCACTTACTAAATTTATATCAAACATCACATTTCTTTCCATTGTTGATTCGCCAATGAAAGATACGCTTATAAACTTATCTGTATTAATTTTAAGCGTGCAAACTTTTTGGTTTCCAAAGCTTGCACAGTCTCCACCCCATGAACCCACAAATCCACTGTTATAATCACTTGCCGTAATTGTTAAAGTGTCACCAATTGTGTATTTCAAAGATGAGGACGCATTTTTATTTGTTGAATTCACACTCACATAGGAGAACATCCCTGTTAAACTACTTCGGATAGCAAGATTACCCATTCTGCTATTTTCTATACTTGCAACAACATTTACACTAGCGGTAGAAACTGCCGCACTAGAATAATTTCCAACCTTATTAGAAATTACCCAAGCCATTGTTGTTACAGATCCTGCGATAAAAGCAATCAAAAAAATGACATGCCAAATTTTTAAATCTTTCTTTTGGATTGAGACAAAAGTCTTATTCCACCACGAATAATGTTTTTCGACCATTTTTTCAATTGGCCGTTTACTGGCTTTTGGTAATGCCATAGTTTTAGATTAGTATTACTTAAAGTAATTTAATGATGTCAGCGATAGTTACGATTCCTATTAAACTATTAGTTTTATTAACCACAGGAATGGTGTATAGTTTTCTGCTCTTGAATATCTCCAGCAGCTCTTTTATCTCTAAACTATCAGGTATTACAAAACAATCACTTGTCATTATATCTGAAACTTTAGCCAAAAAGATGGCCTGTGCCTCCGGACTTTCTTTTATCTTATCCGCCTTGTGAAAATTAGATTGTTTAATGAAATTAATATAAGTCGGGATATGAAAATCTAAACCATTCTTTAGATAAAAATCAGTTTCGGCAATTATGCCTACTACTTTATTTTTCTTATCTACTACTGGCATCGCATGGATTTTCTTTTTTTCCAATACTCTGGCAATTTTCAATACTGAATCATCAACACCTGCGGAAAAAACCTTTTTAACCATTATGTCTTTGACTTTGAGATTTCTCATAGTTTTATATTAATTTCTTCTTCCCCATATACTCACACAAATCTGCCAAGCGGCAGGAGTAGCCCCATTCATTGTCGTACCATGCGACTATTTTTAATAAATCCCCGCGCAATACTTTTGTCAGAGCCAAATCAACGATAGAGCTTGCCGGGTTGCCAACAATATCGGAAGAGACAATCGGTTCTTCGGTGACAGTTAAGATGCCTTTTAATTTCGGACTTTTGGCCGCTTTTTTCATCTCCTCATTAACCTTTTTTTCGTCAGTATTTTTTTTCAAAATATAAACTACGTCGCAAAGGGAGCCGGTTGGTGTCGGTACGCGCATCGCTCCTCCGTCAAACTTGCCTTTCAGGCTTGGGATGGTTTCGGTCACAGCAATCGCAGCTCCGGTAGTGGTCGGTACGATATTCAAAGCGGCGGAACGCGCTCGACGCAAATCTTTGTGCGGTCCATCTACTAAGTTTTGATCGGCAGTATAGGAATGAACTGTGGTCATGATCGCCTTTTTGATGCCGAACTTCTGCTCAATCACAGAGGTAACGGGCGCCAAGCAGTTAGTGGTACAGGAGGCCATAGAAAAGACATTGTCAGATTTATTCAGCTTTTCTTCGTTAACGCCAAGAACGATAGTTTTGATTCCTTCGCCCTTGCCAGGTGCTGAAATCACTACCTTCTTTGCTCCTGCCTTGATATGTAAAGATGCATCCGCCTTATTGGTAAACCTGCCGGTACATTCTATGACAACGTCTACTTTCAAGTCTTTCCATGGCAAAAGAGCAGGATCTTTTTCTGCGTAAACCCTGTATTTTTCTCCGTCTACAATTATACTATCCGCTGTTGAACCGATCTTGCCCCAATATTCTCCATAACAGGAATCGTACTTTAATAAATGAGCCAAAGTCTTGGTATCGGTTAGGTCATTAATGGCAACCACTTTGATGTTTTTACCTTTTTCTAACAATGCTTTAAAAGTAGCTCGGCCAATCCTGCCGAATCCATTGATCGCGATATTCATATTATTTAAATTTACTTTATAAATATAAATAAATTATAGCATAAAATGCGCTTTTTCGTAAAATAAAAATCCCATCTTTCACCGCAAGTTAATTCCCCTCTTGAGAGGGCTGCCCGAAGGGCGGGGTGTGTAATATTTGGATAAACATAAAATTAAATTTTTTACACACTTCAACACACCCCGGCGCTATCGCGCCATCCCTCTCTAGAGGGGAGATAATTAAAAAAACTTCTCAATTAGAGAAGTCATCGAATCCTTATTCAGTGATAATTATTTATCAAAACCAATACTTTTCTAATAAAAATATCAGCTCTGGGTGGAATTTTTCGCCATTTTCAATCATTTCCTTAATTTTCTCCAAGGAAAAAAAACTCACCTCGTCTACAACTTTCGAATCTGGTATAAAAAGGCCATTGAATTTCGACCTGAACGTTGCCAAAAATTTCTTGGGGTTGCCGGGAACTTCATACAAATCTTTTCCGACGAATTCCAATTTGCTTTGCGCTCCCAGTTCCTCCTCATATTCCCTTAAGGCAGCAATCTCATATGTTTCGCCAGTCTGAACATGGCCACCAACAGAGGTCGACCAATGGTTAGGGCAAAAAGAAACAGATGAACTCCTAAGTTGAAGCGCCATTTCATTTTTATCATTAAAAATAATGACATTGACTATCCGATGCAATAACAACTTTTCATAGGCCTCATTCCTTGAAGCTACGCCGACCACTACATCATTTTCATTTACTATATCCAGGAATTCCATATTTTATCTAAAAACTTTTTCAATATTATCAAATCGTGATCGATGATACTAAGTCCTTCTATTTCTTCTTTTGCAAAAAAGGCAAAGCCGGCGCCTTCACCGATTGAAATTGAAGAAATCGGCTTATCATATTTTGCGGTATATACATACATTCTACCCTGCCTATCTGCATCCGCATATTCGTAAACAGTAAATAATTCTGCATTCACCAAATCATAACCCATTTCTTCTTTAATCTCGCGCTTTAATGCCTCTTCCGGGTTTTCATTTTCCATAAGTCCGCCACCGAAAAAACACCAACGTCCAGGCCAACGCTTGAATGACATGTCCTTTTTTTGCAAAAGCACTTCTCCTCTATCATTTGTAAATATTATCGCAGCAATATCTCTAGTTTGCATATTAAAATTTTTTATGTTTTGAATCCAAAACTTTCTGGATTCCTGCCTTCGCAGGAATGACACAATATTGTTCATCTTCTTCTTTGGTGTCATCCCCGGATTTAGTCCGGGATCCATTTTAAATCATTGAGCAAGAAGATTTATTTAAATGTTTTCCGGAAATAAGCTTTTAATGAAAAGTTAATAAATATTCTTCTTCCTAACCTCCTCAAAAACTTCATACCAATACTTTCCGTGAGGAACATATTTTTCTGGGTTTTTTTCTAAATCTTTTTTAATTTTATCAATCGGTAAAAAAACTACTTTATCAACTTCCTCTGCTTGAAGTATCAAGTCATTTATATCACCGTCGAATCTGTAAAAATATGCATAACAGAATTCATTGTTTTTTATTTCTTTATATACCCTGCTAAACTTTTCAATTTTAAAAAAAGCCAAATCTTCCTCTTTGATTTTCAAACCGATTTCTTCTTCTATTTCTCTAACCGCTGAAGTAAGCGGCTCTTCACCTGCCGCAACATGCCCGGCTGCGGAAATATCCCACATCCCCGGATAGAGAGCTTTATCTTTCCCTCTGAGCTGCAGCATGATTTCTCCATTTGGATTATATATCCAAACCTGAGCCGATCGATGCCAAAGCCCATCCCGATGCGCTTCGCTTTTATTTTTTTGGATATTCAGGTGATTGTTATTCTCATCAAAAATATCAATTATTTCATCTGGCATAGCTTTTGTAATTTATTCGGCAGTTGTTCCTTGAAAAAAAATCATTTGCCACTTACCATTTCTTTCTTGCCAAATTGAGCTGCATAGTGTTTTACTTTTTTCTTCAGTTTTAATAACTTTTCTATCTGCAATATATGTTACCAAAACCGTGTTTGAAGAAATTTCTAATACATCAAAATTACTTGTCGCGAATATCTCTTCCGGGCAACTAGGCAAAATATCAATAATTTCTTTTTTATTGTATTTTTTTCCATCTTTTGCAAATTCAAAAAAATCATCAGCCAGAAGTTCACCGATTCTTTTTCCTGATTTTCTAACTTCTGGGTCAAGTAATTCATGTTCAAGCTTTTTTATATGATCTTTTATTTTTTTGTTCATAAATTTATACTACAAAATACTTAACACTTTTATAAACCATATCAATCGCAAAATATACGAATGTTAAAGCGAATATTTTAAAAATAATCGGCACAACTTTTGGATTAGAAAGAATCGTTCTGAATCTAGAGAAAATAAAAGCAACCGATACCGTGGAGATTAGCCAGCCGATTTCCACCAAAAGTAAAAACAAATAATTACCTAAATAAATTTTTTCACTAAGCATTATTGCCTTCGGCACACAAACTGTAATCCAAAAAGTCCACAACACGCCATTTGCCAGAATCATGGCAGAGATTTTCCCCAAACCGAAATGAACTTTTTCTTCCATGTCGATTTTATTTATTTTCCAAATTGAAAAAGAAATCCAAATTAGGATGGCTGCGCCGATAATTGAAAGACCTTGGAAAAAATTTTCTGTCAGATTCATCGAAGTTAGTGCCAATAAACTCAGCAATGCGATTATCGTTTCGGTCAGCATCGCCCACAAAATTATCCGAAAGCTTTTCAACATTCCAAACTGTAATATTTCCGTAAAAGTAGCAGCCAAAACCGGCCCAGGTATCAGCCCTCCGATTAAGCCAAGTATGAATGCGCTTAAAATTTCATTAGTCATGCTGCTCGTTTTCTATTTAATCTGATCATATAATTCTAACCTTCCGACTATCGTGCCTGGTAATAAGATTGACCCTGGGTTAAGGACTGCGTTAGCTCCTATTCTTGAACCGTCTCCAACCAGGGCACCAAATTTTTCAGTACCAGTATTAACTATTTTATTTTCAAGCATACTCTTTATTTCCTTTTTCCCTTCTTCTCTTTCATTAAAGTAGTTGGCAATCACAGCGCCAGCTTCAAAATTCACATCTTCCCCAATTATTGAATTTCCTATGAAATTAAAGTGAGCAATCCTTGATTTTCTAAAAATAAAACTTGCCTTAATTTCACTTTTGGGACCGACTACAACATTTTCATCCAAAAAAACACCACCGCGTAAATACGCCCCGGCTCCAATAAAACAATCTTTTCCTATTATTACTGCATCTTTAAGAATAACTCCTTCTTCTATTTTTGCAGTTTTGTGTATTGCGATATTTCCATTTTTTTCATAATCCTCACCTAGAAGCTTAATACCTTTTTCTATAAATTCATTAGCATTATCAGTAATTTCCCAGGGAGTTTTATGCTCAACTAAAACTGGAAAGGTTTTATAGCAGTTTGTTATAAATTTATTTAATTCCATTTTTTAAATTAGTAATATTAATTCCTAAACTTATTTTACCACAAACATTAGCAAATTAAAATAGATATAAAAATACCCGTACAAGTGCGGGTATCTTATTAATTCAAATCTATATCTGGTGCAACTTTGTCTTTCTTTTTATTCCTGTCCAGATCTACTTCGGAAATCGTGTAACCGCCACGTCCTTCCGGGTCGGTGAATTTCACGCGGACGCAACGTTTAAGGCAGTGCTGGCTGATTACTTCGCCTCGTTTGCCGTCAACATTCACTGTAGCGCCCAATGGGGGCATTTCTTTTTTCATCTCTTGATAGCCCTTGACCTCGAAAGCCAAACAGCACATCAGACGACCGCAAGAGCCGGAGATGCGGTCGGAGCCGCGATGCTCGCACTGCTGTGCTTCCGCCATGTCGGAGGTGATTGAAACAAACTCTTTTAGGAAGCCTTTACAGCAGAGCTCCTTGCCGCAGTGACCGTAATCACCGCACAGCCTGGCCTCGTCACGGATACCGATCTGTTGTAAACGGATAGTGCGATTAAAATTTCTGGTTAATTCTTTGGCCAATTCGCGAAAGTCTATCCTTCCATCAGCGATGAAAGCCAGAGTAATTCTTGAACCGTCGAATGAAAAATGGATATCAACCAATTTCATGTCCAAATTAAACCTTTCAACAATTTTTCTGCAATCCGTTAAGGCCTTTTCTTTTTTCTCGGCATCCGGTAGCTTTTCCAAATCTTCTTGGCTGGCTTTTCTCAACACCTGTCTTGGCTCCTCACCTTCGGCCGTTTTCAAGAGTTCATCTTTCACTTCTTCAAAACCTAAGACATCGCCTATTTCAACACCAAGCTCAGTTCGAAATACAACTCTTTGACCCTTTTTCAATTCAAGGCCATTGGCATCAGCATAATAAACTTTATCCCAGGGAACAAATTGTATTTTAACAGCTTGCATAAATAAAATAATAACTAGCCAAACCGAGTTTACCCCTCTGTCATCCCTACAGAGCGGAGCGACGAGGGATCCCGGAGTGAGGCAGAAACAATAAATTTCTTAAAAATATTAATCAATGATCCAACTGAAATTCAAACCTTTATTGAACAAATCAGTCTTTTCCTTTTCCCGAGATCTCTCACCCCTAAAGGGGATTCGAGATGACAGAGGAGAAAAGTTTAAGAGATGTCGTTCGGGAAAGATTCGGAGAGAAGGGTCTATTGGAAAAACTAAAACAAAATAAAACTACAGAGAATATCTAATAAACTTCTCTACCTTCGCATCGCCCAAAATATCACAGATCTTTTTTGAATCATCTTTGATGAATTCTTGTTTTGTCAGACAGATTTCTTCGAAATATTTATTGATTTTTCCAGCCAATATTTTTTCGATCATTTCTGCCGGCTTGCCTTCCTTGCTTAGTTGTTCAGCATAAATCTCTTTTTCTTTGGCAATTTCTTCTTCGGTAACTTCTTCAGGAGAAATATATCTCGGATTGACAGCTGCTACCTGCATAGCGATTTCTCTTGCCAATTCCGCACTGCCAGATTTATCAATAGCGACTAATACACCGATATTGCCAGCGCCGTGGATATAGCCTGCAACTGAGCCGCCAGAAGTCAGCATATCATATTGTTTGATTTCTAATTTTTCACCGACGACAGAACTTAGATTTTCCAAAGCTTCTAAAATTGTTCCGCCTTCTTCCAAAGCAATTGCAAGCAATTCTTCCTTGGTTGCCGGACGAGCAGCCTTCACCAATTGAATCAAGCGTTCAGCAAAATTCTGGAACTGTTCGCTGCGAACTACAAAATCAGTCTCAGCATTAATTTGGAAAATATAGCCTTCATTACTATCTTCATTAGTTGCAACTTTTACCAGACCCTCAGTAGTTTCACGATCACTTCGTTTTGCCGCCTTGGTAATACCTTTCTTTCTGAGAATTTCCATCGCCTTTTCCAAATCGCCTTCCGCCTCGGTCAAGGCGTTCTTGCAATCAGCCATACCAGCGCCTGATTTTTCACGAAGTTGTTTGATTAAATCTAATGAAATGTTCATATTATTTCTTAATAAATTTTATTTTAAATAACTTATTTCAATAATTATTTTGAAATTGTTATATTGTTAAATTGTTGTATTGCTTTAATTGCATTCCAACAATTTAACAGTTTAGCAATATAACAATTTAAAATTTAATTTAAATCTTCAACAAATCTACATTTGTTAAAAATTATTTATTTTGCAGCTTGAGTCGGTGCCTTTGCTTTTTCCTTGCCGGACTTGATTGTTTCGGCAACCATATTTAAGATGAGTTTGATTGTTTTTGTCGCGTCGTCATTAGCTGGAATAACATAATCAACATTTTGCGGATTAACATTGGTATCGCAGATGGCAACCACAGGGATGTTTCTTTTCTTGGCTTCAGTCAAAGCTGTTTCTTCTTCTTTGATATCCCAGATAAAAATCAAGTCTGGGGTCTTGGTCAAATTTGCCAAACCGCCAACCTTCTTTTCTAAGCGAGCGATTTCTCTGTCAATTTCCAATCTTTCTTTCTTGGTATATTTATCCAATTTGCCTGCTTCTTTTTCTGCACGCAAAGTGACATATTTACTGATCGCTTTTTTGATAATCGTAAAATTAGTCAATGCACCACCAAGCCAGCCTTCGTTTACATAAGGCACGCCGACTTCTTCGGCGATTCTCTTGATATGCTCTTTGACTTGAGTCTTGGTACCGACTAATAAGATAGTCTTGCCTTCCGCAACGCTCTTTTCAATAAAATCCAAGGCAATTTTCAATTGCTTTCTGGTTTTTGATAAATCGATAACGTGTACTCCGTTTCTGGAGGTAAAGATGAATGGCGCCATTTTTGGATGCCATTTTGAGGTACGATGTCCGAAGTGCATTCCTGCATGGAGCATTTCCTCGACTGTTGGGAACTTAATCATAAGGTTTTTTCCTTTTAGCCTCTACTCTACATCATCCTCCGCGAAGCGAAGAACAAGGAAAATATAAATTTAGAGTATGAGATTTAATAATAATAAAAGACTACTGAAATCAGTAACCTTTTTAAAGCAGACTGCCTGCTTTTGATAAGACAATAATATAATAAAACAATAACATTTGTCAAACCAATCTGTTCTTATTGATGTTGACAATATCATTAATTTATGCTATGATATTATATTAATTAAATTTTACGACATATATAGTATTAATTTTGTATAATATTAGCAATAAAATGAAAATACTTTTAGAAAAATTAAACCTACTGCGCAGGAACAGATACATTTTCTGGGCAGCAATGCTAAAGTTGTTAGTTTCGGCTGTCGGCTTGGCAATCATCCTCTTTAGCACTACTGCGGCCGAAGCGGCATTTGATTTGGACAAGAACATTACCCAAGTAAAAACGGCTGGTAGCCCGAATATCTACTATCTGGATCACAAGAGGAAAGTAAAAAAACTATATAACAACGAGAAGGCTTTTCTTTCTTATGGCAACAAATGGTCGAAAGTTAAAACCATCTATGCCTGGGATTTGAAACAATGGCCAGATGCTCACTTGATCCAAGTCCCCGGTGACAGAGCCGTTTACTACATCAATTCTGGCAAAAAGACCTTGATAAAAAACGAAGATGACTTCAACAGTTTTGGTTTCAAATCTTCAGACATTATCATGGTAAGCAAAACCGACCTGAACAGCTACAGCAATGTAGATTACAAGCAAGCCGGGTTGATATTTTATATCGCGAACAACAGTAACTTGGCAGGTGGAGGCAACAATTTGATTCTGGACAACAACTACCCTGCTCCAGCCGTCTTTGTCTACAACAACAAAGAAGTCAAAGAAAAACGTTTTGTAAAAGGCCAGAAAGATATCAAGCTAGCTAGTTTCATTCTTGAAGTACCGGCAGGCAAAGAAATCAACATTTCCAAAATTAATCTTACCAACAATTCCGGAATCATTAACGCAGTTAATAACTACAACGGTTTCAGTAACTTACGCGCCTACATCAACTATGGTAGGTCGCAAAACACCATTGCCAAACCAGGCGATACTAATTATTCTTTTGAAAATTTTGATGCCAGAATTTACGGCGGCAACCGCGTGGTGGTGGACGTTTATGGCGATACCAACACCAACTTAAAAATTTCCCAAGCCCAGTTGAAATTAAGCAGTATCGCTATCAAGGATATCAATACAAACCAAGAAATAATCCTTTCTCGGATAAATGCTGTCAGTGAAAAAATATATTTCGGCCAAACCAATGCTGAGCTTAATATTCTTGGCGGAGGCAAATTGATCAGTAATAGCAAAAATAACCGAGTAGCTACTTTTTCTATAAAAAATACCGGCGATGAACCGATCGTTTTAGAGAACATCATTGTCGCCACTAATGGAGAAGGGTTTTCGAAAAGTATCGGCTACAATAATCTGGCAATTCTTTCCAAGAAAGAATACAGGATCGGTAATGTTGAAGAGCCGGTAGCCGGCGCCAACAAGCTTCATTTTTATAATTATCTGATGCAGCCAGGGCAAGAAAATATCTTTGAGATCATAGTGGATAGCAAGGACACGCCAAAGGATAGTTTCTTCTTGAATTTAGAAAAATTAGAAGCCCGAGGCGTCAAGACAAATCGCAAGATTACCATCAAAGGTGATCCGACAGAAAAAGTAATAGTTTCCAACACTAACAATGCTTATGTTTACAATAAGAATTTAGTTAATTCGAATAATCTTTCTTGGCCAACCAACGGAAGAACAATCAACTACTATTTTAAAGATCCGATCTATCCTTATCGAAACATATCTGAACATAATGCAATCGATATCGAGACCGGCCAAGGCAGTAGCGTTAGAGCAGCTGCCGACGGCTATGTCGAAGTAGCAGAAAAAACCAATTCATCCAGCTATAGCTACATAACCATCCGTCATGACAATGGCATCAAAACCAGATACGGCCACCTATCGCAAATCAAAATCAATGTCGGCGACTTCGTCAAAAGAGACCAGGTGATCGCCTTGAGCGGCGGCCAACCCGGCAGCATCGGCTCCGGCAGCTACTCCACCGGCCCCCATCTTCATTTCGAAGTCTTGGTCAATGGAGTAAATGTTGACCCGTTGAAATATTTGGAGTAAAACTGATTCAATTCCCCTCTTGAGAGGGGTAGACAGCCGAAGGCTGGCAGGGTTGTTCGATGATGAGTAAAAATAAAAAAATATTTAATCGCATTCATTACACACCCCGCCCTGCGGGCACCCCTCTCAAGAGGGGAATTTTAAAAATACGAAAGCATAAGCGTTCGTATTTTTTGCTCAAAACTCAAATTTAAAAAAGTTAAAAAAATTAAAAAAGCGCCACACATTTTGTATGGCGGTTAAGGCTGAATCATCCAGATGCATTCTGTTCGCTTGCAACAACAGAATAATTACTGCAATCAGGGCATATCCCTTTGTCATCCTTTTTGCTTACCTGTCCCCATTGCTTCATGGAAATCAACATTTGAAAAGTGCAATCTTTTTCACAAACTACCATAATATCTGCCATTGCTCACCCCCCCCTTCGAAATAACATGGACATATAAATTTACTTAAAATAAACAAAAATGTCAATATAAAATAACCAGAATTTTTCAAATTCTTCTAGTCAACAAGCAATACCGCTTGTTATCTTTTAAAACGGTAAAAATCAAAACATAGTCCCCGCCTTCCCCTATTTTAAGTTTTTCATACAATTCTTCTACTGCCACTGGAAATCTTCTAGTCAGAATGTCGGCTCGCTCAATGCCCAGTGCTTTAAATTTTTTCTTCAAATCTTTGATAGAAAATTTTTCTATGCTGATAATCTCAAAGGAACGAAATAATTTTTTTTCACTAACCATTACATCGCTGGTCAAAAAAGCGGTTTCGGAATTTATTTTTTTTAGATCAAACCTCTGAGCCAGTTCATCAATCAAATGAGCTTTGATGATCGCCTTATTAGGTTCGAAAAGAAATTTTAAAGGCTGTTCAAGGACTGGTGCCTGTTTTTTTTGTACTGCTTCAACAAAGCTGAAAGTTTCATCGCCAAGCAAACACGTTGCTCTTCTCTCCGTGGTCTTGAAGCTTCCGAACCACAAGAGCGACACTTTACAAACGTTGTCTTCGGAGATAATTTCTACCTCCGGCTTTCCCGGCAAACTGTCTAATTCTTTATAATCAAAAGCCGGAGAGATCTTTATACAGATTTTGTCTGTTGTTTTCAAAAGCTCCGGCAAGATAGCTAGAATATTTGGGCTAGAATTTAAAATTGAACGAGTTTTGCTTTTACCCTCTCTATCTCTCGCCGGGTCGATAAAAAAAGCATCAGCGTCTTTTATGAAATTATCCTCTGCTCTACCAAGAATAAATTCAGTATTTTTTAAAACTCCATATGCACCAGCATTGAGTCGAGCGCACTCCAGATGGACTTCGTTCTGATCTACTGCTATCACCCGGTTATTTTTTGCGAGGAATATCAGGTTACCTCCGATGCCGGCGGTCAGATCAACAACTTTACCGACTTGACCGAACCGGCCAGCGATATAACTGGCTATATTTTCCCCGGTTGATTGCTCAAAACCGAGGCTGGTAAAAAACATCTGCTCACTTCTTGTGAATTTATCTTTAGCCTTTATTCTCAGTTTTATCAATGAAATCAAGGACGGAATATGTTCCAAGCCTTTTTTTGACAAAGCCAAGGCCAAGTCATTCAATTCCTTTTCTTTGATATTAGCATATTTATCCAACAATTCCTGGCCAGCAGATGAAGTGAGAAATTCCAAATCATTCAATTCCATGTGTTTTATTAATTATTTTTGCAAACTAACGCTTTATAAATGTTGAGTTAAGGGAAATAATGACAATTGTTTTGATTTGTTTCGTAATCTTCGTAGTAAATTCTATCACTTTGTCAAAATTAGGCCTTGACAAGAAGGACTATATTTAATATTATAATAACATCTTTAAAAAGTCCATTTGAGACTCTTTTTTATTATAAATTAATATACCTATGAAAAAAGATACCCACCAGAAATACTATCCGGAAGCTAAAGTTATTTGCGCATGCGGCAATAGCTTTGTAACTGGATCAACCATGGAAGAAATCAAGACTGAACTATGTTCTGCTTGCCATCCTTTTTACACTGGCAAACAAAAATTAGTCGACCCGGCTAGACGTGTTGAAAAATTCCGCGCCAAAGCAAGCGCCAAAGACGATGCGGCCAAAACAAGAGTTGGCAAGAAAGTCAAAAGAGCTACCAAGGCCAAAGCCAAAGAAGACAAAAAAAGTTCAAAATAGCAATCCAAAACGGTTATCTTGTTTTGTTTGTGGTATAATGTTTATACCAGAATAAAATAAGATAACCGTTTTTTATTCCTTGTCATCTCGAATCCCTTCACGGGTGAGAGATCTCGGGAAGAGGTAAAAACTTGATTTACAATTAGTATTATTAAAATCATCGATTTATTTTTAAAGTTTATTATTCTGTTTTTATTATTCCTGCCATTCTCCGAGATCTCTCCTCGTCTGCTGACTCGTCGAGATGACAGGAAGGAAATTGAATAATTAAATCATTGTTTAGAAATTGAAAATTATAAATTAAAATCTCTCATGTACGAAGATATAAAAGAAAAACTTAAACTGCTAGATGAACAGCTTTCTGATCCGGCCAATGCCAACGACCAGGACAAGATCAGAACCCTTTCTCAACAACGCGCCGAAATCAAAGACGTGGTTGATTTGATATTGGAATTAGAAAAAATCAATAATAGCATTTCACAGAACAAAGAGATTCTGCAGAATGAAAGTGATAAAGAATACTTGGAAATGGCCGAGGAAGAAAATAAAGAGCTAGAAACAAAAGCGGAAACCCTCAAAGCTCAAATTGAAACTGAACTTCATCCGGCCGACCCAGACGACAAGAAAAATATCATCATGGAAATCCGCGCGGGTACCGGTGGAGATGAATCCGCACTTTTCGCCGCCGATCTCTTCCGTATGTACTCTCTTTTTGCCGGCAAGATGGGCTGGAAAATCGAACTCTTGGATTCAAATCCAACCGGCATCGGCGGTTATAAAGAAATCGTTTTTTCGGTAGCCGGTAAAAATGTCTATAGCAATATGAAATATGAAAGCGGCACGCATCGTGTACAAAGAGTACCGGAAACAGAGAAAGCCGGACGCATTCACACCTCAGCTGCAACCGTTGCCGTATTGCCGGAAGCGACAGAAGTCGATGTCCAAGTCAGAATGGAGGATCTGCGTATCGATACCTATGCCGCCTCCGGCCCTGGTGGACAAAAAGTCAATACCACCAATTCAGCGATCCGCATCACTCATCTGCCGACCGGCCTGGTTGTAACCTGCCAAGACCAGAAATCTCAACAGCAGAACAAGGTCAAGGCCTTGGAAGTCTTACGCTCTCGTCTTTATGAAAAAATCCGTTTTGAACAACAGCAGAAAGAGGCCGCTCAAAGAAAGGCGCAAATCGGCACTGGCGACCGGAGTGAAAAAATCAGGACTTACAACTTTCCCCAAGATCGCATTTCCGATCACCGCATCAAACTCACCCTTCATTCCATCGATCGGATCATGAATGGAGAATTGGACGAAATTATCTCCGCTCTAAAAACCGAAGAAAATAGATTAAGGTCCGAACAATAAAAGAAAAGGAGCTTAGCTCCTTTTTTATATTCACCAAATGACTATTCAAGAATTAAAAAATAAATATTCAAAAGTTTCACCGCTAGACTTAGATCTTCTTTTAGCCTTCTCTTTAAAAAAACCGAGAGAGTACATCATATCACATCCTGAACAAGAACTGACTAGAACAAAGATCAAAAACATTATTAAATTATTAACTAAAAGAATTAAAGGCTTCTCAGTCGCCGTCATAACTGGAGAAAAAGAATTCTATGGTTTGAATTTTTTTGTAAATGAAGACGTCTTGGTTCCTCGACCTGAAACTGAACTGATGGTAGAGGAGGCATTAAAACTCGTAACGCATAACTTGGAACACGTAACGCTTGTGGATGTGGGGACTGGCTCTGGCTGCATAATTATCACCCTAGCTAAGTTGTTGAAAAGTTACGATAAACCGAGCTATAAGTTTTATGCTATCGATATTTCATCCAAAGCACTTGCGGTTGCTAAAAAGAATGCACTAACACACAAAGTTAATAAAATTATAAATTTCAAAAAAGGGAATCTTCTCTCCCCTATTCTTAATTCTAAATTCTTAACTCCTGACTCCAGCCTGACAGTCCTTGCCAACCTCCCCTACCTGACGCCGAAGCAAGTCAAGGAATCGCCTTCGATAAAACGAGAGCCAAAATTGGCTTTGGTAGCTGGCAATGATGGATTAAAATACTATCGAGAGCTTTTCCAGCAAATTAAAGAATATAAAATAAATAAATACATTATATATTGTGAAATCGACCATACACAGACAGTCGCATTTAAAAAACTTGTCGAAACTGAATTACCAGATAAAGAATTCCAAATAAAAAAAGACCTGGGCGGTTATGATCGTCTGGCAATAATAAAATCCCCGAAATAATTCGGGGATTTTTATTATTTTATGTACTAATTCTTATTTCTCTCCGCTGGGTCCGGCAACATGTATACCGCTTGCCCCTGCCCTGGAATCAGTTTCTAAGTAATAGTTAACTGTAAAATCTTTGGTCGAAGTAGCTGAAAAGTAATAATAACAAAAAGAATTCGAAGGCGCGATTACAGTTCCTCCGGGAGTCACATTTGCCGGAACGGCTGTAGGCCAAGAAGGATCAACCATTACGCTTTCCAAAGCTTTGGATGCTAATAAAGCAGGCCCTACTGACCCGGTTGTAGCGACACATTCGCCGGCAGAAACCGGATAATTACCATCATTGTCATTGGCATACAACTCAAGAGATTTACGCATTGCAGAAATCGCATTCACTCTCAAAGAATCTCTTGCACCCCTTCTAACCGTGGTTACTGCCACTAGAGCAAGAACCGCCAAGAAGCCAATTATCGAAATAACTACCAGGAGTTCAATAAGGGTAAAGCCCTTTTTATTGTTTTTTTGTTTTGCCATAATCTTTGTTTAATATACTACGTTATAATTATTTTTTACTACCTCTACCCAGGTTGTTCCTGCATTAAATTCTATCTGTTCGCCATTGCTCTTGTAAAATAAATTTCTCGAATCAGAGGCTGATTTTTTCCATTTTCCTTCTTCGCACCTGCCATCAATACAAGCGATTGCTTTGTCCGATCCGACATTATCCATTGACAGGCGAGCCTTCTCATCCATTACCCGGCTAGCTACGTATTGAATTATAACATTTTTTGCAACGATTGTCTCGTCTTTTTCAGTTTTCTGTATTTTTCCTTTCTGATATCTGATGTAATTATTTTTTTCCTTGTCGTATTTCCATTCTACCACAAAATCCGGCAATCGGAAATTAATCATTATCGTGCTCGTCGCAGGCTGAGATGCCGGCAAATCATCTTTGAATTTCCAGGCTTGAATATCATGGTCTTTTACCTTCTTCCTGGCCAAGTAATCATTCAAATTTTCTATCGAGGTGAAAAGATTATGCGGTCTTGGACGGCTATTGTCTCGCCAGAAAAAGCGGCTATTATAAAATTCATCCAAAGCCAGGATTCCTTTATTTTTGATTTTGCTCAGTGCATCAGGGCTACCACCGCAATGGACATACAAAGCATTGATTTCAGTCGCCCAATCAATAAAATACGGCCGGGCACTCCTGACCGGACCGATTTTTTCCACCACATCATCCGAAGAGAAAAAGGCCAGAAATCTGGTGACTGCCCCTTCGGCTTCAGCTTCATACACCAAACTTGCTCGAGCCAATCCTGCCTGGGGACGAGCGTCCATATGATTATCGATCATAACCCCTATCATCTGAGGGTTTTCTTCTCCAGACGCAACCAAGATACCGTCGATTTTTCTTCTTACCAGATTCAGTTGGCTAGCGCATTGCTGATTATCGCAAGAGTCGATTTCGGCTTTTTTTTCTTCGCTAGTTTTTATTAAAGAATCTTTGGTTTCATTTTTTTCCAGCCTAAGATATGCCCACGAAATAAAAACAGACAAACAAAACAATAAAAAAAAGCTAGTTATTAAAAATAACCGCTTTTTTTTATCAAAAAATATATCTTTGTTTAACATCTCCTTTTATATTAAACTTATTATTTTGCAGCTTCCTTTTCTTTTTCTGGTTCAGCTGGAGTTTCCGCAGTAGCAACTGGTTCTTCAGCTTCGACTTCTTGCTTAATGACAATTGCCAAGACTTCGTCTGATACGCTGGTAAGCTCAACGCCGGCAGGCAATTTCAAATCGCTCATTTTAACTGAGTCTTCAATTTCTTTCAACAAAGAAACATCGACCTCAATCTGGTTGATCAAATCTTCTGGCAAACACTCCACCTCAACGTGGTCAGCATTTCTAACCAAAAATCCGCCCAAGTCCTTCACCGCCCTAGCTTCGCCAACAAACACCAAAGGAACTTCCACGGTGATTTTCTTCTTCATATCCACTCGGATAAAATCGATGCTCTCAATTTTTCTCTTGATCGGATTTTTTGATACATCATATATCAATACTCTCTCGGTTTTTCCATCAACAGTCAGTTCGATTAAATTTGTCTCGCCGGCTTTGGTAAAAACTTTGCCAAAATCACTTTCTTTGACTTTGATGCTTAAACTGGGCAACCCTGTACCATAAATTACAGCAGGAATAAACCCTTCAGCTCGTACTGTATTTACCTTCTCTTTCTTCGCGTCACGGCTTTGCGCCTGTAATTCGATTTTTTCACTCATAAAATATTTTGTTAAATTAATAAATCGTTTTTGACCTAATTATTATGCTTTGCAAAATACCTACTAATATTAGGTTAATTATTATTGCACTGCCTCCATAACTGATAAATGGCAATGATATTCCCACAACAGGAAGCAATCCCATATTCATTGCTATATTAATAAACATTTCAATAAAAATCAAGCTAACTACACCCAAAATGAAAAATATGCCGAAGTCGTTATTAACTTTTTTCAAAGAAGTAATGCACCGAACAAAGAATACAGCGAAGAAAAGCATCACCAAGCTTACCCCCAAAAATCCTAGCTCTTCTGCTACTACGGCAAAAATGAAGTCGGTTTGGCTTTCGGGCAAAAATTTTAATTGAGATTGAGAGCCAAAACCAATTCCTCTCCCGGCCAGTCCGCCAGATCCGACCGCAATGATCGCTTGGGCGACATTATAACCTTGATCAAGCGGATCAAAGGAAGGATTAAAGAAGGTAAGAACTCTTTGCTTTTGATAATCTTTGAGATAGAAAGACCAGGCTCCTCCAGCCAACAAAGCGATAATCAAGAAAATGGCAAACAGATATTTCTTTTCCGGACCGGTAAAAATTATTATCGAAAACCATAGAGCAAACAGCAACATCGCTGAACCGAAATCCGGCTGGAACAGAATCAGGACAAAAAGAATCAGGGTTGCACCTCCGGTCACGACAAAATGCCTCAACTGATTGATTCTCATCGATGATCCAGAAAAATATCTTGCCAAAAAAATAATCAGAGATAATTTAACAAATTCAACCGGTTGGATACCAAAACCAAAAATGCTGAACCAACCTTTGGTACCGTTGATGACCTTCCCAAAAAACAAGACTGCTAATAATAAGATTATCCCGAGAATATAAAGATAGACACTATAACTGCGGAGATTGTGATAATCAGAGAAAGCAAAGAATAGCATCAGCACCACCCCTATAGCTATGAACAAAAGCTGTTTTTTAAAATTAAGCAGATCAGTCCCCTTACCCAAAGAAACGCTATAAATTTCTGCCAAACCGAAGGCCATTAACAAAAGGACTGAAGAAAGCATTATCCAGTCCATGTTCTTTAAATATATGAAGATTTTTTTGAACATATTATCTGTCTTTCTTTACTTCTTCAATCGGCAATATTCCGCTGCCGATAAATTTCTCATAAACCGTAGGATCCATAAAATTAACATCCGGGATGACTTCTACCTTATCGATACGACCAAACTGACCAGGATAATTGGCCTCAATTACCCTTGTCTCGCCGGATTTCAAGCTATCGGCGAAATATTGGTTAACTCCCACTACACTGCCATAACTATATAGTAACGTTGTAAAGTTAACCTTCCAGTAATTATAAGGAGAAAGATTTGACACTGTGAAACCTACCTGCCCTAGATTGATTTTTTCTGATAGTCCACTAGTTCTCGGCGGGACATAACCGGCGTTTTTAATTTCAATATTCATATGCTCGGTTTTATATATTTCCCAATTAGGTATTTTTTTAGCATCAATTCTATGCCAGTTCGGATTTTCCATTATCAATTCAACACTGCTCGGTTTGAAATTCAATTCTTTGGCCAAGAGGGTTAAATATTTAGACTCATTTGGAAAAATATAATTTTTTAACTTTTCTGATGGTTGGCCGTCGATCAAAAAATAATAGCTCAAATCCGCCCAGTGCCGTTGGCTTGGGTTTTCAATTAGAACCAAAAAATCATATTTATTACCAGAGGTATTAAAAACCTGAACTTCAGATGCTGCTAGAGGCTTGGCGGAAATATTGAGAATAAATCTATGGTCTATTGGACGTACAGCAACCATATTGGCCAGCAACTTGTCGTCGTCTTTCATGCCCTTAATAACATAAAACCCGAAAGTGTAAATAAAATAAAGCCAGGCTATTCCGCCGGCAACCATCAAGAGCCAAAACAAGATATTTTTTATCAGCTTTACATGGCCGACAAACCAAAGGCCGAAGTTCAACTTTTTTAAAGTTACACCGTCTAAATCTTGATACCTTTCCAAGTTTATCTTTTGAGGATCGTTGTCAATCACAATTTTTATGGTTATTTTTTATAGCTTTATTTTAACATAGACTAAGCTAAATTGACAAACATTTTTATCAGTAAAAATAATCGCAAAAACTTGATATTAAGCCGTAATTTTGCTAAAATATTTATATAAAAATAACCCTAGATGATTTGGGTTGTTTTTAAATTAATATGCTAATGTTAAATAAATTTTGAATATGAGCAAAGAACAAAATAAGGCCACCAATTATGATGCCAGTGCGATCACAGTTTTAGAAGGTTTGGACCCGGTTAGGAAACGACCGGGTATGTATATCGGCTCTACTGGAGCTGCTGGATTGCACCATATGATTTGGGAAGTGGTTGATAATGGCATCGATGAAGCGATGGCGGGCTATGCTACCGAAGTGGGAGTTACCCTCTTGCCTGATCGCATGGTGGAAGTCACAGACAATGGACGCGGTATTCCTGTTGATATTGTTAAAGCAACCGGTCTTTCTGCGGTAGAAACCGTATTAACAAAATTACATGCCGGCGGAAAATTCGGCGGTGGTGGTTATAAAGTTTCCGGCGGTCTTCATGGCGTTGGTGTATCAGTTGTTAATGCCTTAAGTGAATATTTAAAAGTTGAAGTTCATCTCAAGGGAAAGATATGGAAACAGGAATACAAGCGTGGTATTCCGCAATACAAGCTTAAAGCTACTGGCAGCTCCGATAAAACAGGTACAATCGTTACCTTCAAAGCTGATGATCAGATTTTTTCCGAGCTTGAATTCAACTGGGGGAAAATTCTCGATCGTTTGCGTCAACAAGCATATTTGACAAAGGGCATAACCATACGTGTTTCTGATAAGCGCGAAGATCATCATGCGAAGAATTTCAAATTTTATTTTGAAGGTGGCATCAAAGCCTATGTCAAAGCCTTGAATCGCAATCAAGAAGTGAAAAACGAAACGATTTTTTACGTTGAGAAAGAAGTCAATGATGCAAAAATTGAAGTGGCGTTGCAGTACAACAATGAATACAATGAAACAGTAATGACTTTTGCCAACAACATCCACAACCCTGAAGGTGGAACGCATATGGTGGGCTTCAAGACTGCACTGACCAGAACGCTTAATTCTTATGCCAGAAATCAAAAGATACTAAAAGAAAAAGAAGAAAATCTTACCGGTGAAGACACGCGCGAAGGTTTGACTGCAATTATTTCGGTAAAATTGACTGATCCGCAGTTTGAAGGACAGACCAAAGGCAAACTTGGTAATACCGAAATCAAGACATATGTCGAACAAGTTTTCGGCGAAGCTTTTTCCACTTTCTTAGAAGAACATCCGAAAGAAGCGGAGGCGATTATCGGCAAATGTATTTTGGCGAGTCAGGCAAGAATGGCAGCAAGAACTGCCCGAGCAAATATCTTGCGTAAGGGCGCGCTTGAAGGCATGACTTTGCCTGGTAAATTAGCAGATTGCTCTAGTCGCAAACCGGCAGAATGTGAATTGTACATCGTTGAGGGAGATTCCGCTGGTGGGTCTGCCAAGCAAGGCAGGGACAGAAAATTCCAAGCCATATTACCTTTACGCGGTAAAATCCTTAATGTTGAAAGAGCACGCCTTGATAAGATGCTGGCTAACAACGAAATAAAAAATCTAGTCATCGCTTTAGGCACGAACATTGATGACCAGTTCGATTTGGAAAAATTAAGATATCATCGCGTAATCATTATGACTGATGCTGATGTTGACGGTGCCCATATACGCACCCTGTTGTTAACGCTATTTTTCCGCCATTTCACTCCCTTGGTTACCAATGGTCATCTTTATATCGCCCAACCGCCTTTGTATCAGATTAAAAAAGGTACTACTGCCCGCTATGCATATTCTGATGAAGAGAAGAAAAAAATTCTGATTGAAATGGGTGGCGGAGTTGCAGAAGAAATTGAAGAGGAAGCCTCTGAAGAAGATAATTCTCAAGATGAGGAGCAAGAATCAGAAGAACAAGAAGTTACAGAAAAAAAGACAAAAGCGCCACGCTTTATGATTCAGCGTTACAAAGGTCTTGGTGAAATGAATCCCGAACAGCTATGGAATACGACCATGGATCCAACCCATCGCATCACCAAACAAGTAACAATTGAAGACGCGGCTCAGGCTAATGAAGTTTTTGAAATGTTAATGGGAGACAATGTTGCCTCCAGAAAACACTTTATCCAAACTCATGCCAAAAAAGTAGAAAATCTAGATATTTAGAACTATGGAGCCCGGCTCCGTCAGCTGACGGAGCCTGGCTCCGGAATTTCTTTTGAACTGAAATATTAAAAAAAACCGCCATACGGCGGTTTTTTTAATATTTTCTTTTATTTTTTCTTAACTACCTCGATTGTACATTCCGTAACTAGCGCAGCCAAGGCACCGACTGCTGCCAGAACCGGAGCCAATACTACGCCCACTGCTCCGACTGTCACTGGAATCTCCATTATCGCTTTTCCTTTTTCGTTCTTGATAATGATCTTTCTTGCGTTACCCTCTTTAATTAATTCTTTAACTTTCTTAACCAATTTTTCCCCTGACAACTTAAATTCTTTGCTAAATTCTTCACTACAATTTTCACATTTTTCTTGCTTTTGCTTATTTTTTGCGTTTGCCATAAATTTATTTTAATTAAATAAGACTTACTATTAGCTTATAACTAGACTTAAAAAAAGTCAAAATAAAAAAACGCCAGAGTTACTAGCGTTATAGTTTCATTCAGGGTCAGCATCATAGCCGATAAATTCTGCGGAGAGCGGATTCTTATTCAATTTTATCACTAACGTGAACAGGGTTCCGCATCTGGGGCAGTTTTCATATTCATACAAGCTATAAAATCTGGCTTGTCCTGACTCCCAACAAAATCTCCCTATTTGGTTAAATTTAGGTCGATCTTTTTTTTCTTTCAAAAGAACTTCAATCAAAACATGTTTACAGTCTGGCTGATAGCATGCGGCTATCGCTTTTTTGCAAATAAGATTTGCCATCAGCATCTCCTTGGAATGTGATATTGATTTTGAAGTTTATAGAATTCAAAAAGAAAAGTCAAGATTAACCGATAATCCCCCTATTTTTGAGCTCAAAAAAGCACCTGGCACAGGCGGTGACATCTGCCAACGCATCATGAGCGCCATCAAAACCTTCCTTGAACAATTTATTGTGTAATTCCATGAGCGTCGGCCATTTATAGCCATAATTGCCAGGCAGAGCGCAAAAATCTACTGCCGAATTCATTGTACAAACTTTTGCCAAGGAAAACAAATCGTATGGGATATTATTTCGTAAGAATTCTGCACCGGTCACTTTTTCATCAAAATTTATATTATGAGCGATTAAGAATTGAGAAGCGCTAAGCACGTCCGCAAACTCCAAGAGTGCTTCCTTTAATGGAACTCCTTCGGCCAAAGCTTTTTCCGTAGTAATGCCATGCACGTTTGAAGCCTGCTCAGGAATAACAAATCCTTCAGGCCTGATGATGCGATTGGCGCTCGCTTGCACAATTCCCTTTCCATCATAATATTGCCAAGCGAGTTGGACGATGCGCGGCCAATTATTCAAATCATTCAAGGGCGCATTCCAGTTTTTCGGCAACCCCGTAGTCTCGGTATCAAAAAATAAATACATTTAATTGCAAATTAAGAGTTATTTTAACAATTACATTTTAGCAATAAAATAAAAATAACCCAAGTAAAACTTGGGTTATTTTTATCGAGATTAGTTATTTCGCAAATGCAGCTTTTTTTGCCGCTGCATAAGCACTTTGAGCTGCTTTAACTGCTGCTTTATAAGCAGTTTCAGCCTCTTTTATGGCTTTATAGTATTTATCCATCACTGCTTTTTTACTCTCCTGATATAAAACTTTCGTTTCCTTTAATTTTTGATTGTAGGTAGTATTTGCAGTCTTGATTGCTGTTTTGCGGATCTCTTTCAGACTAAGGGTGCTGCTGGCAGTAGTGGTACCGCTTTTATAAGCGTCTTGGGCAGCTTTGATCGCATTATTCCGATCTTCTCGGATCTGCTTGGAGGAACTGGCATAAGTCTGGCTCGGTGTTTTTAGACCTGCATTCTTTTCCGAAATGATATTTCTGCGTAGAGCAAGAAAGTCGCTCCTCAAAGTCTTTAGCTTTGCCTGATAATTTTCTCTGGCTGTCTTTAGCTCAGTTTTGGTCGAGGTTGCGGCAGAGGAAGACACTGCCTTGATTTCATTTTTTGGCCCCTTAAATTCACCTTCTTTAGCCATGACTGAGAAAGCAGCAAAAATCATCGTTGACAAGACTAGAGTTGAAATTGTTTTTTTCATAATTTTTTTGATTAATATTAGATAACAGATACCCTTAAATTAACCCGACCCCTTAACTTAAGGCTTATATTGTATATCTATATTACAATCGAATTGAGGAATTATTTCATTTATAAATATGTTATTTTATCCGCTATAACATCGGCAACACAAGCACCAAAAATTGAATTAGCGTAAGCACAAGTAATGCCCACCATTCGACCATTCACCCTAATGTCAGATCCTAACTTTTCATCGTATTTTCCTTGAGTGCTTAAATAAAACTGATTATATCTTGTTTTTTTATCATACCGTTCCACTCCAACATCTTCACCACTAACAAAAGATGCTATTACTCTTCCACTCCACATTATCGGGTAGTCTCTCTTGAATCTTTTCTCACAATCGCATTCTATAAATTCATTTTTTTTATGTTTTACAACATTTTTGTCAATCACATAATTTAAGTCAGCAGCCAAAGCATAATTACTGGCCGATATTTTATAATTTTCAAAAATAACATACAATGACAACATGATAACAATAGCCATGGAAGTCCAAAAAAAAGCAGGATTAATCTTGATAAAAAATTTTTCTGTTAATTTATTTTTCATTTTTATCTATTAAGATAATTAGTCCAATTCAGCTGGCATATCTTACTGGAGTCGCAACTCCTTTTGGCCAATATTTTATTACTGATTTGTTTAAATATTTTTGTCTAATTTTTTTACCTGCCGGCTTTCCAATAAAATAGCATCTCCCCTTTCTACTTGCAGGTGAAACGCACCATTTTTCAACATTAAATACCTCTCTTATTAAACCACGATAAACAGCACAAACTATTTTTATTTTATCAACATTTTTTTTACTTACTCTCCAATGCTTTCTAGTTACTTCGTATAAATCATCATTACTCATCCCTCTCTTAAAGGAATTGTTAATATTTATTAATAATACCTCTTCTTGAAATTCTGCCGCAACTGCTTTATATTTTGCATTTAGTTCCTGCAGTGTCATAATACCTCTGCCTTGAGAATGATGTCCGCTAACAATATTTACCAAATTATTTTTACCCAAATAATCGATCATTGCACTTTCAACTTCAAATGCTTCTCTTGAGCTCATTCCATGTCTTAGAATTATTTCCTCTACTTTTTTACCAGTCTTTTTAATTTTTCTTATTATCCTACTCTTTTCGTTATCTTTAATAATTTTACATAGCGCATCTTTTTCATGAGCTAAAATTCTTTTTCCACATCCCTTCCCAACATAAAAAATAGTCTCAGTACTTGGGTCCTTCAATAAATATACATAATACCCCAATCTTTCTGTTAAAGACTGGTTAAGTTTTTTAGATTCTGTTTGAATTATTTTTTGCATATAATTCTCCCTATTCAGCAACTGTTACCAATGCTTAAATTATATCTTATTTTAGCCTTAACATCAAATACCTAGCTATTTATGAGACTATTTAATTTTGAATTACTTTATACTAAAGTAAACTTTCGTCTCGGCAGTCGGGCAGGTCTCATTCTTTTCTGAAACAATAAAATAAAGGAGTATTACGCTTTCGCTTAGTACTTCTTTATTTGTATGATCAGGGACAGGGATTTACCCCTACGCTATCGCTCCGGGGCATAAACTTCTCATCCCTTTTCCTGAAAGTAAAAATAAAATACACCATCGCTTTCGCTCAGGTGTATTTTATTTTTATGCTCGGGGACAGGGATTCGAACCCCGATTGACTGGACCAGAACCAGCTGTCCTACCATTAGACGATCCCCGAATAATATTTTATTTTGATAAAAAATTTTTTAATTTACCTTTAAGTACTTCCCGACCATACCCGGTTTTATAAAAAAGCTCTTGTACAGTAGCATCTTTCTTCTCTATGAATGCTTCATAAAAAATCAGCTAAAGGGTCTGTTGTCGTGGGTAAATTTTCCGCCCTCACCATTATTATGCTCTTCAAATCTCCTTTTTAAATTATCAGTATAACCACAATATAGCCTTTTATTTTTTATGCTCTGTAATATGTATACATACCACATAAACAAATTTATTGTCCCCGACTCTCCGGCGGGTCGCCGATGAGGCGACTACCATTAGACGATCCCCGAATAATTTATTTTATTTCAAACCTTCCATCTTCTTCCTGATCTCTGGCATCATCTTTCTTGCCGCTGCTTCGCCTGCTTCAATAAATTCTTTAATATTATAAAACTTAAAACTATTTACCACGCCATATCCGTTCAAATCCGGCTTGATCAAGACTACCTTGCCGTCATATCCACTATTAATGCAGGAATCAAAAACTTTGTTTCTGATTATTTCATAAGACTGCATCAGGGTGAATATCATATTGGGGTTGTCAATTATTTTTACCGGCTTCTTTATAATCAAATCTACGCCTATCACTAAATCGGCACCCATTTTTATCGTCTCATCAATCGGAGTCGGATTTGCTACGCCACCATCTACTAAATAATCATTACCGATTTTAACCGGTGGCAAAATGCCAGGCACACAGATACTAGCTTCAACCGCTCTTGCTAAATTGCCTTTAGTCAAAGCTACCACACTACCGTCTGAAAGATTGGTGGCGATAATCTTGAAAGGAAACTTGGTGTCATTAAAATCTTTTTCTCCCAAAAAATTATCTATATACTTAAAGATTTTTTTGCCTTTGATTATAGATCGCCTAAAAGTTGAAAGATCAACCAATTCCCTCATCGCCTTGGTCTTTGTAAAGCTGTTAGCCTCTTTTTCCATTTCCAGGATATCCATACCCAAACTATAACCGGCGCCGATCAAGGCTCCCATACTGACACCGCAAATATAATCAATTTTTATACCGGCCTCATGTAGCACCTTCAATACACCGATGTGCGCCAAGCCTCTTGCTCCACCACCACCCAAGGCTAATCCGATTTTTGGATTTTTCATATCAACAACTTTTATAGTTTAGCAGTTAATTTTATAAAATCAACCCACCACTTTACCGCCAAAAGTCTTTAGCAGATTATCTATTACTCCGCCGTTCATCCCTGTATCAGGCTTATCCACTTTTTCCGACTGGCTATCAGGTATTGAGGAAGATTCTTTTTCCAAAGAACCATTATCCACTTCCAGATTTTCGTCGATTATGGTTTCAATGGTCATATTAGTATTATAGGTTTCCAAAAGGACCTGCTCCACTAATTGCTTTATCGAGGGGTCGTTAACACGGTCTTTATGAAATTTATATTTAAAAGCCAAACAAAGCTCGTTGCCCTTGAGACTCTTTGGCTGGCAAACTCTCAATATAAATGACAAAGAGTGATTATATTTTTTTATTCGCACTAAGAGCTCATTCCATTTTTCTAGGATTTCTTCATAATTAATAATTCCGCCGTTCTTAGCCGACTCTAAGGCTGGTGTAGCCGGTTTCACTTCTTCTTTTTTCTGTATGGTTGCGGTGGTTTTAAATGATTCAGGCGGATTAATGACTGTTATATTCTGACATAGCTTGGCGATCGCTAATTCTATCGGCAGTTGAATAATGAAACTTCCCTTGATTTCATTTACAGTTTTCATAAACTGCTCGATAAAAAGGATCAATTGTTCTAGAGATAAATTTTTATTGACTTCACCAATCTTCAACTCGAGAGCCTCGCCAACCTCCAGGCCGAAAGCTTCCGCCAAACTCGGGTTTATTTTAATCAACATCAACTTTCTAAGAATCTCAATCAGATCATTGGTAAAGATTTTCAAATCAACTCCTTCATCAACCATTTTATTTATCAAGCGAATACCGCCCGCTCCATCTTTACGCGCTAGAAAGTCAATCAGATTAGCCACCTCAGACAAATCACTTCTAGGAATTACCAGGTCTGCCTCTTCTTCGGTGATTTTTTTTCCGCCAATGGTTACTAGTTGACCAAGCAAACTTTCTGCGTCTCGCATATGCCCCCCGGAATTCCTGGCAATTGCTTCCAACACTCTTTTATCAATCTTTATTTCTTCTTTAGTTGCAATGACATTCAAACGCTTGACCTGATCGGCTAGACTGATCTTTTTAAAATCAAAACGTTGGCATCTAGAAATGATGGTCGCCGGTACTTTGTGGATTTCAGTCGTACACAAAATAAAGATGACTTTTTCAGGCGGTTCTTCCAATGTTTTCAGCAACGCGTTAAAAGCAGAGATCGACAACATGTGGACTTCGTCAATAATGAATATTTTTCGTTTTAATTTAGAGGGAGATACTCTGGAGCTGGCGATAATATTTTCTCGAACGTTGTCGACGCCAGTGTGGCTAGCGGCATCTATTTCTATCATATCCAAGCTTTTGCCTTGAGCGATATCCTGACAACTATCACAGGTGCCACAAGGCTCGTACTTACCTGATTCTAAATTCAAACAATTGACTGCTTTTGCCATCACTCTGGCAAAGGTAGTCTTACCCACTGCTCGTGGTCCGCAAAAAAGATAAGCATGGGCCACCTTGCCAGATTCAACTTCATGCTGCAATACCATTTTGATATGATTCTGCCCGACAATTTCAGTAAAATTTTGCGGTCGATATTTTCTATAAAGCGTCAACATGTGGGTAAAAATAGATAAAAAGCGACAACTATTCGCTTTAAATTATAATAAATTCTAACCTAATTCTAACTCTTTAGACAAAAAAAATCAAGGAGAAAACACTTAAAACACCTGAGCAAAAAAGCACGTGAACACCATAAATGCTCACGTGCTCTGTGCTACATGCTCACGTGCTCTATTGCTTCTTGATAATATTCTCCACCGCTGCCCACTTACTTTCTCCGACTTTTGGCACCAAGATAATTACCTCGTCTCCTTCTTCGCCTTTGAAATAAGTGACGCTGGCATTGATTATCCGCCAACTCTTGCCTTCAGCCGTAACGATAAATTCATTCTCCCCCACTCTTTTTAAAATGCCGGAAACCCTCTCTCTTTCAATCGGGCCGATCTGTTTATAAATAAAAGTACCGTTGCCGGTTATTGATAATTTCAAGACATCGCCTTCAACTAATTTTGACTTGGAAGCATAGTTGGCGGATATATTATATGACTTGCCGTCCGGACCGATCATATTTTCTCCATCAAAAACTCCTTCAATAATCTTTTCCTCAGCGCCTGAACTATTTGACAAACCTTTACTACTCTCATCGATAGCTTGTCCGACGCTTATCCTCAAATTCTCTTCAGTCGCAACAAAAGTTGAAAGCAATTTGATGATCTGTTCATTATTCTCTTTGACATTCTGCAATAGCTTTTTTATTAAGATTATTTTCGATTTGGGTATAATTGCGTTCTCTCCCCCCTTTGTTTCTTCGGCTTGATCTTCTTCAAGCACATTGTCAATGTTTTTGTCTTGGTTTTCCATACTTTTATTTTTGTTTATAAGTAATAAAAAATAAGCATGTCAGCTTATTTTTTGTATATTATAGCAAATTTTTCATTTTGTAAATACTAAATCAGAAATTATTTCGCCCTTGCCTGCTTGTCTAGAATCTTCCTGATTTTTTCCACTACCTGGGTTGGAGTAAAATCAGCTTTAACCAGATATTCATTAGTACCGAGCTTGTATAAAGCATCTTTATCCTGCTCATTTGAAAGGTTGGTGAGACTGATTACCGGAATATCATGCGTAATCGGATTTGCACGGACTTTTTCCAAAACATAAAAACCATCTCCGCCGGCCATCACTACGTCCGACAAAACCAAAGCAGGCTTGTGCTTCAAGATCATTTCAAAACCATCTTTACCATTATGCGCAGTGAAGACATTAAAATCTTCTAGTCTAAGTTTTTCACCGTACAAGTCGATTAACCATTTATCATCATCGACTAAGACGATGGTTTTTTTCTCCTTTTTCATAATTTATTTTAAAAATTTTTTATTTTTTGAAAGTAAGTACATTATAACACTTTTCAATGCAATGCGCCAGGACAAATGATCAATTTTTAAAAAATCTGCTTTCCCTACATTTCAATCTGAGCTCTTTTCATTATTTCTGCCTCAATAATATTCCTATCTTGACCATATTTCAATCGGCTTAAAGACTTGATTCTACTAGCCAAATCCTCTCTTTTTATACCCAAAAGCGGCCAGGTGGTAGACATAGAAAAAGCTCGTCCAGCACTGTTATCGATCAATAATTTGATATAGGCCGTGCCTTTGTCAATATTTATCAAGTCGTATTGATTGAATACTGGTGAAAATTCTTTTTCAATTTCCTCCGCATCTTCAGTGCCGATTTTAAAAGACACCCAAGTGCCGACGTTTCCAAAAACAGCATCTTTTATCGAAGTATCTTGACCTTTAACTAACTGCCCCAGATATTGATGCGCCATTATCAGATTCAGATTATATTTTCTAGCTTCAGAAAGTATGGAACAGATCGAATCAGTGGTAAAATTTTGAAATTCATCAATATATAGATAAAAATCCTTGCGTTGTTCTCTTGGCATATCTGTGCGAGAAAGTGCATTAACCAAAATTTTACCTACCAAAATCATACCCAAAAGATAGGCATTTAATTCTCCAACTTGGCCTTTGGGTAAGCTTATCAACAAGATTTTTTGCTTGTCCATCACATCACGAAGATTGAAAGAACTTTGCTGTTGGCCGATGATCGGCCTCATCATGTCATTAGAAATAAATGAGGTAAGTTTTGAGGTAATGTAAGGCACTACATTGGCCAGAGCGGCATCGCCGCCTGCTTTTTCCGCCTCTTTGCGCCAGAAATCCACCACTGTCGGATCTTTGCATCGCTCTAATTTCATGCGACGGAAATTGGCATCGGATAAGACTTTAGGAATTTCCATTAAAGTCGAGCCGCTTTCTGGGTCGCTCATTATCAAAAGCATCGCATTCCGCATGTACTGTTCAAAAATTGGACCGCCGGTAGATTTCAAATCATAAAGCTTATCAAAAATCTTGATCATTTCATTGATAACAAAAGATTTCTGTTCCGGATATCGTGGATCAAATTCCAATAAATTGAGTGCCAACGGCCGTTCAATATCCGCGGGAGAAAACAAGATCACATCCTCTGCCCTTTCCGGCGGGATGCGCATCAAAATATCATCAACCAGGTCGCCATGCGGGTCGATTACGCAGACCCCTTCGCCATTCATTATGTCCTGAATAGCCATGTTGGCCAAAAGCACCGATTTACCCACGCCGGATTTACCGATTATATAGGTATGACGGCGGCGATCATCTCTTTTGATTTTGATCTCCTTGCTCAATCCGCGATAACGATTGGTGCCAAGAATTATCCCTTCATCTGGGACATTAGTAGGAGCCGGGGCATGCTTGGCGGTCAGCCAAAGGATATTAGGCGTTTCTGTCCAACGAAGCGGTAAGTGAAAAATACTTGCCAACTCCTCGGTGTTCAATAGGAAGCTGATATGCTCATCAAATCGGCGATAAATATAATCCCGAATCAATCTTTTGTGCTTGACTATACTTACTAAACGGTTGATCTTGTTATTGAAAATATTGCCGTATTCATACAGATTGTACTGGCCAAAAACTCCTATGATATTATCTAGGTAAAGTTTTGCCTGGCTTAAATTTTTTGCATTTACGATTATTCTGACATTTACATCCAGGCCGGCCTTGGCATTTTTTTCTTCCAGATTTTTCATAATCTGTTCATCCATCGCATTTTGCTTGGGCATCATGGTCTGATTCTTTTGCTGCTCTTTGGCAGAATTGGGGTTTGCCGCTTTCACCAGGTCTGTTAATCCTGCCATGACACTGCTAGTATAGCTTCCACCTAAAGCCTCATCAATCGTTTTACCCTTGCGGATCTTACTAAACACACTGCTCGCTCTATTGTGCCATACGCCCTTGGCGCTTCTGACTACATACTGAATAGCCATGCTCTCATCATGCCCCAATTTTGACATCACATTGATTATGGAATTCAATGGATCGGTGTCCATCTTGTTGTAGGTCCTGATTGGGAAAATAAAACTGCGCTTGGTTTTTAAATAACCGGCACAAATACTAGAATGATGATTAAAAATATTATAATCACGCACCGGCTCCATCACTGCTTCCGGATAGTGTGCCTGCACCTGCTGTTCAAGATAGCGCCCCATCTCTTTCGGTGCAACCAAATAAAATGAAATATGTTTCTTGCTAGCCACTATTTCAAAAGAAAAATGATCTTTTCGCCCCAATAACCAGGCCTTAGGGCCGCGTTTCGCCCTAAGGCCTCCAATCGAGGAAAAAATAATTTCGCCACGAGCAATCTCTTCTCGTACTTGTTGGACTGTCAAATCCTTGTCTTGATCTTTTGGCTTTTCTTTTGGCAATCTTACTAAATAAATGATGTGATCCTGATAACTTGTCATGACTGATACTCTGGTAATCATTTTTTTAAGTAAAACCAGGATCACCACTGCTAAAGCCAACCAGAACAGGCTCACCAAAAGTGAACTATAATCATATGAATAATTATTGACGCTATTCCCAAGATTAACGCCCAAGCTGTTGCTTGATTGCTCAATGCCGAAATCCATACAACTTTTTATTAAAGATTAAGTATTGGTGCCAGTGGCATTAATCAAATTCTTCAATACATAATTTGCGATTCCCCAAGCAGCCAAGATTATGACCAAACCGATCAAGGCTGCACCCAAAGTTTTTTTCGCACTATCAACCTTGCCCGTGTCGCCTCCGGCAGTCATCCATTGGAAACCGGCGATCAAGATCAATACGACTGCGATAATTCCTAAAAATCCTAAGGCAACATTGATTATGCTGGCAGCGATTTCTTGCGGTCCTTTGTTCCCATTGCCAAGACCTAAATTGGTTTCAATATTTTGTCTTGTTGTATCCCCACCAAAAGCGTCATTTACGTCTAAAGCATTTGCGGGAGCTGATAATAAAAATACAGGTGAGACGATAACTAATACTGCCGCGAAAGCAGTCATCTGTTTTAACATCTTTTTCATTCACTCTCACCCCCTTTCTCATTTTTTAATCTTATCATTTCTTCGACTTTAATTTTGGCTTCCTTTTCCAAGAAAAATGCGTTTACTCCTGGAATTATTTTCAGCCAATTTATGATTAATTCAATCACTTTTTTAACTTTTACTTTAGTTTCACTTAATAGGATATTTACTTGATAGGCAGTTCTCTCACCCACTGTCTTAAATTCATTCTTTTTTTCTGGCGATAAATTAACATAGATATCCGCCATCCCTTCTTCCATGATTTTTTCAATCTTTTTCTGTCTAGCTGCAAACTGATCGCCCAGAGGATTTGAACCCCCCGATACAGAAACTAATTTTTCGCCCTCTGCCTGGCCGGTATTTGTTGAAGAATCCTTCATTCTTTCTTGCACACCAAAATCAAACCGCTCAGCAACAGTTTCTTTTTCTGCCTGAACGATTGGTTTTTTAGCCTCAATAGATTCTTGAAGTTTTTCTTGTCCTAAATTTTTTGCAATCTCTTTTCCCTGTACCATATATTAACCAAATTATAACATATTTTAGAAAAAATAAAAAACCGCTAGCAATTGCTAACGGGTGAATTGAGGACGGCCATAAATATGATTGCCGTCATTGATGTATTCGGGGAAAGAAACTCTTTTCATACCGGGTGGGATTTGAAAAAACTTTCCCCTTGCAGTTTTCAAATCTCCATGACGGTCTGAAATGCCGAAGCTGACTTTACCGGCGAACAACCTGATGTGTGTAGCAAGCGAAGGGATTTCATATTCGCCCATGTCGGAAATCTTTTGCTCCAAGTCAATCTTGTCATACTTCATGTCGACCTCCTCATACTAATTATACCAAAGGACATTTGAACAATTTAAATCTTTTTGCACGAATTGTCAATCTATGCCATAATATAGTTATACACAATTTCAAAAATGATTAAAAACGAAATAAAAATCACCAAAAACATCCAAGAGGTAATCATCGATAATCCGCGGACGCTCAATCATAAGATTCGCTGGATTAATGTTACTAATGCGGGGAAAAAAGAAATCGAATACTTAAGAAAAAAATACAATTTCCAACTACCACACCTCCACGCCTCTTCTGCTAATGTTTTTGCCCAAAGACCAACGGTCAAACATTGTGATGTCGAAGGCTACATTTTTGCAATCATGCATTTCCCAATCTTTGTGAATGGCACAATCACTGCAACGGAAATCGATTTCTTTATCGGTCATGGCTATATGATAACCTTGCACAATGGCAACATGCAGGCATTGAATGAATTTTTCAACCTATGTAAAAAAGATGGTGATTCCCTTCTCACCTATCAATTTGAATCTTCAACCATCTTATTATATGAACTGTTAGAAAAATTGATGCACAGTTGTTACCCGATTCTTGATCAAAACAGTTTGGCGATCAACAGGGTCGAAGAGATAATTTTCGCCCAGGAACAAAAAAAGGCAGTGACCGATATCCTCAAACTCAGACATAACATAACGAGCTTTCACAAGATCATGCACAGCCACAAGAAAATCCTGACCAAATTCATGGAAATGAAAAGCCGCTTGGTGCCGACCAGTCAACTGCAAGGTTATTACAAAAAATTGATTGATCACTCTATTACCATTTGGGAAATCATGGAAAGCCAAAAAGAAATCGTTGAGGTATTGAATAGCACTAACGAATCTCTACTCAATTATCGTCTGAGTGATATCATGAAAACTCTGACAATCTTTTCGATTATCAGCTTTTATCTGACCCTGATCGCCGCAACTTTCAGTATGCGAGCAGAAGGCATGCCTTTTGTCGACTCCAGATACGGTTTCTGGCTGATCTTCGGATTCATGGCTTTAGTCGGGGTAGGATTTATAATGTTTTTCAAAAGAAAGAAATGGCTGTAAACAACAATTAACAGTTAACCATTGACAATTAACCTATACAAAAACAATCGCCTGCGGGCGATTGTTTTTATTCTCCCTCTGTCATCCCGAATCCCTTTAGGGTGAGGGATCTCGGAGTGTGGCAGGAATATATCGTAATATTGGAATTTAAAGAAATCTTCAAATATTAAAACTTAAAATTATTCTTAAACCTTTCCTGCTATTGTTTTTTTTACTTTAACCCGATCTCTCACATCCCCCGGATCATGTCCGGGGCTAAAGGCATCGTTCCGTACGAGATGACAAAAATTTTTTATTTTCCAGACAATATCTTCTTAATATCCCTATAGCTCTCAACCTTAACCAACTCCTGCCGCAATTCACTTGCACCTTCCAGGCCGGTGACGTACCAGCAAAGATGTTTACGTAATTCAACAATACCGGCTCTTCCGCCCATCTTTTCTGCCAGCTTGGCATGTTTAAGAGCGATTTTAAATATTTCTTTTTTACTTTTGACTTCTGCGTTCTTACTTCGTACCTCCTCAAAAATCCAAGGCCTACCCATCGCTCCGCGAGCGATGCCCAGACCGTCTGCCCCAGTTTTTTCTAACAAAGCTTCGGCCGTTTGCCAATCATTCACTCCCCCGTTGGCTAATAAAATTCCAGGAAATATTTTTTTTGCCTCTTTTATAATCTGCCAATCGACTTCGCCTTTATGCCCTTGTGCCAAACTGCGCCCATGAATCATCACTGCGGCAATCGGCAAATCTTTCATTTTTTCTAAAAAAATCAAAGCGTCGACTTTTTTCTTTGTAGCTCCGTCATCCTTTTCTACTCTTGCCCTAATCTTAATTGAAACAGGCAAATGTGTGTTATCAATGACGCTTTTTATCACCTCGTGCGAAAGCTTGAGATCGCTCATCAGTATCGCTCCCGCACCTTGCTTTTGCACTTTCTTTACCGGACAGCCAAAGTTTATGTCGATACCGTCGGGTTTTAATTTTTGAGTGGCCATCTTTGCGGCGACTGCAAAATGCTTGGGGTTGGAACCGAAAAGTTGGACCACATAAGGCCTTTCGGCAGGGACAAATTTAAGCAACTCCAAAGTTTTGGCCGGAGCATAGTTCAATGCCGTTGCCGACGCTAATTCCGAATACACTACATCAACCCCAAAATTCTTGCAAATTTGTCGAAAAGCGCTATCTGTTACCCCTGCCATCGGTGCCAGAGCGTAAATCGGGGTATTTAATTTCTGCCAAAAAGTTTTCCTCATATGCTAGTTTCCTTAGCCGGAGATAAAAATTTACTGATGGCTGGATAAAGAAGGCTTGCTAAGGCAGCAATTATAAACGCCGCTAAAAAATTATTTGGCTTATCAAGAGTAAATGCAACCATTAATACGGGGGCAATAATCATTCTAGCTACGTTCAAAGCTACCTCTCTCTGCACGATCATCTTAAAATAATTTCCATCAGAAGCTATGTCATAAAAAATCGCTGACCAAGGAATTTGGACGAACCGTTCGCTCAATCTTTTGTAGGCATCGACCAAGAAAACCGAATCGAAACCTTGAACAAACAATCTGCCTACCCAACCAAAAAAATGCAAGATGCTGCCGATAGATAACAATTTATTTTTATTTAGTTGGTCGATTTTTTTACCAAAAAAATAAAAGAAAATCAAAGTTATAAATGCCGGTAAGGAAATTAAGGCACCGACTTTACTGGTATCCGTTAAAATAATCATCAAAAAAATCGGCCACAAGATCAACCCGATCCAAGATTCTATTGCATAGCCTGAATAACTAAACAAAAGTGGCCTACCTTCTCTGGACCACAAATCTTTATATAAACCTTTCTTGTTGAATGCTAATTTTGCGTAACTCTCCGCAGAGAAAAAAAGCGGAATAACTGAAACGGCAATTATTGAAAGCCCGACAAAGAATAAAACGTTGAAGCCGAAAAATTTGGCCAGCAGTCCACCAACAAAAGGCGCTGCCAAACCTGCTAACAACGCGATGGTCTGATCAAAAGTCACATCTTTGCCATGATCCTTCCTGTCCGCATGACTGATAAAATTTAAATGGAAGCTATAATTATAAAGCATCATTTCCATTGTCCGAGCAATAGGCAGTATAAAAAAAAGCCAAGGATAAGCTTCTATTTGGCGCAATCCGATGAAATAAAGTATTAAAAAAACAACTGATGTCAGCATCGAATGTTTGACCCCCAACCAAGCAACCGCTCTTGCGCCAACATAAGAAAGTAGCACAAAGCTCAAAGAGTTTAAGAAAAAATATCCAAGAATGGCTACGATAGAATAACCAAGAGTATACAGATATACTGGTACGAAAACTGAAACTAAGCCGAGAGCAAAGTTCATGATTCCATGGGAAATATAAAGTTCATTCAATTCTTTCTGCTTGAAAAAATCATGGACATGATGATTGTGATGAAAAATTAAGGACATTTGAAGTAGTAAGAATTATGAATTAAAATTATGAGGGAAGATTTAAACAGTGTCATTCCTGCGAAAGCAATAATCCAGAAATTACAATCAAGTTTATGCTTAATATTTTTCTGGATTCCGGACTTCCGCTGCTCTGCTCCATCCGGAATGACACAAAGAAAAGCTAAATCTTTTTTATCCGCATCCCCTCTTTAGTATCTTCAACTGAATAGCCTAGTTTTTCGATTTCCTCTCTCAATCTATCAGACTCTGGCCAGTTTTTTTCTGCACGGGCTTTTTCTCGCAATTTCAATAATCTAGCTGCCTCTGGCTGTGTTCCTTCAATGTCCCATTTAAAAATAACGGACTTCTCAACCCTAATCTTAATTATATCTAGTCCCAACCCCAGCACCTGGTCAAAATCCAAGACAGTGGCAAACTTCTCTTCGGGTGATAAATCGGATTTCAAAACTTTCTGAACTAAAGCCAATGCTTTGGGAGTATTAAGATCATCATTGATTACTTTTAAGAATTGAATTTTAAATTCTGCATTTACTTTCCGATCCTTTCCTTCTGCCTTCTGTTCTTTTAGTTCCATTATTTTTTTCCAAAGCTTGTCCAACCCTTTCTGTGCAGATCTGATCGCCTCTTCTGAATATTCCATCGGCTTCCTGTAATGAGTGCTTAGGGCACCATATCTATAGGCTAATGGATTGATGCCTTTTTTTACCAAAGCATTTTCCAAAGTCAAAAAATTCTCATCGCTTTTGGCCATTTTCTTTCCGCCGGCGATATTTAAAAATGCACCATGCAGCCAGTAGTTAAAAAATTTCCTACCTGTGGCGGCTTCAGACTGTGCAATCTCATTAGTATGATGAATATTGATGTGATCAATGCCACCGCAATGGATATCCAACTGCTTACCCAACAATTTCAAACTCATCGCCGAGCACTCTATGTGCCAACCAGGAAAACCAACCCCCCAAGGTGATTCCCATTCCATCTGACGTCTACTAATTTTATCCTCCTCTTTATAAGGGGAGGTGGCGCGAAGCGACGGAGGGGTCAAGGGTTCCGAAAACTTCCACAAAGCAAAATCTGTCGGATTTTTTTTCTCCAAATTTCTCTCTACCCGTGCCCCTTCTTTCAATTCATCCAACTTCAAATGTGAAAGTTTATTGTAATTCTTAAACTTTGCAGTATCAAAATAAATGCCATCCGAAGTTTTATAGGTATAGCCTTTTTTTTCTAATTTTTTTATCAAATCGATTTGCTCTTGAATATAATCCGTCGCCTTTGGTTGCTTGTCCGGTTTTAAAATATTTAACTTACTGACATCTTCATTGAATGCTTTGGTATAAAATTCCGCAATCTCCCAGGCAGTCTTGCCCTCTCTTTTTGCACCCAATTCCAATTTGTCCTCACCCATATTCATATCACCAGTCAAGTGGCCGACATCGGTAATATTCATTATGTGCTTAACCTTGTAGCCATTATATAGCAACACCCGTTTTAAAATATCTTCAAAAATATAAGTGCGAAGATTGCCGATATGGGCATAGTTATAGACGGTCGGCCCACAAGTATATAGACCGACTTTATTATCAACAAGAGGCCTGAATTCCTCTTTTCTCTTATTTAATGTGTTGTATAAATATAATTTTTCCATATCCTCAGTTTATCTTATTTTAGCTAATTGAGCAACTGTTACCTAATATTAGCTAAATATTCTTAATACTAATATTAGCCCTCTTCCCTTGACAAAAGTTTAGTTATATACTATGATTACATGTTAACTAGATTCTCTAGCACTAGCTAAAGGTCCGGTTAATGGACCTTCTTAATTTAAAATACACGATTTTCGGTAGCCAACTTCCTCTCGAATTTTGAGAGTACAAACCGTAAGGAGGAATACCATGAAAAGAAGCATCGTCGCAATGATAATTGTTTCGCTCGCAATGTCTGTTCTGCCCGGCTGCGGCAGCAATGATGGATCCACGTCGGCGACCGCAAACGTCGCAACAGCCGTGGCAAAAACGAACGACGCTCCTGGACAGGAGACATCCGCGGACCAGACCATCAAAACAATGTCTGCCGCCGAAGCAACGCCCACGGATCAGTTGCTGATGGGAAATTTCAGCATAGGTGTCGGCGAGGTAAGAGAGTTGCCGGTCTACGCTTCCACAACTCTCCCCTTCCACGGCTTCACAATCGCCTTCGGCTACAACGCGGACCACGTGGGGTACATCGGGTTTACACCCGCCAAAGAAGAAAACGCCTTCTCGGGTTTTTTCCTTTTCACAAATCCTGACGCGGCGTCACCAACTTCTGAAGAAAAAATACTCCTGGAAAAAAACACGACCGAGGGCTTAACAACAGCGGTTCTTACGGGGCTTAACCCTTACAGCCCCTACGAAGGCATGGTCAAGTTGGGAAATATCATGGTGATAGGTAAGAAAAAGGGTGAAACCAAATTCGAGCTTGCTCCTTGGGGAAGTCAGTTCGGTTACAACCCTACCATGTACGATCCCAATCCGAGAAAGCCGGGGACGTTCAAACTCCCCGCCATCACCGTCACTGGCATCGTCTACTGACAGTGCCCACGCATCACCCCATCATTTTTCATAAGATGATGGGGGCTTTTTTATTCAAGAAATTTCCAGCCTTTAACTTTTACCAAATCCCCTGCCTTTAATTTTTTATCGGAGTTAAATTCAATATCAAAATAATATTCGGTCTTCCCACGAAAAAGAGCTTTGCTCTCTCGCGGCTGGCCGCGAAAAGAATCTATGCCTTCTTGATGCTGGCCACTATGAACTTTTCCTTGACTGCGTCCGTCAACTATTACTTCAAGTTCTTGACCGACAAATTGTTGTTTATATTTTTTTTCTAATTCCAAGCTGTATTCAGAAAGAATTTTTGCACGCTTTTTTTTTATGGATGTCGGTAATTGATCTGGCATTGAAAAAGCAGGAGTTTTCTCATGGGCGGAAAATGGAAAGACGTGCAGTTTGCTGAAATTTATTTTTTTTATAAAATCAAAAGTGATATTAAAATCTCCTTCGGTCTCTCCAGGAAAACCGACAATCACATCATTGGTAATCGCTATTTCGGGCACGGCTGTTCTTAATTTTTCAATCCGCTCCACAAAAAACTCGGTTGTGTAAGGCCGGTTCATCAATTTCAAAATCTTATCACAACCGGATTGCAATGGGATATGTAAATGCCGACAAATTTTTCTGTTAGTTTTAATCAAGTCAATTAATTCGTCATTCACCTCTGTTACTTCAATGGAACTCAAGCGAATTTTTTCTAAACCTTCAATCTTGATTAGTTCTTTTAAAAGACCTACTAGATTCGTTACGCGTTGTGCGTTACGCGTTGTGCGACTAAAGTCCACCCCATACAACCCCAAATGAATGCCGCATAAAATTATTTCCTTATACCCCGCTGCAACGATTTTTTCAACCTCTGCTAGAACTTCTTCAACTGGTCTACTAGTGAGCTTTCCACGATTGTATGGAATGATACAATAAGAACAGAACTGCTGACAACCGTCTTGGATTTTTAAAAAATACCTGGACTTGCCGGTTTTGTATGAATTTTCAGTTAGCTCACATGAACCCACCTCCTTGTCGTCATCCTCGCGTAGGCGGGGATCCATCCTACACTCTTCAAACTGGATTCCCGACTGCTCGGGAATGACAGAAATAAATTCTTCAATTAGCTTATCCGCATCTTTCGTGCCGTAAATAAAATCCACGCTCAACTCTTCAACTTCTTTTTTATAGTTAACCGGCATACAGCCGACCACTGCAATCTTCGCATTTGTATTTTCTGTCCTAGCTTTTTCAATCATTTTCTTATCCTTGGCAATCGCAGAATGAGTAACTGTGCAAGTGTTTACAATCGCTAAATCAGCATTGTTTTCCGCCACGACAAATCCAGCAGAAGTCAACTTTCTGCTCAAACTTTCTGAATCGTATTGGTTAACCTTGCAACCGAGGGTGTATATTTTATAAGTTGGTCTTTTCATTATTATTTTTAGATGTTCTTACTCCTCTGTCATCTCGACGAATCAGCAGATGAGGAGAGATCTCGGAAATTAGTAATAACTAATTTTAAAGAAATAGCATCTTAAATTCTAATTATTATATTTTTAAACCTTTTACCCAATAATATATTCCATTATTTACCCGAGATCTCTCACCCTAACGGGATTCGAGATGACAGAGGTAATGTAATTTAAAAACTTAGCTTTCAAAAAAGCTCCGACGTAATGCGGAGCTTTTTCTGGAGCCAGCTACAGGACTCGAACCCGTGACCCGCAGTTTACAAAACTGCTGCTCTACCAACTGAGCTAAGCTGGCCTAGATTTTTAACCTACAAATTATTAACTTCACTTTTACATTCTGCTCTCAGACTTTATCCGCGGCTTGGCGGAACTGACAGCTAAGCTGGCTAATATTTACAAAAGAAATAAAGCACCAAGTGCTTTATTTCTGTTACTATAATATATTAAAGTATTTTTTAGATTTTGGCAAGATTTATCTCGATCTATTTGTTCGTGAACCAAAATCTTGTTTTGCACGGGCAACAGGTCGCTCGCCGCCTGGCTTATATCCGCTTCTTGCTGACGCTTCCGTTCTTTGCCAAGGAGATCGATTTTGCCCGCCTGGACGTTGCTGGCTGCTGCTGGAAAATTTACTGCCGGCAAAAGCGGCTGATTTCGGCCTGCTAAAACCGCCTTTTTTACGACGGCCAGAAGTAAAAGCAGGCGCCTTATCTAATTCAGCGAACTTGGTTAAAGGCAGATTTTTATTAATCAACCTTTCGATGCTGCGGATTTCTTTCGATTGGCTTGGCATCGCAAATGAAATGGCAATTCCCTTTTTGCCGGCTCTGGCTGTACGCCCGATACGATGAACATAATCTTCTGAATTATCCGGCAAGTCATAGTTCAATACCAACTCAATGTCTTTAACATCGATTCCACGGGCAGCAATATCAGTAGCTACAAGGACACGAAATTTACCTGCCTTGAATCCGGCCAAAGCCTTCTTGCGTTGGTCAAGGGAGCGATCGGAATGTATTTCTGCCACCGTATGGGCCATCAAATGAATGCTTCTGGTCAAAGACTTGGCGCTATGTCGAGTGCGAGCAAAGACTAAGACCGAACCTGTATATTGCTTCAGCAATTTTTCCAGATGGGTCAGCTTGTCCTCTTTTTTCATGATGAACATTTCTTGCCTGATATGTTCAGCAGTAGTACCGGCTGGCGCAACCTCGATACTTACTGGCAAAGCCATATGATCTGAAGCGAGTCTTACAATCGCTACCGGCATGGTTGCTGAAAACAACATGGTTTGATGAGTATGAGTCACATGAGATAGAATCTCTTTTACCTGTGGCAAAAAGCCCATATCAAGCATCATGTCCGCCTCGTCCAAAACCAACACTTTAACTTCTTTCAAACTGATTGATTTTCTTTTGAGATGGTCATTCAATCGGCCAGGAGTAGCAACAATGATGTGTGGATTCCTTCGCAAAACCTGCATCTGTTTGCCGATCGGCTCGCCGCCGATTAAGGCCGCGGTACGCAAGCCAAGAGTTAAACCCAGTTTTTGCAAACTTTCCTCAACCTGCAATGCAAGTTCTCGAGTAGGTAATAAAACCAAGCCTCTGCCCTTGTACAAGGCTAGACGCTGCAACATCGGAATGCCGAAGGCAAAAGTTTTGCCGGTGCCGGTTTGTGCGACTCCGATTAAGTCCTTGCCATCAATAGCAACTGGAATGGCCTTTTTTTGAATTGGCGTTGGTGTAGCCAATTCCATTTTTTTCAGCACTTCAAGTATCGAAGCGCTGATACCCAATCCTTCAAACCCTGGATTGGCAATGTTTTTTTGTTCTGTCATAATGTTTTTCGCCTTCGGCTACCCCAATTATGAGGTGCATTCGAATAAAGCGAATAAAAAATAAGTGACCCGATTTCTACAGGCCACTTAATGACAGGAGACTCGAATCTATTTAAATTAATAGCTAATAACTTATAATAGCAGGAATCTGGATTGTTGTCAAGCAATTACTCAATTTTATCAATTTTTTCAGTGATAGCTGTTGTTATTTTTCAGCGTAATAAACTCTAAACTCCATAATGCCGTTCGTTATAATTCGATGCTGCATAATTCCTGAACGATTATTTTTTACCAACAACAAGGGAATTAATTTAAATTTATTTAGCAAAATTGAAAAAGGATAACTCCACCTACTCATTTTATAGATTTTATCAGCTGACGGTAAAGATTCTTTACTGACATCGTATTCTTTTATATTTTTAAATCCAACTGACACAAGAGAGTTTTTAAATTCAGAAACTCCGTCTAAATTCGGAAGTGCCCAGCCTTCAAGAAAAATATCCAATTCTTCTTTTTCTTTTTTATTAATGGGCTTTCTTGCCAAAAAGCCATCCCAAATTATCAGCCTTCCTCCCTTTTTTAACACACGGTAAGCTTCTTTAATAAATTCTTCTTTATCTTCGGCATAACACACACTCTCAACTGCCCAGACAACTGAAAATGAATTTTCATTAAATTTCGTATCTAAATAATTTCTCTTATAAAACTTTAATAAGTGATCCAGGCGGTTTACCTTGGCAATTCTTTCTGCTTCAACTACCTGTTTTTCACTTAATGTAATTCCAGCAATATGAGCCTTGTAATTCTTTGCAATCCAAACTGAACTACCTCCGATTCCACAACCTGCATCTAATACATAGTCATTTGCTTTTAAGTTGACTTTTTCAGCTAAAAATTTATTTGTGTTTATCAGCGCTTCATCATGATCTTTTGTTTCTTTGTCCCAATAACCATAATGTATCCCATTAGTTTCTCCATGATAAAAAAATTATAAAAAGGTAATGTATAATCGTAATAATCAGCTATTGTTTTTAAATCCATAAATATAATTATATTTTATTCCTTTTAAAGTATATCAATGGACTTTTTAAATTTCAACAACTATGAGCCTTTTAAGGGTATTATTGTGCCCAACTCCCGCTCGAACGTTCGGTACGGGCGGGGATTCGAAGGGGCGAAAGCCCCACGACGAACTAGGCCAACGTCTTCATAATCAAATCCGTTAAATATAATAATATTTTTTCGATTATTGCACCATTGTTTTCTAGGGTTCTGTTACCTAATAAACACACAATTTAAAAAGCCAGCGGATGCTGGCTTTTTAAATTGTGCGCCCACTAGGATTCGAACCTAGGACCTTATCCTTAAAAGGGATCTGCTCTACCGGCTGAGCTATGGGCGCTTATTAACTTTTAACAATTGACAATTAACTTTTAACTTCGAGAAACAAGCAAAAAATAAAACAGCGCTGGGGCTGGTTGCTTATTTAAAAATATAATAACAAAATATTGTAAACTTTGCAATAGTGTAAGAAAAACAAATAAATCCCTTCAACCCCCCTTTGTAAAAGGGGGTTAAAATGCAAGACGGTGGATAAAAAGTGGACAGAATCGGCTTGATAAAAAGGCTTTGAACGTGTAGTATAGAATACATGAGTAATAACCCAGCAGTCGGCAAATTGCCACCACAAAGCGTTGAAACGGAACAGTCCCTCTTGGGCTGTCTTTTGATTGACAAGGATGCAATGATCCGAATCGCCGACACACTGACCGAAAAAGATTTCTACAAAGACAGCCATCGGAATATTTTTGAGGCGATGAAAGAGCTCTATAACAAGCGTGAGCCGATTGATATTTTAACCCTATCCAACCGCTTAAGCGAAAAGAATCATCTCGACATTGTGGGCGGCAGAACCTACCTAGCCCAACTTTCCAACTCCGTTGCTACCTCTTCTAATATCGTCACCTACGCCAATATAGTGCAACGTAAAGCGACTCTCAGACGCTTGCTTGACGTTTCAACCCAGCTTGGCGAATTGGGCTATAGCGAAGAAGAGGATGTAGAAAAAATTCTGGACGATGCGGAACAAAAAATATTTTCGGTTTCTCAAAAATTTTTAAAGAATACTTTTGTTTCCATGGACGGTCTTTTGACCGATGCATTCGAACGCATTGATGAGCTGCATCGACAAGGCGGTAAATTGCGCGGGTTAGCGACCGGTTTCTATGATTTGGATAATTTATTGGCCGGTATGCAGAAATCCGACTTAGTTGTCTTGGCTGCCAGGCCCAGTGTTGGTAAAACCGCTTTTGCCTTGGATCTTGCCAGGCAAGTTGCCTTGAAAAACAAAGCCGCAGTCGGTATTTTCTCTTTAGAAATGGGCAAAGAACAATTGGTAGATCGTATGCTTTGCTCTCAGGCAAAAATAAATCTTTGGAAAATGCGCACCGGCAACTTGGGCGATAGTGATTTTATCAATATCAATCAAGGCATGGCTGAACTTTCTGAAGCCCAGATTTATATTGATGATTCCTCCACCAATAGCATCATGGAAATCCGTACCAAAGCCCGACGTCTGCAGATTGAAAAGGGGCTGGATATGATCGTAATCGATTACTTGCAATTAATGGAGGGCCGTGGTAAATATAGCGACAACCGCGTACAGGAAGTTGCAGAAATTACTCGCGGTCTGAAAAGTTTGGCCCGTGAATTAAATATTCCTGTTCTAGCTTTGTCACAGCTTTCTCGTACGGTTGAGCAATCCAATCCATCGATTCCAAAACTTTCTCATTTGCGTGAATCCGGCTCTATCGAGCAGGATGCAGATATCGTTATGTTTATTTACCGTAAAGCAGCCGATCGAAATTTCCGTCGTGAAGATTTGTCTGAACAAGACAGGACTTCAGCTGAAATATATATCGATAAACACAGAAACGGTCCGACAGGCAAAGTCACTTTACGATTCAATGAAGACTCAGCCAACTTTGAAAACGCCACCAGTCGCGAGGATGCTCCTCCGGAGTTTTAAATCGTGTAACGCACAACGCATAACTCATAACAAACCAGTAAACGTTATGCGTTATGAAAAAAAACTAAATTATATTAAAACTTTTAAAATAAATAATTTAATTATAAAAATAACCGATATGTTCAACAAACTAAAACAAATCAAAGACTTGCGCAGCCAAGCCAAGACCATGCAGAATGCATTGGCTGGCGAATCTGTAACCGTTGAAAAAAACGGCGTTACTTTAATGATGAATGGCAACCTGGAAGTAACTTCTCTTGTCATTAATGATGAGCTAAATAAAGAAAGCTTGGAACGCATCATCAAAGATTTGATCAATGAGGCAATCAAGAAAACACAAAAAATAATGGCTCAAAAATTGCAAGAAATGGGCGGACTAGGCAATCTTGGATTGTAATATAACAATTCTCCCCCCTCCGCCCCTTCGGGGCACCTCCCCTTATTAAGGGGAGGAAAATCCCCTCCTTATAAAGGAGGGGTGGCCGATAGGCCGGGGTGGTGATTGCGGGTAAAAAGTATGAAATTTCCGGAACCGATTCAAAAATTAATCAATCAGTTTTCTAAACTACCGACAGTCGGGCCCAAAACAGCCGAACGATATGCTTTCTATCTCTTGAAACAAAGTACTAATGATCTGAAACTCTTGGCGGAAGCGATCACCGAGGTAAAAGAAAAAACCATGATTTGCGGACAATGCTTCTCTATTGCCGAGTCCAACCCCTGCCCTATTTGTACCGATAGCAAAAGAAATGCAGAAACACTTTGTATAGTGAGTGATGCTAGAAATATGCTCTCAATTGAAGCAACTGGAAATTACCAGGGTTTATATTTTATTCTTGGCGGTGAGCTGAATCAGCTCGAAGGCGCCGGACCGGATCAGCTTAACATCAAGCCATTAATAGAAAAAATCAAAACAAAAAAAATCACCGAAATAATTCTTGGACTAAACCCGACCATCGAAGGTGAAACCACGACGCTATACCTGACCAAGCTGATAAAACCATATCAGATAAAAATCACCCGACTAGCCAAAGGACTGCCGATGGGCGCCGATCTGGAATACGTAGATGAACTGACTCTATCCAATGCACTTAAATACAGGAATGAGTTATAAAATCTACCTCTCTTTTATTCCCTCTCCTTTAGAAGAGCCTGTCCTCGACCTGATCGGGGAAGAGGGTTAGGGTGAGGTTAGTAAGTTCAAGAAATAAACTGCAATATTAAAAAATTATTTTTACCGTAAGTCTCCCACCTCACCCCATCCCCGCCCGCATGCGCAGTCGGGCAGGCCTCTCCTTCGTAAGGAGAGAGGGAAATGCATTATAAAAACTTGTCGTGTCCCAAAATTTTTCCGTCATTCCCGCGCAGGCGGGAATCCATTATGTCTTATCTAACCCTAGATTCCCACCTTCGCGGGAATGACGATATTTATACAATTTTACTTGTCGTGCCCACAAAACCGTTAACGAAAGTTAAGGGTTTTTTTGTTTAACAGATTTGTCATTGCGAGCGCCTTTAGCCCCGGACTTGATCCAGAGGTGGTAATCCCAGGTTAATTAGTACTAATTTGTCCCTACTATATACATGCAAACACAATAAACCTGAGATTGCCACGTCGTTGTCACTCCTCGCAATGACAAAATCAAGACAAACAAAAACCCCACCGATTAGGTGGGGTTTTAATATTGGAAGATTTTTATATTTTAGTGATTTCTACCTTGGTAAAAGGCTGTCTATGCCCAACATTTCTTTTGTATCTGGTCTTGTTCTTGTACTTCATAACATGAACTTTGTCTGCTCGATCATGAAGCGTAATTTTTGCCTCAACCAGCTCACCCATTGATGGCTTGCCCAATTCCAGAGTTGTACCATCAGCTTCAGCTACCATCAAAGTATCAAATTTAACCGAAGAACCAACCTCTAAATCTATTTTTTCAATTTTTAAAACCTGACCTTCCGCAACTTTGTATTGTTTTCCGCCAGTTTTAATTACTGCTATTTTAGCCATATTTTTAAGATTAATTTATTGCTTGACCCTGTTGCTAAGTTTAGGGCTCAAGAGATGATCCGCTTAAGGCGGAAAATAAAAACCGCTCCTTTATTGCGGTATTATTATTATACTAGAATATTAATAAATGTCAACTCAGGACGCATAACATAAACTTTTGATTGTTCAAACCAATATTATACGTCGTTTCTTTTGTCCAGATACTCAAACCCAAATATGATTAAAATCATAATAACCAATAAGGTCATTAATGCGAATATCTTGCCTAAACTTTGCAAAAAGATTGCACTCAAGCCGAAAATCAGAGAAAATAAATAAAAAATCAAGACGGTCTTTCGCTGGCCGATGCCAAGATCCAATATTCGATGATGCAGATGCTTCCTATCAGCGATTTTAAAAGGATTTTTGCCAGCAGCCAAACGCCTAGCTATAGTCCAGACCACATCCAGAATCGGTACGCCCATTATTAGCAGGGCGATGGCAAATTTACCGCCAGAGATTATTGCGAGCACTCCCAGAGCATAACCCAAGAATAATGAACCGCCTTCACCTAAAAATATTTTGGCCGGGTGCCAATTGAAAATCAAAAAACCAAGACAAGCGGCAGACAAAACCAAGGCGGCAAGGCTGATATCCGGCTGATAATATTTAGTAGTCAAAGTAAATAAAAATATGACCAACCCACCCACCGCTGTTATCCCGGTGACCAAGCCATCCATCCCGTCCAGTAGCTTCGTCGTATACATCATGCCCAATAGCCAAAGGCCGATTAAGATGGAGGAAAAATAACCGAGATAAATATAGCCACCAACGAATGGCCCTCCTTGAATGAAGCCGAAAGGATTAGTAATTTTTTCGATTTCCACCCCTCCCGCTATTACAGAAATTATCGCCAGAATGGGAAAAATAAACTGATACTTCGGACTCAGATTGTATTTATCATCAAGAAACCCACCCAACATCAGAAACAATCCACCGATAAAAAACCCGATAAAATGGTGAGTTTGTAAATTGCCGACCAAAAGCTTGTCTTGCACAAAAAATAAGACCAGAAAAAAAGTCAAAAAAATTGCCAAACCGCCCATAAGCGGCGTAGGAGTTTTATGGATTTTTCTTTCCCCCTCGGGCACATCCACCGCTCCGATTCTTTTTGCCAATTTAATCACAAAAAAAGTGAAAATTGCCGAGATGGCAATGGCCAGAACTGAGATTGTAAGATAAAAATTAAACATAAATCATTGACAATAACATATAAATCGGTTATAGTTGCAAATGGTCTCTGACCATTATTATGCAATGAGGAGGTTTGCACCTTGCCAAGAATCAGCTTTAAAAACGGAAAAAGAAGACTCAGGGCACTTTACGTTGGTGACACAAAAAAACAAGATAAGGTCCAGCTATTCTTTACTCTGATGGCGATGATCGAAAATCTTGTTAACGAAAACCAGCTTAAAGATGCGAATCACAAAATCGTAATCAACGAAAAGGTGGCCATAGACAACCTGGGCGATCGAAACGTTGGTCTGTGCGATTTCAACGTAATCGTCTGTTCGAGAGGTGTTTACCTCCAGAACAAAAAACACTTCGACTTGGTTGCTGAGTCCAGAAGGGTTATTGTCTTCGCCAACGAAGTGGTTAAAGACCCTCGCCCTCACAAAGACATCGTCTTCGTATCGATTAAAGACGGTATCATCAAGCCCATCAAGGGTGAAATCGATTTCCTGGTGGACGCGTAA
>Ga0209319_1000479_pt1 | contig 50725 bp, 39 predicted proteins | sample RifGroE2_FD_184000 | JGI IMG/M metagenome (GOLD analysis project Ga0209319, IMG submission 184000) | Groundwater microbial communities from Rifle, Colorado - Groundwater E2 (SPAdes) (version 2) | ecosystem: Environmental > Aquatic > Deep subsurface > Groundwater | place: Rifle, Colorado, United...
CATACGGGAGGATATGGATAGCATCGCCCGATGGACTGTATCATTACAGCAGGCAGGAAGATAAATTCAAAGTATTCAGAAATATTCCGGGTAATAAATCCAGCCTTTCGGCCAATACGGTAACTTCTTTATCAGAAGATGGTTACGGCACGATATGGTGCTCTACGCTGGGTGGAGGGTTGAATAAAATAGTTGATCCCGTGAGAGGGATATTCGAAAAAGCAGATCTGAAAGTCAGTCAGGGATATTCTTCACGGTACGATAGTATTCTTACCATTCTTCAGGATAAAAAAGGTCAGATATGGACATCCGGTTTTGGTACCATATCATGCTATAACCCGGATAATAAAATGACAAGAAATTATTTCTTACCTGATGCGCGCCAGCTTAAGATCAGCAGATATTCTGATGCGCTTAGTTTAGACTATGCATTCGAGGACTGGGATGGAGATATATGGTTCGTAAATTCGTTAAAAGGTATTGTATTTCGGCTCAATCCGGGTAGCGAAAAACTATTACTCTACATTGTTCCAAACTGGGTACTCTTTGATTGTTTGTATGATAAAACCGGGTCATTCTGGTTCGGATGCGCTAACATGAATGTGCAGCGTCTTGTTCTTAATAGCCTGCCTTACCAGTCAGTCACAGTTAACAATATGTTTTCTGTCACCATGCCATGGGGAAGCAGAATATTGGAAGATGATGAAAAAAGAGTATGGTTCAGATTCTCAACAGGAATTTACAGAGCTGACAGTATAAATATAAGATCTGCATTTAATATCAGGCAATTCAGTTTCCCGGATGGAGATAAGTCGGTCACCTCAATATGTAAAGACCGAAATGGCGATCTTTGGTTTGGCAGGAATAATGGAAACGTAACCAGGTTAGCTGAAACAGGCCTCAGATATACCTCTTACCTACTGCCTGATAACAACAAGGAACCAATAAGAAATATTATCGAAGATGACCATGGAAATAAATGGTTCATTTCGGCTCATTCATTATTTATATTGCATTCCGGTCGAAACGAAATAGAGATATTCAAAATCAATGATGAAAAGCTTAATAAATCTCTTTCTGAGGGAGTTTTTGATGTTTTGATCGATTCTCATTACAGGATCTGGTTTGCCACTTTTGGAAACGGCCTGTTTGTTTATGATTTAACGAATAACGATATTATTCATTATTCATCCTCAGAAGGACTTTCTATTCCCTATGGAGATTATTGTCTGAAGATTGAAGAGGACAGCAAAGGACGGATCTGGGTTCTCTATTTACTAAACGGGCTCTATTTGTTTGATCCCCAAACAGAAAGATTCATGAAACGCGGAATTATGGATTTCGCGGAAAGAGAATCCGGGTTCATGGGTCTGTTTATTGACAGAAATGATTTTATCTGGGTATCACATAACTATGGATTTACCATATTCAATCCTGATTCAGGGTCAGTCAGACAAATCTCAGAATACCAGGCATCCGGCAATTGCGCATTTTATCAGCTGAGTTCAGGTGAGATACTCTATAATCTGGGTAATAAATTATTTCTGTTTCCGGACAGCATTCCTTCAAATGCAGAGATACCCGATATTTATATAACATCTGCTTTTGTAAATAACCTCTCATTCAATAAAGTGTTTCCTGAAGCAGACGATATTATTTCTGTCAGCAGGATCAATCTCAATCATAAACAGAATAATCTCAGGATTGAGTTCACAGCCCTGAACTACCTCGATTCGAGAAATAATAAGTACAGGTACTTTATGAATGGCATAGATAAGGACACAATAAATACATCCGCTAATAACCGGTATGCTGAATATAAACAAATGCAACCCGGGAAATACAGGTTTTGGGTCACCGGATCGAACAATGACGGAGTTTGGAATCCGACAGGCCGAACTATTGAAATCGTTATCACTCCGCCATGGTACAAATCTCTCCTCGCCATTATAATGTATGGTTTAATTGCCATTTCAATGGTGCTGATCTTTATCAGAATAAGGCTTTATCAATTGAAAAAGGAAAAAATGATGCTGGAATATGAGGTACACCTCCGTACCGTGGAGCTTGAAGAAAAGAATCGGCATATAGAGGAAATGGACAGGTTAAAAACAAGATTTTTCACAGAAATATCCCATGAGATAAGAACTCCTCTTTCGCTTATTATCGGACCGGCTGACAATCTTATCAGAGAGTCTGAAGGTAATGAAGATGAAAGAAAATTCAAATGGATGGAAATGATCCGTCGTAATGGGATGAGACTATTAAAACTTGTTAATCAGCTTCTCGATATTTCAAAGCTCGATGCAGGGAAAATGAAAGTTATACTTTCTGAGTCAGATATAATGAGGTGCCTGAAAATCCTTGCTTACGAGTACCTTTCAACGGCAGAAAGCCGCAGAATAGTCTTATCCGTTAATATACCTGAAGATCCGTATATCACATTTTTCGATAGAGAAAAAGTTGAAAAGATCATCTCAAATCTGCTCTCAAATGCGTTTAAATTTACACCTGCAGGAGGTACCGTTTCCTTCAATATCGAGATTATTGATTCTGTTGATAAAATATCACCCGCAACAATTCTGATAAGGGTATCAGATACAGGGACCGGCATCAGTAAAGAGCATATTGACAAGATATTTGACAGGTTTTACAGTGTAGAAGGACAGTGGGAAAAAGAAGGAGGCAGTACAGGTGTCGGACTCTCTCTTGTAAAAGATTTTATTAACCTGCTACATGGTAAAATTGAGGTTTCAAGCGAACCCGGAGCCGGTACAACATTCTCCCTGTCAATTCCACTCGGAAAAGAACATTTCAGCAAAGATGAATATACTATTGTTGATTTTAATGAGGATGAAGTATCAGATCGGCCCCATCTGACTCTTTCTCATCACGACTCTGTTGAGAGGGTATCCGAAGTCATTGAAAAGAATCATCAGATATTGTTAATTGAAGATAATTCCGATCTCCGGAACTTCATTCATGAAAATCTTTCTTCGGATTATTCAATCTGTGTAGCTGACAATGGGAAAAACGGTCTGAATGTCGCTTTTGCAATAATTCCCGATCTTATCATTACAGATATATTAATGCCTGATCTCGATGGAATTGAAGTTTGCACACGCCTGAAGACCGATGACCGGACAAGCCATATTCCGGTCATTATGCTTACTGCAAAAACCACTCTTGAGGATAAGATTACCGGGTTGAAGACAGGAGCTGACGACTATCTTTATAAACCATTTAACATCTATGAATTGAAGATCAGGATATCAAATCTGCTTGTACAAAGAGAAAAACTCAGGCTCAGGTTCGGATTGCTTACAGGGTTCGAACAACAAGATATCCATGCTGAAAGTGCAGATGAGAAATTCATGAGAAAAATTGCATTTACAATCAATGAAAACATGGGAGATTTTGAATTTGATGTCGGCGCCCTGCAGGAAAAAATCGGAATGAGCAGAGTACACCTTTACAGAAAGCTTAAAGCTATAACAGGCTTATCTCCAAGTATGATAATCAGGACTTTCAGGATGAAGAAGGCAGCTATGTTTATTAATCAAAAGGCGGGTAGTCTGCTCGAAATTGCCCTGATGGTCGGCTTCTCCAATCCATCATATTTTGCAAAATGCTTCAGGGAATATTACGGTGTTTCTCCAAGAGATTATACTAATCAACATAGCGAAAAACCTGAAACTGATAATAGTAGTCATAGATTAAATAGTGTTAATTAATTGCAGGCCCCCTGCCAGGTGTAATCTGAGGACAGTCAATAATCTGCGGTTCTGCAGACTTCAGACTGTTGTTCCATTAAAATCTTAATACCCGCAGATCAGTGATTTGCGGGTTTTTGTTTTACACAGTATGTGAATTATACAAATCCTTTCAGGAATTATGTAACTATAACGACATATCAGAGCGTTATCTTTGACTGGCTAAATATCTGAATCTGAGTTTAAGCTGGAAATAAGTCTTAGTCCGGATGACTTTTATTATGCCCTGAAAGATGAAAACACTTAAAACAATTTTTGCTTTGCTATTCTGTATTGCCCTTTTATCAGGCACTTCTTCATGCGTTGTTTATAGCAGACATGATAACGGGAACCATAAAGGGTGGTATAAGAATCAGCAGAATCCACATCATCCCTATAGCGCAAATCCGGGAAACAGTAACGGCAAATCCAGGAAATAGTTAATAAAAAAAAGCTGTGAGACTTGAGACTTGAGATTTGAGACTTAAGACTTGAGGAGCGCGGTTTTTATACACATTGGCCAGAAGGCCGGATGAAAATAATTATCACACAATATACAATTCAGTACTACTTTTTAATCACGTAAGGCGTAGGGCTCAGGGAAGAACAGGTGCGGCGGTGCGACGGTTCTCCCTCTATCAGTTAAGGCAGTCATCAACTTCATTCCCTTTCAGAAAATTCAAGAGGTTATTTGCGGCTCTGCGTTGAAGTTCAAGCATAGATTTATCGGAATACCATGCATAGTGTCCGGTGCAGATAATGCGGGGATGATTAACGAGTTCTCTTTGCCTGACAGTTATTGGTTCATCCTCAAATACATCTAATCCTGCACTATGGATTTTACCTGAATTCAATGCATCCAGCAATGCCTCTTCACTTATTACTTCGCCACGCGAAGTGTTAATAATTATGGGCCTTTTTGTCATTACCGAGAATTTCTCCCTGTTAAGCAAATGTCCTGTCTCCTTTGTCAGGTTACAATGAATGCTTATAACATCCGATCTTTCAAGTAGCTCATCCAGTTCAACGCGTTGTACAGATAACTCATTAAAATGGCTATCCGGTTTATAAGGATCGCAGGCAATAACCTGGTGAAAGAATGGGGCAGCTTTTTTACTGAACATACTTCCTATTCTTCCTATACCTATAATTCCGACAATTTTGTCGTGCAGTTCAATAACATCAGGAACAGGTGGGGTAGCAAATTTTTCTGAAAGTTGCAATCCGGTATGCCACATTGCCCGTGTACACGAAAGCATTAATGCCACAGCATGATCAGAAACCGCGTGATTTGCGTACCCTTGGACATTGGCCACCTTAACACCATGCCTTGTGCAGGCTTCAACATCGATATTATCATACCCCACGCCATACCGCACAACAGCTTTGAGGTTTTTCATCCCGGAAAGGAAAACCTCATCTATTGGTGTATGCCTAACAAGGATGCCATCTGCATTTTTTGCAAAATCTCTCTTCTCAAATGAATCACCTTTATAATCGCTGTGAATTTTCAGACGAAACCCGTTTTTTTCAAATAGTTCCTTCTCGATAGAATAAGATCTGTATCCTGAGTCTAGAATTACAATTTCCATATATCTGTTTCTCCTGCAGGTGGCAATAAGGCTGCTTTTTTAATATCTCCTTTGTATTTTCTGCAAAATAGTCAAAACAGAATAAAATGTCATAAAATAAATTGAATATGTGAAAAATAGTCCTCAGACGACAAGCGACGGGCAGAACTGCCGGCTTTATTGTCACATCTGACTGCATTTGCTCTTATTCCCGGTAGCTTTTCTCATACCTGCTCAGCTGTTGATGCAGCCATCTTTTCTTTTAATGATTGGTTATATTTGTCCTCGCATTTTCTCCTCCACTCTTTTTTATGATTATGCCTCGACCCCGGAGCAACACCTGTAAGGAGAATCTTCGACAGGATGAACAATCCGACAGTTTGCCAGAAGGTAAGTACCGGACCGTGGAATAATTCTGGAATCAGCCAGTTCCCCAAGTGTCTCTTCGATAGTTTCCCAAATCATCTCCTTCAGATCTTCATCATCTGGTGCTGTTCCCACGGATGGAAGAATATCGTCAGCCTCCACACTTACAGGGATCCTCTTCCTTATATACCCGAGCAAACGGTTATGCTCGTTCCTGTAAGCAGCTGTATCTTTCCTCCAACCGGCATTTTGCATGAGGCTACCAGCGAGGGGCGCAGACAATTATAAACAGACTGCCATCCAAAAGTAATGAACAGAACCCGGGATAGCAAAATAAAATTGTATTTATAAATATGAAGGTTTAAATTTGATTATGACTTAAACAAAAGTCAGAATATCATTGTAAGAAAATCAAATTTAATTCGTATGGAGGAGACTGTTCGTTTCGAACTAAACGGGAAGAAAACAGAGATGCTTTCGGATCCGGACCATAATCTGTTATGGGTTTTACGCAACAGGTTCGGATTGACCGGAACCAAATACGGTTGTGGTATTGGATACTGCGGAGCATGTACTGTACTGATGGATCAGGAAGCTGTCATATCCTGTACACTGAAGGTCAGAGATGCTGATAATAAAAAAATTGTCACAATCGAAGGACTGGCAAATAACGGAACCCTGCATCCTGTTCAGAAAGCATTTATTGAAAATGACGCTTTACAGTGCGGGTACTGCACACCCGGAATGATAATGAATGCCGTAGGATTATTGCTGAAGAATCCTGAACCGTCTCAGCAGGAAATCATCATGGGGATGGAAGATAATCTGTGCCGCTGCGGAGCTCATGTAAGAATAATTAAAGCAATTCAGACAGCCGCCAGAGAAATGAAAGGAGGGAAACAGACATGAAAAAAACAACCGTAAAAAAAAGCGAAACATTAAAGCCGCTTGACCGTTCCGCTATGAAGAGAAGAGAATTTTTCAAACTTCTTGGTGGTGGCATCTTCATCTTCTTTCAGCCATGGGACACGTTTGAACTTTTTGATACACAGACACAACAGCCCAGATCTCTGCCATCAGATTTCAACGCTTTCCTCCAGATCACCGAAGATGGAACGGTGAATTGTTATACCGGAAAAATGGAAATGGGACAGGGAGCAATAACTTCTCTGGCACAGATAATGGCTGATGAGATTGAGGTGCCGTTTGAAAAGGTAAAGATGGTTATGGGCGATACCGACCTCTGTCCTTGGGATGGGGGAACAAACGGTTCCAGGTCAATCCGTTCATTCAGCCCGAATATGAGGGTTGCAGCTGCCGAAGCATTAACAATATTAATGCAGCTGGCTTCAGACAGCCTTCATGTACCTGTATCACAACTGGAGGCAAAGAATGGAATTATCAGTGATACTAAGAACTTCAAAAACAAAGTGAGCTACGGAGAGCTGGCAAAAGGGAAAAGGATTGAAAAACACATCGACAGAAAACCGGAATTAAAGGATTACAGAAAATTCAGATATACCGGGAAACCATTTTTACACCAGGATGCCAGGATCAAGGTTACAGGTGAGGCCAGGTTTTCAGCTGACATACAGCTGCCCGGATTGTTACATGCACGTATTCTGAGACCTCCCTCGCATGGAGCAAAATTGAAAATAGCAGATATTTCTGAAGCTGAAAAGATAAAAGGTATCCGGGTAGTTCGCGATGGCGATTTTATTGCAATACTGAGCGACGACCGTGAAATGGCTGACCGGGCACTTGATAAGATAAAGGCGGAATATTCATACAACGAAATTGAGGTTGATGACAAAACAATCTTTAACCGCATACTGAAAGCTGATTCGGTTGCCAATATCATTAACAGTAACGGCAATATCGAAACGGGCAGGGAAAATTCGGACATACTTACAGAGTCGGAATTTCTTAACAGCTATGTGGCACATGCACCAATGGAACCTCATGCAGCGACTGCCATGATTGAAGGCGATAAGATAACAGCATGGGTTTCCACACAACAACCTTTCCGTGCTCAGGAGACAATTGCAAGGGAGATGAATGTTCCTCTTGAAAAGGTAAGAATAATAACTCCTTTTACCGGCGGAGGATTTGGTGGCAAATCAGAACACAGGCAGGCTGTTGAGGCAGTTAAACTTGCAAAGATCACCGGGAAACCCATAGTGGTTGCCAGAACGCGGCAGGAGGAGTTCTTTTTCGATACATTCCGTCCGGCAGCAGTTGTGAAAATTGCATCCGGTGTTGACAAATCGGGCAGGATTACGCTCTGGGATTTTAATACCTACTATGCAGGATCGAGGGGATCAGACACTATCTATGATGTCCCCAATTCCAGAACTACAGATTACGGCAGAGGACAGGTGCATCCCTTCGCCACAGGAGCATGGCGCGCCCCCGGGAATAATACCAATACTTTCGCAAGGGAATCGCAGATAAATATAATGGCATATAAAGCCGGTATTGATCCTCTGGATTTTCGTCTTATAAATCTCAAGGATGAGAAGATGATCGGAGTATTAAAAGCGGCAGCTGACAAATTCGGATATACACCCGGAAAGAACCCCAGCGGTAGGGGTTATGGCATTGCCTGCGGAACAGATGTTGGAACCTGGGTGGCACATATTGCTGAAGTGAAGGTGGATAAGAGTACCGGCCATGTTCGGGTCATTCGTGTTGCCTGTGCGCAGGATATGGGGTTGTGCGTTAATCCCCAGGGTACAACAATACAGATGGAAGGATGTATAACCATGGGTTTAGGATATGCACTTACTGAAGAGATCCAGTTTAAAGGGGGAGATATAAGAAACCACTCATTTGATACTTATGAGATACCACGTTTCTCCTGGGTCCCTGAAATTGATACAGTTATAATGGACAAAAAAGATCAGCCACCGCAGGGAGGCGGCGAACCGGCTGTTATCTGCATGGGAGCTGTTATTGCAAATGCTGTTTTTGATGCTACCGGAGCCAGGCTGTATCAATTGCCTATGACTCCTGAAAGGATCCTGGCTGCCATCAAAAATTGAACCACACGGCTATTTTGCTTTTATTGAATATACAGCCAGATAATCACCGTGCCTGACGAACAATCTCCCTTTATCTATCACAGGATGAGCCCAATAGGGGCCTTCTCCTTTTGTAATCTTAAAAGAACTTATCAGATTGAACTGTTCACTGTCTGGTTTTATCAGTCCGACATTACCACTTTTTTCCTCAATGATATATAGCATCCCGTCAGCTGATATTACGGCACCCTTATTAAACCAGTCAGTTATCCACATGGTTTTTCCTGTTGTCCAGTCAACACATATCCATCTTCCTTTGGAGTTGGTATCATGAGTTGAACTGTATATGTAGTTCCCAATAAGTACCATACCTCCAACATGTGGTGTAAAGTCAGCATTTTTCCAGACCAGTGCCGGATCTGATCCATCCGGATTAAGTTTCAGTTTTACTGCTACTTGTGTGTATCCGTTTGCAGCAACAAGACAACCATCACGATAGATCGGGGTATTGACACGTGTCCTGTTCTCTTTATGTTCAGCATTAAGTATCTCGCAATTGAATTTCCAGAGAAGTTTTCCTGTGACAGAATTAACTGCGATAATATGATCCGCTGTCAGCGTTACAATGATTTTCATGCCGCCATAATCGATGAGCAGAGGATTTATATAATTTGTAACTTCATTTATTGCCGGGGTTTCCCATACAACATTCCCGTTTTCAATATCGAAAGCAACCATTGAAGCGACATTGCCACCCGGGGTTCCGATTACCTTATTATCAACTACCAGAGGTGATTCAGAAATACCGTGCCGTGGTGTTGGAGCACTATATTTCCGGGCATAATTCACTGACCAGATAATTTTTCCATCTTTTCCGACACAAACCAGGTCACCCTGCCCGCTTACAAGGAAAATTTTATTTTTGGTATATGTAGGAGTGCAGCGACTTTCCGGAAAGTTGTTGGCGGAGGAAGCATCTCCATATACCACTTCCCAGTTTTTCTTTCCATTCTGATTGAAAGATGCCAAAACGTCTTTTTCACCCTTTTTCCCGGTAATATAGATTGCATCATCAGTAACTGTAATACTTGAATGTCCCGTACCTATTCCTGTTACTTCCCAAAGCAGCACAGGTCCCGAAGCCGGCCATATCTTCATCAATCCTTTTTCATTGTAGATACCGCTGCGCCCGGGTCCCCTCCAGCCAAACTGTTGCCCCTTAGCTACAACAAAGAGAGACAGTAAGAAACCCATTGCGAGAATTATTCTGCTAAAATTGCTCTTCATATTATATTGGACATCATTTTTAATTAATGCAATTTAGCAAATAATTGCTTCTTGTGTATGCTTGTAGGCCGGACATATCTTACTCTTATAAACTGGCCGCCATTTTCATATTCATACTTTCTGATTAGGCTTACGTCAGTATTAGACGATACAGGGGTTCGACGATACGACTGTGCGAAGGATAAACGTTTTGATCCCCTGCTGAGCGAACCTGCCCTGATCCCTCAGCCGGCTGATGTCGGGGGGCTTGGGTTAGTTATTCCTGGAAAGAGCGTTCTTCTTAATGCCTCGATATAGTATACAAGCGGGTACATCTTCTCGTCGTACCAGATTGCTGCAAAGTACAAACCAATAGGAGCAGAACGAAGATCACTGTTCCTGTATTCCTCTGCAAGCCATCTGAATCCGTTAAGACAAGCTTCCTGATGTTGAATTGCCAGGGCTGAGACAGAAAGGGCCGTTTCCTCTACGGTTCCGGGAATTCCCTTCCCTCCTCCCCAGCTTCCGTCGGGATTTTGCTGAGATAAAAGATATTGTTCAGCAAGTAAGATCATTTTTCCCAGTTTTTCTCTCAGGTCTGATTGTAAGCTATTATTTAACAGAGAATCCTTAAGACTGATACAGACTTTTGCTGTTCCGTAAACAGGATTTTTCTTATCGGCTGTATACTGATTACCAAACCATAGTGGATACCAGCATCCATTCTCAGACTGATACTTTTGCAAATAACCTGCTGCTTTTAAAAGACAACTGTTTAACTTCTCCTTTAAAGTTACCGGAATATTATTGCCAAATCTGTCCATGGCTCTTACAAACGCCTGAACAGCATGACCCGTCAGATCGGCACAACTGCTGTCGAATGGTAAACGCCCCCAGCCTTTACAGAATGTGGGGAATCCTCCATCTGAGTTCTGAAGCCCTTCAAGCCAGATAAGCCCGTTGATAATGGCAGTCGTTTCACCGGAGGTACCTTCATACATCTCAAGCAGGGCCAGGATAGCCCCGGCTGTATCATCCGCATCGGGAACAGAACCGGAATGGTTTGTCCATCCCCAGCCGCCTGGCTTTGAGCCGTTAAAGGGATGTTTCCCGGTAAACTGTATTTTAAGCAGATGGGCTCTTAACTTCTGTACAGATTCCTTTCCTGTCACCGATTCCAGCTGCGGACCCAGCGCCTTTATACTAAGTGTTGTAACCCATGTTGAAAGATCCGTGTCGATAGGCCAGCTACCGTCAGACCGCTTCTGCTTACGAAGGAAATCCAAGCCCTTTTTCACAACCTCATTATATTTTTCCCCACTGGCAATAAGACACATGTTCACAAATGCAGTGAGAGGTATTGCCTCAAGAAATCCACCGCTTTCAGGCATTAATGCGGACAGCTTCTTAATGGCCGGCTCTACTGCACAGCTCCTGTATATCCGTGAAAATGAAAACCTTCTTTTTTTATTTGAATGAAGATAAATACCCACCCCGATAAGCGCAGGAATAGCATAACTTACAACCTGCAGGTTAAAGAACCTGTAATATGAAGCAGGCAGGAGTGACAATTCAAAAGGAAGCTGTGGGATACGTCTGAATGCTTCGTCGGCCAATACGCCACATAGTGCAAGCATAGAAAGTATAGGTACTGAAAAGGTGTAATCACTGCCGTAGAATTTTAAAATGGATGATGTAATATTCAGACTGTCGGATGTTATGCCTTTCGTTGCAAGATAGTTCTCAACCGATTTTAAAAACTTTTTTGCACCGGCATCAGAGGAATTGCAAAAAAAGATAGCGGAATAACAGAGCAGACTGGTACTTACATTACTCTCACTGCCGGGTGTATCTCCATATCCTCCATCGTCATTAATATTTGAACATAACCAGTAAAAACCCGATTGTATAAGCTCTTTATCTGCAGCATCTCCATTGATTTTAAGAGCAACAATTGCAGTGGCTGTCGAAAGGGCGCTCGATGAAAGCATTCCGCTCCAGAAGCCTTCACTGTTTTGCTCCTTCTTTAAGCGGTCAGTCAGTACCTGCATCTGACTTTTAAGTGCATCTCTTTCCATATTCAATCCGATAATGCTCCCAAAGCCAGAAGACCATAAAATGTATATTCCACATCGGGACCGGGATCTGAAGCAGTTGCACAGAAGCCTCCCTCTGAATATAGTGAGTCAATATAGATAAGGCAGTCAGGTTTAATGATCCTGATCTCTGAGTTTATAAATTTCAGGGCATAGAGAGCAACTCCTGTTGAAAGAAGGTCTCCTGTGGGTGCTCTCCTCAGGGCTGCAAAGCTTCCGTCATTTCTATAGAAATCATTAAGCTGTTTGCCAGGTTTCGTTACAGCTCCACCTGAACAATCTTCAAGTATCAGATGAGCTGCTATTACAGAACATGGCATTTCAGAACCCCGGTTACTTATCTTCAGTTTTCGCCGGATACGAAAAAGAGCCTGATAGTCTTCAGTATAATAATAAGCCAGCAGGTTTATAAAATCAGAATATAATGGCTGAAGCTTATCGCCTTTTTTCAGAGCTGAGGGGACCGTCTCCGGACCAAAAAGTTTTGAAAGCAATATCACCGCACATTTCAGATGAATTCCTTCCAGGTTACCTGCCCTGACTCTATTCATTACATATTCCCTCAGGGAAGGCATTAGCTCATGAACCCCCAGTGCCTGTGCAATATAACAACCAAATAATGAATAATACAGATCGCATTTGCCTCCCCTGTCGGCAAATCCCCCCTCAGAAGTCTGCCGGGTCCTAACAAATGCCTGCATTTCAGAAAGAGTATCCTGATCAATCATACGGACAGACTTTGCAAGAACAGTCTCAATGGAGTTTGTCCTGATCTTTTGGAGTGATCCTCCTGCAACGAGCCTAAATATATTCTTTGAAAATATTTCCAAGAATCTCATGCAAAGCCATTTTTAAACCAATGTTCTGAAAGTTATCCAGTGAGTTTTCTGATTCCTCTATATAGTCTTTCAGAAGATCCTCAGCAGACTGACGGATATTGTAATCGTCTGCCAATTTCTGGATTATTTCAATATTACTGTTCTGAAAAGCATGCTGAAAAAGTGTTCTATCATCCGATGTCAGTTTTTCCAGGAGCATTGAAACAAGTACAGAAGGTTTACGGATTTCAAAATCACCGTTTTCATTTTTAAAATCCTCTAAATCATCTTTTATCTGGTATGCTATACCGACTGAACGGCTGAATTGTTCCAGCAGTGAAATTGAACCGGCATCAGCGCCTGCAGCTGTTGCCCCGAGCAGCAGTGAAACCCTGAAGGCTGTTGAAGTTTTATATTCAAAAACAGTTATGATCTCCTCCGTTGACAGAATCTCATGGTTCCTTAATGCCATCAGCTCAATACCCTGACCAACAGACAGTTTACGGTGTCCGTTAGAAACCATTTTAATGCAATCGCAGATAGTACCGGCAGGAAGCCTGGTCTCGGTTATAAGCCGATAACCCTCTCCGATCAGAAGATCACCAATATTTATTGCTACTGGCACACCATACCTGGCATGAATAGTCTCTGTTCCATATCGTTTTTCATCGTTATCTTCAATATCGTCGTGGATAAGAGAAGCTTTATGAAAACACTCCACCGAGAGAGCCAGACGGTTCAGGTTGTAAGGTTCGATCTGATTACTGAATGCTTCAAAAGCCAATACGGTAAGAAGAGGCCGAAGTCTTTTCCCTCCTGCAAGCAATGATTCAAAAACCAGATTCTCGGTTGAATTACCTGAAGGCTCAAGGATGCGGCTCAGTTGTTCCTTTCCGAATATAGAAGATGTTCTGGTTCTCAAATAGTTAAGATTGAGTAACCGAAAAGCAGAGTTGCTATCGAAGTGATATATCTCTTCTTTAATCCAATCTGAATCGGCGAATGTATCGGCACAACCACACTCCAGAAGAGGTACTCCGATACTGGGAATGGAGAATTTGCTTACTGAAACGAACATCTTCTGTAATACATCCATGCATCCCACACCAATTACTGCATCAACTTTACCGCTCTCGATAAGTCTTGCAGCTATTGTTGTTCCTTCAGTGATAATAGCCACATATCCCAGGTTCTCTGCTTCACGTAAAAGAGCTGATATACTGCAGCTGCCACATTCTCTGCAAAGAAGTCCCATCTCATCCTGCTGCCCCTGGCACAGACGGCTGTTCTTTAAACAATGGGGAAGCAAAAATATTCTGCGGTTAAACGGTACCGAACCAATTACAGGACGCCATATAGCATTACCGCAGCATACCATAACAAAGGCTTTGTATTTTTTATCCCACCCGTATTTCTCAAGCAGCAGTGTTGCTTGATCTTCAATGGTGCTATAAGATACGGGGGGTATTATAGTCCCCGAAGAAAACCATGCCTCAACCTCTTTCCGTATATTTTGCCGGATCTCAGATAATAATGGAACCTCCAGCGATAATTCTAATCCTGTCATCATCTTTCTATCTCCTTCAACCATAAGCTCCCATTCCAAAGAAAGCTGTCTTTTTTGCTATCCTGTATAACCTGTTCTTCTCCGGAACATAAGGACAGCTGCCATGACTGCTTACAACCGGAGCAATTTCAAATCCGGGCAACATGCCTGGCCTGTTTGATGTATTTAATGCATTATGTTTTTCAGAAAATTCCTTAAGCCACAATGGATCTTCCATTAAGACACACCCTTTTGTTTTGTGAAGGATGGTGTTCCTGAAATCTTTCAGAAATTCTGAGTTCTCATAAACCTGCTTAAGGTTCCCATCACTGATATTCTCTCGGGCGAGCTGAATTACGGGACATGGCTCAATGTTTCCCGATGCATTTATATGGTGGCTTAATCCTTCAGCGGCAGGGCAGAAAGGTTCTCCATCAGCCCTCCAGTATGAATCGATCATCACTATCGGATATTTGGTCCTGCCCTCCACAAGGAAATTCCTCAACCTTAATATTTCTTCATTATCAAGACATAATTCATAATTGGGATTTTCACCTGCAGGCCGATAAATATAATACCATATATAAATCACTCCGCTATCATGAAGCATCTGAACAAATTCCTCAGAAAGAGCCATTTCTATATTCGATTTACAGACGCTGATGGCTACTCCTGTAATTAACTTATGCCTCACAGAAGTGTTAATAGCCTCAAATGTCTGCCGGTAAATATTATGCCCGCCACGACGCACATCTGCAACCTGCTCATCACCCTCAAAGCTGAACATAGGGGTTACATTGGCTGATTTGAGAAGTCCTGAAGCAACAGAGTCAGTAAACAGCGTTCCATTCGAGAATAACTGAAAATAACAGTCCGGATGTTTCTCAAAAATTTCGAATAACTGTTTATATATCAATGGTTCGCCACCCAGAATGCCAAAGAAATAAGAGCCCTGTTTCTTACTCTCTTCAATTATGGAATGGATCATTTCAATATCAAGAGATTCCTTGCTGCCGTTTGTACTTACCCAGCAACCCTGGCATTTCAGGTTACAGTCGTTTGTAACAGATATGAATTGAAACGCAGGGAAGAGCTCCCCCCTCCTTTGTCTCTTCTTAAACTTACGGAAACCGTTAAATCCTTTCCACACCATATTTATGATGAACCTGTTACGGCAACGACGATCTGTTCTTATAAAATTTGAAAAAAGTGACATTAAAATAATTCCTTTTATGTTTTGCTAATCTGAGTATTGTCCCCGGCCCGACCTTATCTATATTGCTTATTCATATCCCCGGAGCGCTCTTCAAGAGCTTTTTTCATTGCCTCCTCCGTAATAATTGACTTACGTTTATGTTTCCTCTGCTCCAGGGCACTGTATATATCACCATCAGGAAGGTTATTTATATCAATGGCCTGCCGCTTCTGTTCAGACACTTCATCAATAGAATCAGAGCCCCCTATAGCCCCACCCTGTTTGTATTTTGGAAAGATTATTGCTGTTTGCGGACAAATCCTGGCGCAGGCCGGACAATTGTTTTTGCACTCAGCAGGCTTTATCACATTAACCCTTCCTTCACTTTTTTGATATACACCGAAGAGACAGAAATCGGCGCATTGCCCGCAAGCGGAGCATCGGGTATAGTCAATAACCGGATACCATGATGGCCAAGAGGAGTCGGTTTTATCCTCCTTAAAAGTGGAAGTCTGATCATTATTAATAAGGAATTCTGTGACTTTCCCAAAAAGATCTTCGTCTGATGACTCCAGAAAGTTGGCATAATGAAAAGAATGGTTGTTAACTTCAACATTTGCCTGTCCCAGTAATAACTTCAACGATCGTGAATGGCATCCTATGATCATGTATTCTTCAGCCCCTCTGAAAATAGTTGCAAGTCTCTCTCTGTCAAGGGCAGCAAGCCCGCACAGGTCCGACAGTTTAATCAATTCAGCATTATAGTCAATGAGGTTATTTTCAATATCCTGCAGTCGCTCCTGACTGATCCTGTCGCCACCGCAATTACAGAATATTATTCTCTTCCCCATGTTTAAAACCATTTCAGACATTCAACAATCAAATTTCCAACGCAAGTATATCATTTTTATTATGGAATTACAGCAATTATGGTTTAAACAACTTTTTAAGAGCAGCAAGGTGTTTAAGTGTGTGGCGGACTGCTTTGCCAATTCCGTGTTCAGTAAAGGCAATCGGCAACTCTGTTACCGGTTAAAAAATTTATCAGGTTAATCGCTGCTCAGCGTTGAAGTTCCAACACAGAATTATCGGAATACCAGGCATAGATATGTGAATAACAGGCAACAGGCTACCGATAGCTATCAGGACGGAATACGGCGACCGGCGAGGGTGGAGAAAATATGAACCCGGAACCTTGAACCCGGAACTCCCCCATCTCCCCATCTCCCCCTCACCTCCTAAGGTTCTGTAGAATGATTTTCATTATATTTGTAAATAACCCTGGCAAATGTCCCCAACCTTATAAAACCTGCTAAAATGAATACAAACAAAATTCTGGCCCTGCCGTTAGTTCTTCTTATAATCTCCGGCTGCCTCAGCGACAATCAGAAGCGCACACCCGGACAGAGAGTCGGCATTCAGCCCGACAGCAGTATTCTTGTACCATCCAACCAGCTGTTGCGTCCGGCGGGATTTCAGGTTTACCTTCCCGGCCGGCCTGTCGACCTGGCACTCACACCCGATGGCAGATTCCTTCTGGTTAAAAATAAGTCTGATCTTGATCTGATAAGATTGTCAGACAGAACAATTATGCAGACGCTTCCGTTCGGTAAAAGCGGAGCATCTTTTACCGGTATATGCCTCTCTCCCGACGGCAGGCGGGTATATCTTACAGATGCATTGAACAGTATACAGGTGGCAGAGATCAACAGAAACAACATCATGCAGTGGAGCGATCCTTTGATCCTACCTGCTCCTTCGATCGGAGGTTATGCGGTTCCTGGCGGACTGGCTTTGAACTTAAAAGGCGACAAAATATTTGTCACACTGAGCAGAAACAATTCACTCGGAGTGGTTAATTTATCGACCAATAAAGTAACTGAGATCCCGGTTGGCATTGCACCGTATTCAGTATTATGTGCATCAGAAACAAAAGCTTATGTCACGAACTGGGGCGGCCGCCGGCCAAAAGAAGATGAAACAACATATAATACCTCAGGCAGCCAGGTACTGGTCGATCCGGAAACAGGAATCGCCAGTAACGGATCAGTCTCGGTAGTTGACCTGTCACGTAATGCAGAGATAAAGAGCATTGAAGTAGGATTGCACCCAACCGGAATGGTATTAAGCCCGAACGGTGACAAACTGTATGTTGCCTGTGCAAACAGTGATATAATATCTGTTGTCGACACAGGTACGGATGAAGTGGTCGACAACATATCAGTACACAGAAAAGAAGGTATGCTGTTTGGCAGTTCACCAAACGACCTTACGATCTCACCCGACAGCAAATATCTGTATGTTGCCAACGGAACAGAAAATGCCATTTGCGTAATCGCGACAGGTACTCCTGCAAAAATTCTTGGTTATATTCCATCCGGCTGGTATCCCGGTTCAGTTATCCTGAACAGTGCCGGGAATACCCTTTTTGTTGCGAATGTAAAAGGTATTGGCTCCCGCAATCAGCTGACTGGCCGCGAAGGATATAACTCGCATGACCATCTGGGGAGTGTTTCAATCATCCCGGTACCTGCCAGTAAGGAGCTTCAAAGAATGACAGAAACTGTACAACTGAATAACTCCTGGGCAGAAAAGGCAAGAGGATCATACAGATCGGATGGCAAGACGAAAAAAGTCCCTGTACCGGTATTGCCTGACCAGGCTTCACACTTCAGGCATGTCGTCTATATCATTAAAGAGAACCGCACCTACGACCAGGTATTTGGTGATATCCCTCAGGGAAACGGAGATACCAGCCTGGTGCAATTTGGTTATGAAGTAACACCAAATCATCATAAGCTGGCTGAGGAATTTGTGCTTCTCGACAACTATTACTGCAGCGGGGTACTAAGTGCCGATGGTCACCAATGGACTGATGAAGCAATTGTAACTGATTACCTCGAAAAATCCTTTGGAGGATTCTCACGGAGTTACCCTTATGACGGCGATGATGCTCTTGCCTATGCCAGTTCAGGCTTTATATGGGATAATGTTCTGAGAAACGGGTTGACATTTCGCGATTACGGTGAGTTCGTAAATGCCGTTATCGAACCAAAAGATGCAACATTCCTCGAGATCTACCAGGATTTCAAGGAGGGTACCGGAAAGATAAAGATTGAGGCAAAGGCAAATATTGAGCAGCTTACGCCCTTTATCTGTCCCAACTTTATCGGATTTCCCAGCATCGTGTCCGATGTATACCGTGCAGCGGAATTCATTAAAGAACTGAAGGAGTACGAGAATAACGATAATTTTCCGAATTTCATTATAATGCTGCTGCCCAACGACCACACCTCAGGTACAAGGCCGGGCATGCCGACACTGGAGGCTTCGGTTGCCGATAATGATCTTGCACTCGGGCAGGTCGTTGAAGCGATATCGCATAGTAAATTCTGGAAAGAGACATGCATTCTTGTTACCGAAGATGATCCTCAGGCAGGGCTCGATCATGTTGACGGGCACCGGACTGTGGGGCTTGTGATAAGTCCATATACAAAAAGAGGAGAAGTTGTCTCATCCTATTATTCGCAGATAAACATGGTCAGGACCATTGAGGATATTCTTGGCATTCCGCCGATGAACCAACTCGATCTGTCGGCAGAGGCTATGGTTGACTGTTTCACCGAAAAGGCTGACTTTACTCCGTACAAAGCTGTTATGAACAATATCCCCCTTGATGATATCAATCCACCCTTAGTATCTCTTACCGGTGATCAGTTATACTGGGCAAAGAAGTCGATGGAGCAGGATCTTGATGATGTTGACCGTATTGATGAAGACACCTTTAACCGGATCATCTGGCATTCAGTGAAGGGTTATGACAGGCCGTATCCGGTTCAGAGCAGGTAGGGAGTACGGTACGGCAGAACGGCATCAAAATATTCAAGAGATGCTTTCATCGAATTGCACAAGGGCTGAAATTTGGAGTAAGTATACTGGACAGTCTAAAGTGCATGGATTTTTGTTAAGATAGATGGATGCGTCAGTTAGGTTGGGACGCAAGGCTTGCGACGCACGATGCGGGGCACACAATTGCTTACTTGCTTTACGACCAACTGTTCCTGAGTAACCCATACTTTGTCCTCCGAAACATAGCCCCACGCACCATGCCATGTGCCTTTTGTTCTGAGCGTTCAGGGCCGGAGCTTATTTTCTATCTTTTTAATACCTGTCGTACTTACCGTCAATGATCACCTCCTTCACGGCTTCCAGATAGCCAAACCCGTTGAGCATATCCGGCAACAGGTAACTGCCTTCCACCCATTCGTTCCACGCGTTGATTGTGATCAGACCGGGTTGTTCAGGGTGGCTGTCGGCATATTTTTTTGCTTTGGAGAGCAGGGCTGCAAAACTCTGGGGCGTATTGCGGTAGTGCACCACATCATGTATCCCTTTTGCGGGAAAACGCGGTGTATCGTCCCATCCGATGGACACGCAGGGAAAGACAGGTACATCAAGTACTGAGTCCATCTGTTCCCGTATCTTTATGGAATTGGTGCCATAGGTAATATAATCTTCATCAAGTCCGCCCATATTGTACATTGCAACACTGTTGAAACCCATAGTTTTCACACTGTTGATAAACTTCCCGGCTGCCTCTGCCGACATAACGGAACCGCCGCCCTGATTCCACTGGATATGCAAGCCGGGAAAACCGGCCTTTTTCACTTCATCACGGAAATAATCCAGCGCTTTGCGGGCTTCTGCCTCACTGTTGCCAAAGCTTTCCATCAGTTTGTTCACACTGAAAATTGAAAAAACAGGTTCGCCGTTAATTTTAAAATAGTTCGGGCGCCTGAAATACTGATTGATGATCCTGTCCACGATGATCTGATAGTTCTTCCAGTCCACTTTAGCGTTCCAAAGGATATCAGTATTGTCCTTGTAGCGGTGAACGTTCCAGTAATTGTACTTCACATCGTGATTGGCCCACATGATGTAAAACTGCATTTTATCATTGTTCCTGGCTTTCAGGAAACCATCGTTAAGAGCACTTTCAAGAAACGGACTCCCGTCATACCAGTACCAGTCGTATACAAATACATTTACACCGTGGTCAGTGGCTGCATCAATCCATTTTTCAACCACTTTCGGATCGTTGTCCGATTCATAACCCCAAAGCGGCTGACGAGGCTGGTAGTGTCCGTCGAAACGGGGATTGCCCTTTTTAATCACTTCCCATTCGCCGGTACCGTCAGGCCAAAGCTTATCCCGGCCCAAAGAATCATCGTGGCATGACGGCCAGATATACGCGGCCACATAATATTCTTTTTTTGTTGGTTTCTCTTCCTGCCGGGGTGACTGAACATCTGTTGAACATCCGGAAAGAACAAGCGACACTATCAGAGCGCTGAAATTTATAATTGTGAATTTCATGAGTAAAATTTTTCAAACAATTTAATAAAATTATTGCAATAAGAAATTTTTATATTTGTACCCGGGTAAAATTATTTCTGCAGTCCCTGACTGGACATCAGCCGTTGCACCAGGTTTGGGAAATTTGTATTGTGCTGACAGGAACAACGGGAAAATTATCTGGGCAAAAGACCTGGCAACGGAGATACTCACGCCAACACTGTCATTTATGAAGATGGTTCAATATATTATGCTGCCGGCGACGGCAACTGCGGGGTAAAACTTACACTTTCGGAAGACGGTACCAAAATAACCCGGAACTGGCGGAATGCAGGCTTTGACAGCTTTATGGGTGGTAGTAAAAACAGGTGATTACCTCTTTGGCTGTGGAACTGCAACACCTGATCTTCGGTCAGTAAATGCAGAGTCAGGTGTAATAACCGACTCTCTGAGAATTGGCAGCGGAGCAATCATTGCAGCAGATGATATGCTGTATTATTATAACCAGAAAGGTGAGCTTATGCTTCTGTCATTTAATAACGGAAAGTTACAGAAAGTCAGTTCTTTCAAGATAACTAAAGGGACAAATCAGCATTTTTCTCATCCGGTGATCAATAAAGGAATTTTGTACCGGCGGCATGGCGGTGTGCTGATGGCATTCGATGTCCGTAAAAAATAATCTTGTCTTGCGGTCGCGCTTTGAAAGCCTGAGTTTAATCCAGGTCATTTGTTTCGCGTCATTAGGCTGCGCTGTCATTAATGGTCATTTGCGCTTCGCGCGTCATTCGGTTTCGCCGTCATTAATAGTCATTTATTGGTTTACAATTGAATGACTACTGAATGACCATCGAATGACTATTGTTTGACAACTCAATATTAAGTCCCTCCGAAATAAGAGACTAATAATTAATTTATTACGTTATAGTTCAGGAGTACTGATGATGAAAAAACTTTCTGAATCCAAAGGAATATTAATTATTATGTTAATAGCTGTATGTCAGCTACTTATTACTTATTGCTCAAAACCGCTATATCCTGATTCATCATTTCATAACATCAAAAGTCATTCTGAAAAGAAAATGCTGAAAGATTTTATGGCTGCCGGGACTGAAAAAGCGATAAACACTCACAATACCAGGGCTGACGATATAATTAACACTGCTAAAAAATACCTTGGGGTGCCGCATTGCATGGGTGGGACAACAAGGAAATGCATGGACTGCTCCGGATTACTTGTAACGGTTTTTGCGAGATACCGTATTCGCCTGCCCCATAATTCGGAAGAGCAGGCCAGGTATGGAAAAATAATAACCGGAATGGATAAACTCCGGAAAGGAGATCTGGTCTTTTTTATCAGATCATACGAAACAGATAATTTCATCACTCATTCGGGCATTTGTATCGGGAATAATAAATTTATCCACACTTCTACCAAAAATGGTGTGACCATCACATCACTAAGTGATCCTTATTGGAACGAAAAGTTCATTTTCGGAACAAGGTTGTCTGATTAATTAACCAGGCTATTTTGCAGGATCTCCCACAAAATCAATATCCATATAGTATTTTTCAGGATCCTGACGGTCAATATAAACATCAATTGTTTTGCGTCCAGCAAGTAAGGAATACGGATCGACCCAGATGTTTTTGATTGTGTGGGTGTACTCTTTGCCTGTAATGGGATTGATGCTCAGGCTTTTGAGAAAACAAGCACCCCATTTTGCCCACCAAAACCGAAAGAGTTAGAAATCGCAGCTCCAATTTTCACAGCCCGGGCTTGATTGGGTATTACGTCCAGATCACATTCCGGATCTTTTAATTCAAAATTAATGGTTGGAGGTAAAATCCCATGATGAACTGCCAGTACAGTAGCAGCTGCTTCAATTGCACCTGCTGCACCAAGCGTATGACCAATCATTGATTTGTTCGAACTTACAGGGATATTCCTGTATCCAAAAGCCTTTTTAATCGCAAGTGTTTCCGTTTTATCATTCACCCTGGTCGAAGTTCCATGAGCATTGACATACCCTATATCTTCCAGATCAAGACCTGCATCTTTAACAGCAAGCTGCATGGCCGCAGCTGCCCATGTGCCATTTGGTTCAGGAGCAGCAATCCCATATGCATCTGAGGTCATGCCGAATCCACTTAACAATGCCAGAGGTTTTGCTCCTCTCTTTTCAGCATGTTCCAATGTTTCCAGAACCAGAACACAGGCACCTTCACCCATCACAAATCCATCCCGATTCAGATCGAAGGGACGACTTGCAATTTCAGGCTTTTCATTGAAGGTTGAAAGAACTCCCATGCTCGCGTAAGCATCAAGAACCAAAGGGGTCATGGTGGATTCTGCTCCACCGGCCAGGATCACATCTGCCATGCCTGCCCTGAGCAGTCCAAGTGCAATTCCAATTGAATGTGTGCCGGTTGTACAAGCAGCAGAGACTCCCAGGTTTGGCCCATGAATTCCAAGAACTATTGCTGCATTACAAACCGGCATATTGGGAATAACCCTGGGCACAGTTAAAGGACTAACCGAGCCCGGTCCCATTTTTAAAAACCGGATATGCTGATCTTCAAGGTGTGTAGTATCTCCGGCGGCCGATCCAATGACACATCCAATTCTGCCCCTGTCTTCATTATTCAGATCCAGACCGGCATCCCTCACTGCCTCAATTGCTGCACTGGAAGCCAGTTGGGATACCCTGGCCATTTTACGCGATTCTTTACTATCAAAATAATCTTCCGGTTTATATGAAATTACCTCGGAACCGATCTGGCTTTTGTGGGCATGAGGATCGAAAGCCTGAATTCTTTTAATTCCCGATTTGCCTGTTATCAGTGAATTCCAGAAGTCAGCACGATTACAACCAATAGAGGTAAATACTCCAATGCCAGTGACTACAACAGCTTTGTTTTTATCCATGACAGGTATGAGTTCTTAGTGAAATAGAATAAAGTCACGAGCTAAAGGTACAAAAGCCGGACAATCTGACACCATTTGGCCTATTTGATTACAATTAAAATACACAAGTTAAAAACAAGTAATTACCTCAAGTCAAGGATGGTCAGTTTTACTTTGGTCAAAGGTGATTAAGTACATTAGTTTTTTCACTATTCCTATAATGCCAGACTTACTAATTCATCGTTTTTACATTCGCATTTTTTGGTTACGATAAACAGAGCTATGGCCGGCAGCATGAAGCTGTTTGCGGCCTGGAAAAAATTCACAGCATGATCAAAACCTAAAATTCCTTTCCCTGTTAAAAGAGAAATACATTTGTTACCAGGAATATCACACATCTCAGCTGTCCCCTCAGGTAGTTTATTAATTGTATCTTTGAAATTATGAAAATTGCATATATTGGAACATACCCTCCACGAGAATGTGGTATTGGTACTTTTACCATGAATCTCTACAATTCCATGGCGATGAATCCTGTCTGCCGGCAGGCAGGTAATAAAACAACTGAGGTTTCAATTGAAAGATTCGTAATAGCCCTGAACGATCATGAACAAACTTATAATTATCCTGAAGAAGTAAAACTGACAATAAGACAGGAGCATCAAAGAGATTATTTATCGGCAGTAGATTTCATTAATCTCAGCGGAGCTGACCTTTGTATTCTGGAACATGAATTTGGGATATTTGGCGGGCAAAATGGTATATACATCCTTCCTTTACTGCATCGGCTTGAAATCCCGCTGATTGTAACCCTTCACACTATTGTAAAAGCACCTTCCTACAACGAAAAGGTAGTATTGCAGGAAATATGCAAAATGGCCAATAAGATAGTTGTGATGAGTCATAAAGCCATTGAGTTTCTTACAACTATCTATAATGTGGATAAAAAGAAAATTGAATATATTGAACACGGTGTGCCAGATATTCGCTTTAACCAGACTCAATCCAAAAAGGATTTCCACCTCGAAAATAAAAAGATCCTGATTACTTTTGGTTTCATCAGCCGGAATAAAGGGATTGAAACGGTAATAAAATCATTACCAAAAGTTATTGAAAAGTTTCCTGAGGTCTTATATATGGTTTTAGGGAAGACTCATCCGAATGTTCTTCGGTATTCCGGAGAAGAATACAGAATTTATCTTCAGCATTTAGTAAAAAGCCTTAACCTGGGCAAACATGTTTTTTTCCTGAATGAATATATTAATCAGAAAGAATTGTTCAAATATTTATCTGCGTCTGATATTTATGTTACACCCTATCTTAGTGAAGCTCAGATCACAAGTGGTACCCTTTCCTACGCGATAGGAGTAGGCTCTGCTGTAGTTTCAACACCTTACTGGCATGCTTCAGAATTATTGGCTGATGGAAGAGGAAAGCTCTTTAACTTTAATGATTCAGATGAGCTTTCAGCGATCTTCTCAGAATTGTTAGATAATCCTGAAGTGTTGAAAGATCTTCGAAAAAAGGCATATGATTATGGCAGAACCATTACATGGCCTAAGTCAGGGGCTAAATACGTTGCACTTGCCAGAAAAATTCTTGCCGCCAGGCCGGAAGCATCTGAAAAAAAAGAAACCATTCTTGATCCGCTCATTCTGCCTCCATTCTCGCTTGCTCATATTAAACGTTTAACAGATGATACAGGGATCATTCAACATGCAAAATTTGGTATTCCAAATCTAAAAGAAGGGTACTGTCTGGATGATAATGCCAGAGCCCTGCTTATGGTACTGATGGCCTACAAGCAAAAAAAGAATACTCTGGCCCTTGAATTATCACCTATTTATATAAGCTATATCCACTATATGCAGAACAAAGACGGGACATTCAGGAATTTTCTGAGTTTCAGCCGGAATTTTCTCGATGAGACAGGTTCGGAAGATTCCTTTGGAAGAACCATCTGGGCCCTCGGATATCTGCTTGCCAATGCACCTAACGATGCTTATTACCGGACCGGAAAATTGATTTTCTTTGATGCATCTCCAAACTTTGAAAAGCTTAAATCAATCAGAGGTATTGCCAATTCAATGGTAGGTATCAGTTATTATCTCAGGAGTAACCCTAATGATGATTCAATGGTCGAAAGATTAAGGAATCTTGCCGATAATCTGGTCAGGAACTATGAAGGAAACAGCACACCTGACTGGAAATGGTTTGAACCGTTGCTGGCTTATGATAATGGGATATTACCACTTGCTCTTTTACATGCGGCAGAAATACTTAAAGATGAAAGAATAACTAAGACTGCCATGGACACAATGAGCTTTTTAACAGAGGTTACACTTAAGGATGGCTATTTATCGATTATTGGAAATGAAAAATGGTATAAAAAAGATGGCGAGCGTTCCCTTTTTGCCCAACAACCTGTAGATGCTCTTGCTATGGTATTAATGTATCATCAGTCATTTCATCTGACTAAAGATAAAGAATATCTGAATAAATTATTTTCATGCTTCATGTGGTTCCTGGGAGAAAATGATCTCAGGATGAGCTTGTTCGATTTTGAAACCAAAGGTTGCTGCGATGGATTTGAAAATAATGGGGTAAATCGAAACCAGGGTGCCGAAAGTTCACTGGCCTATTTGATCTCTCACCTGACAGTTCTGATGGCGTTTGAAGAATATGAAGAATAGATTTCATCGAGTCACTGCATAATACGAACTTGATAGTAACCTGATAATCATGTTAATAAAAAGATATCACAATAATCCCATACTTACAAAAGATGATGCGCCTTATCCGGTCGCTACTGTACATAATGCAGGTGTTGTAAAATTCGATGGCCGGTATATAATGATTTTCCGGTCTCATAAACTTAACGGAAGAAGTATATTAGGCAAAGCAGAAAGTGATAATGGGTATGATTTTATAGTGGATAAAAACCCTTTCATGATCCCTGCTACCGAAGGGATATTCAAAGAATATGAGGAATACGGTGTTGAAGACCCCCGGATTATTTTTCTCGATGGCGAATATCTTATAACTTACAGTGCCTATCCCAGGTATGGTGTGCGTGTAGACCCTGGTCAATATGGATCTCTTATTCTCCCGATTTGAAATATTGGGGCGAATCAAAACTGATTATGAAGCCTGTTAAGTATCATTGGGATGAAATGAAAATAGGACCCGGAGCACCTCCGGTTAAAACTGCCCGAGGGTGGCTAAGCATTTATCACGGAGTATTTCCAACTATGGATGGGTGTGTTTACAGGTTAGGTGTTGCATTGCATAATCTTGAAGATCCTTCCCGGATAATTGCTGTTGGCGATGAATGGCTTTTACAACCGGAAGAAGTTTTTGAAATAACCGGTTATGTACATAATGTAGTCTTCACCTGCGGAGCAGTCCCGGAAGAAGATGGCACCATTAAAATCTATTGGGGTGGTGCCGACAAAGTAATGTGTGTAGGTACAGCCAATATAGAATCTCTTGTTGATCATTGTTTGAAAAACTCAAGAAAAGCATTATAGTTATCAGTTTAAAATAATAAAAGGATTGTCAAGACTTTATGAACTTAAAATATGAAGATTGCCATATTATCACCTGTTGCATGGCGAACTCCTCCCCGAAAGTATGGACCGTGGGAACAGGTAGCTTCAAATATTGTTGAAGGGCTGATTGAAAAGGGAATTGATGTAACCTTATTTGCAACAGGTGATTCAAAAACAAAAGGCAGGCTGGAATATATATGTGAGCGCCCTTATTCGGAAGATGAAGAACTTGATCCTAAGGTTTGGGAATGTCTTCATATAAGCCATTTAATGGAACAGGCAGACAAATTTGATTTAATTCATAATAATTTTGATTTTCTCCCCCTAACTTATTCGCGTTTGATTAAAACGCCTATGGTAACTACTATTCATGGATTTTCTTCTCAAAAAATTCTTTCAGTTTATAAAGAGTATAATAGTACCAGCCATTACGTTTCTATCAGTAATTCTGATCGGAGTCCTGAACTTGATTATACTGCTACCGTTTACAATGGTATTAATACGGATGAATTTACATTTCAATCTGAATCAAAAGATTATCTGCTGTTTTTCGGCAGGATTCATCCCGAAAAGGGCACTTCTGAATCGATTCAGATAGCAAAACAATCCGGAAGACAGCTTATTATTTCCGGTTTAATTCAGCATCAGGAATATTTTGACAACAAGATCAAGCCATACATTAATAATGATGACGTTTTATATACGGGAAATTCAGGACCACGGGAAAGGGATAAACTTCTGGGTGAAGCTTATGCTCTTCTACATCCGATTAGTTTTAGAGAACCCTTTGGTTTAAGCGTAGCAGAATCAATGCTTTGTGGAACGCCCGTTATAGCATTTAACAAAGGCGCTATGCCGGAATTAATCCATGACGGGGAGACTGGGTTTCTGGTTAATAGTATTGACGAAGCTGTGCACGCAGTAAATAATATTAAATATATTGACAGAAAATATTGCATGGAGTATGCTGCTTCAAAATTCAGCCGTCAGAAAATGATTGAAGGGTATCTGGAGGTTTACAGGAAGATTTTAGAAACAAAAAAGTAACATCATATCAAGGCCGTTGTACTTGCAACTGTTTTGAGTTTTTCAATTCTTCCAGCAGTCCCAGTAAATTAACAGAAGCGTAAGTGGATGCGTAGTCAGACATGCCGTATGGAACAATCAGATTACCATTGTGGATAATGGAACCGCAAGAGTAAACAACGTTGGGCACATAGCCTTCCCTTTCTTCATTGTTGGGAGCCAGTAAAGGTGTCTTTAGCCTTCCAATCTCTTTTTCAGGATCATCAAGATCATATAATGATGCTCCTAATACGTATTCCCTCATGGGCCCTACTCCGTGTGTAATAACAAGCCAACCTTCTTTTGTCTCGATCGGGGAACCGCAATTTCCGATCTGAACCAGTTCCCAGGGATATTTTGGTTGCTGAATAAGTCTGGCTTCGCGCCAGATATTTATTTTATCGGAATAGGCTATATAATTATTTACTCCATCTATTCTGCAAAGCATGGCATATTTACCTTTGATCTTTCTGGGGAAGAGTGCCATACCTTTATTCCGGGCAATTTCACCATGAATGGGTAAAGCCTTGAAATGGTAAAAATTTTTGGTTTCAAGTAACTTCGGTAATATTGTACTGCCATCATAAGCAGTATAAGTAGCATAATAAGTTACTTCACCGTTATCCTCTGTGAATCTGACAAAACGTGCATCTTCAATGCCATTTTTTTCAGTTTCGGAGGTAGGGAAAATGACTCTTTCAGAAATTGCCGAATCAAGTGAAAAGTCAAGTTCATAATGCGATTTCGCCAGCCACATCATCTGATTAATGATCGATTCTTTGTTTGGTGTAAGGTCATGTGCTTTTCTGGTCTCTTCCACAGCTCTTTTTAATTCGCCATAAGTAAAACTGTCGCCCAGCTTTTCCAATACAAAGACCGGACTGATTTTATTGTCGAAATCCCGCATCTCATCCAGTTTCTTTATAAAGGATTTCTTATTGTATATATGCCTTTTGATTCGTTCTGCTTCTGCCAGCATTTTGCCTACAGGTTCAATAATAAGGTTACAATTCTTATCTATGACAACAGAACGGAAAACAATGGATGAAATATGGCCTTCGCCGGTTGCCCTGAAACTGAAAATCACTCTTTTCTCATCCGGGCCTAATTCCGACTGATCGGGATCTTCCACAACGGACGGATTAAAAAAAGCTGCCGATTCAATGGAATATTCCATTGTGAAATAAGAACCTATAAGCGCCTTCCGTGCCTTATTATTATTATTATTATTATTCTTTATATTCAGCTCTTTAAACAGGTTATTCAGTTTATAAAAATGCGCTTCAAATATTAATGAAATGTTCCTGTGACGTCTGGCATAACCTCTCAGCACCTGGCTTAATGCTATATTTACCTCATTATCAGACATGGCCATCACACTAAGAATAATATCTTTACTTCTTTCATCAGTAGTATAAAGGAAACGGGCAATTACCCTGCTGGGATCAGGGAGAAACTTACTATCCTTTCTGGTGACGGTAACTTGCATAGTCCAAGATTTATGATTTATAATCAGGCTACAAATATAATATATAGACAAGGAAAAAATTCAGAAATATATCGCCATATGATTTTTTTACTAAATTGATAATCAGTCAATAAATATCATGGAAGAGCTTCAGGAGCATTCAGCAAACTCTCAGAAGACTCTTGTGGAGCTGGTGGCACCACTACCTTAAACATTAAACCCCGCAAGATCAATGATCTGCAGGATTTGCAATTTATAAAGGCTAAGACAGTTTATAACTTTGTAATGTGGGTAAGACAAAAACATCACCTTCCCAAAACATGCCCTTCAAGGGATTACGAGGCTGTTGAAGAGCTCCCTTACGGGCAGCAGGCACAGGTCGATTTTGGAGAGTATAACCTTCGTAATAGCTTAAGAAAGCACATAAAAGTTTGGTTCTTTACCATGGTGTTGTCGCGTTCGCGGTATAAGTATGTTTTATTTTCTGAAACTCCTTTTACCAGTTTTTCAGCTATTGAAGCCCATGAGAAGGCCTTTGCATTTTTCCGGGGAATCACAAAGGAAATTGTTTATGATCAGGATAAGGTGTTCCTATCGGATGAAAATAAAGGTGATCTATTGTTGACCCGTGCATTTAAAGACTATTGCAGGGAACACACATTCCGGCTGTATTTTTGCCGTAAAGCCGATCCTGAAAGCAAAGGTAAAGTTGAAAACGTGGTCAAATACGTCAAGCAATAAGTTCGACAGATGAGTTTGATCTGAGAATGTCTCAATTGAAAAAGGGCAAATATATTTTACGTTTATACATAAGCGGTGCATCGAGTCGGTCAGCCTTAGCTATTGAAAATCTGAAAAAGATCTGTGAAGAATATCTTCAGGGGAGATACGAACTGGAGGTGATCGACCTGTTTCAACACCCTGTTTTAGCAAAAGATGAACAGATAATTGCGGCACCAACATTGATCAAGAAACTTCCGCTTCCATTCCGGCGAATTATTGGCGATATGTCAGACAAAGATAAAGTACTGATTGGATTAGATCTGGTAAAGGTAAAAGAGATGTAAATTATTCAGGTTTTTTAGCACATTTGATTTATGACAAAAATGTTAATTGCCAAAACAAGAGAACAACTCATTATTGAAAATGAAGAATTACGTTCCCGCCTGGCTGAAACAGAGGAAGCGCTTAATGCAATCCGGAACGGGGAGGTGGATGCTATTGTGGTTTCCGGCAGCGAGGGAGAACAGGTTTATTCTATCAGTTCCGCCGAAACGCCATATCGTACTTTTATTGAGGAGATGAGCGAAGGAGCGGTTACTCTTACAAAAGATGGTATAATTCTCTATTGTAATCAAACATTTGCTGAGATTGTGAACAAACCTGTTGAGCAGGTGCTTGGTTCAGAACTCAATAGTTACGTTGCCCCAAATGAAAAATCAAAAATCCAAAAATTGTTTACTCAAACCTCTGAGAAAAATGATATCATTGTAACATCCTTAACCAACTCATTATTCCTGAGACTATCTCTTTCTCATTTACCTGCATATCTGCATGGAGATGGATACGTACTTATAGTAACTGACATTTCGGAATTGAAGAAAAGAGAAAATGAGCTCCATGAGTTAGTCAGCAAATTAGTACGCCACATTAAAGCATTACGGGCATTGCGTATCGATAGTATTAATGAAACTATAGATGTTGAAGCAAAAAGGAAAAGATTAGAGATTGCGAATAAACAACTGTATAAAGAAATCACCAAACTTAATAAGGTAGTAACAGAAATGAAGCTAAAGCTGAAAATGGCAGCGGGCAAATAGCTTATTCTGATCCCGTATTGTTTAGTGGACATTTCCATCGTAGCCCGGAGAAGATTTTAGCGGGAGAAATAATGGTTACCTGCTAACGGCTGCAGAAAATAGAAAATTCATCAAAAAAGTTTATAAAAATAACATAGGATTCATTTTAAATACTATATTTGTAAATATATTACAAAATAGACACTGAAATGATACTCGAAATACGTTTTAGTAACTTTTTCTCCATTAAGGATGAAGTCATACTGGACCTGAGAGCAGGCAACAGTAAATCACAGCACATGAAAGAACTGGAGAGTAATGTATTTGCTTACAAGGATGAGAAGATCCTTAAAGCTGTCGCTATCTATGGTGCCAACGCCTCCGGGAAGAGTAATATTATTAAAGCAATCAGGTTCTGCTGCAGTATGATACTCCAATCGCATCTAAATAACGAGAATGTAGTTTTTCTTTTCACTCCTTTTAAGTTCGAGGGATACTCCGAAAAACCGAGTACCTTTTCAATACGATTTGTCATTAATGGCATCGAATATGAGTATTCCTATTCGCTCACAAGAAAAATGATAAAGACCGAAAGCCTTTTTTACTACCCTAACGACAGGAGGGCAAAGGTATTTACTCGAGACGAGAGGATAGAAGGGGAAAAGAAAGATAAGTATTCATTCGGCTCCGGTATAAAGAGACCAATGGATGTAGCTGAAAACACCTCTGACAAGACTCTTTTCATCTCAAGGGCAAGCCAGATGGACAGAGAACTTGGTAAGGAGATCTTTAGGTTTTTCAATGAGCAGTTATTACTTGGATATACCGGATTTAATGCTCCAAATATAGAGTCTCTTATTGCTGATAACAAACAATCACTAATCGCAGCTCTACAGATTGCAGACAGCGATATAGTTGACATAAAAACAAGAAAAAGGACTGTGCCATTCAAAAGCGTAGATATACGCCTCCCTGCGTCTACAGCCACAGTAAACGATATACAGCAAGAAATGATCCAGGTCATAACCAATCACAAGGCTTCACCAGGAATTGCTTTTGATCTTGCATCGGAGGAATCGGCTGGGACAAAAAATCTCTTTATGATAATACTTTCTCTGTTCGATATAGTTAAGAACAACAAAATACTTCTTATTGATGAGATTGAGCTGAGCTTGCATTCACGCATTGTGGAATTTATTATCAAGTTATTCTACATTAGTCATTCAGCCCAGCTGATATTCACAACCCACAATACCAAGCTGCTTGACCTTGAAAAGATCAGAAAAGATCAGATTTACTTTGTTAACAAAAAACCTGATGCCTCCACAGATCTCTATTCTCTTTTTGACTATAAGGATTTTCGTGATACAATGGATGTTGAGAAAGCATACCTCCAGGGAAGGTTCGACGCTATACCGTTTGTAGATGATTCGATTGCAAACCTGAAATCGCTCATTCATGGCTAAAACTCACAGGCAGTCAAAAGGGAAGGTTATTAAGCCTACCTTTTATGTATTCTGCGAGGGCGAATCGGAAGAGACTTATGTTAGTTTTTTAAGGAGTAGGTATAGGGTACCCATACAGATAAAAACGAAAGTTGCTTCGACCAAGATAAGTCAAAAGTATGTAACCAACATTTTAAAAAAATTTCCCAGGCATGAGAAGGATAAAAATTTCCTGCTATATGATCTGGACCGATCTGATGTTGTCGAAAGACTTGCTTTAATTAAGGGTGGTATACTACTTGGTTCGAATCCATGTATTGAACTCTGGTTTATACTTCATACTTGCAATCATACAGCTGAAGCATCTTCCAGACAATGCGTGGAGCAACTACAGAGAATATGCAGAGGCTATGAGAAAGGATCTTTGTGTAGCAAACTCAGAACTGAACTTTCAACCGGGGAGGATGAAGCTATTAAGAGGGCAAAAAAATTAAAACCCTATAGTAATCCTTCCACGAGTGTATATTTTCTGCTGGAAGAGTTGAGGATGATTCTCTCCTGATGAACTTAAATCTCCCACTTATCCGCAACAGCACGAAGATGCTTCCTGGTTACCTTTATATAAGGTCTCATGCTCTTATAGTCGCTATGACCTAAATTCCCCGGCACACACGGGATGATCATTCCTTAAATCACACCGAAAGGGGTAAAGTTGACCATTAAAACGCCTTCTTTGTATTCGATTGGGTATTCAAATAAAAAGCAACTATGAAAATATATTTCATAACTGCTTCATTTACAAGGTGGAGATTACCGGAATCGAACCGGTGACCTTTTGACTGCCAGTCAAACGCTCTAGCCAACTGAGCTAAACCCCCGGTCAACGCGACAAATATATATTTTTTTCCGGGAAGTAGGATCATGTGGATAAAAAAAGGCGGAAGGATGAGGAGTCAGGAGTGAGGGGTGAGGAGAGAGGAGATTTAAGGAACAGAATTCTGAGTATTTAAAAATTCAGAGAGGATAGGGGAATGATTCAACAGACTTTCTTAATTTAGGAAGAAATAAAAAATATTGCCATGAATCTTTTCTTTACACCCGAAAGGTTAACATTAACAGCCATAGTACTACTGGTTGCTGCTATACCATCTTTTTCTCCGTCAGCCTTGTGCCAGGATGGTCCTGATAATATCTATGTTGTTCTCAGATCAGAAGGAGAACTGAAAATCGGGGAAATACTCATTAATTCCGAAAAGATAGGTCTTTATGAGAAATTTGAAGCAAGCTTCAGCCTTGAGGGCGATTGGGAGAATCCCTTTGATCCTGAACAGATCAAAGTAGATGCCAGGTTTTATTCTCCTGATGGAAAACAACTTCTTGTTCCCGGTTTTTTCTACCAGGAGTACCGTAATAATTCTTACAGGAGTATTGAAAAGGTGGGAAAACCTGAATGGAAGATCCGGTTTACGCCGGTTATGGAAGGGGAATACAAATTTGAAATAATTGCAAAAAACAAAGACAGGGAAATAATATCCCGGCAGAAAAGCTTTACAGGAGTCTCATTTAATGTCACACATGGATTCCTTAAGATCTCAAAAACGAATCCTCTCTATTTTGAATTTGAAGACGGACAGCCGTTTTTTGCTGTTGCCGTCGATAATGCTGTTAACAATTATTTCAACTACATGAAGATCTATCCCCGGTTTGCTGAGACCGGCGGTAATTATAACCGCCTCTTCATCATGTCGGGCGATCTGGACCTTGGCGAAGAGATAAGGCCCTCTGCGGGACCCGACAGGGGATTGGGCAAGATCAACCTCGATGCGTCATGGAAACTCGACAGGGTAATTGAGATGGGGGAGATGCTTGGAATATATCATCAGATGTGCATGACAAATCAGTATAATTTTAATCTTGGATGGAAGTATAATGTTTTTAATAAGGAAAACGGAGGTATACTTGAGTCTCCAAAAGAATACTTCACAAGTGAAGAGTCAATGAAGTATCTCGAAAAAAGGTTCAGGTATGTTATTGCGCGCTGGGGATATTCTACGGCAGTCTTTTCATGGAACTTGTGGAATGAGTACAGTGCCCAGCCGGGATTCGAAGTTAATGCAGCTGTTGCCTGGCATCAGCGCATGGCCAGGTATATCTCATTAATTGATCCATTCGGTCATGTTATTCATACAAATGACGGAAGACTTAATGGTGTAGATGAGATAAGTGCCCTGCCGGAAACGGAGATCATTACTACAAACACCTATGGCATAAAAAACATAGCCGATGTTTCTGAGGTTTGGACAAAGAAATTCATTACCCGGTTTAAGAAACCCTATATGCTTGCTGAATTTGGCATAGGGCACAGTAATCTACCACCGGGAGGTTATGGAGAAGTTGATCCTGAAAAGAGAATGATACATGATGGTTTGTGGAGCCCGTTGATGAGCGGCAGCGCCGGTACAGGTATGCCCTGGGAATGGATCTGGCTTGATAACCGGATAGTTTACACCTTCCTTAAAGCTGTATCAAAAGTAGTAGAAGATGTCCCATTCAGTAAGTATGATTGGACCCCTGTTTCTGTAACTTCATTTAAATTTAAAAAGTCACAACCTTCATACTATGCGGATGTTGTATTTGAGGGGTGGAACCCGACCGGCAATTATGGCATGCCGAAAGAGGCAGCTGAACAAAAAATTTTCAATATTACAGGCAATGGGAGGGTAGAGCCTAATGAATATCTGCATTCCCGGCTTGTCGACACTACCGGAAGAAAAAATTCACGCAGTGTTCCTTCAGTTGCGTTTAAGGTTGAATATCCTGTCAATGGTGAATTTGTCGTTTTTGCCAGCGATGTGAGGAATGTCAATCCTGTAGTAAAACTAAGAGTATCCGTCGATGGTAAAGAGGTATTGAACAAGGATCTGCTGCCGAAGCCGTTCCTCCAATACTTTCCTGTTAATGTTCCGGGGGGATCGCACACTATTATTGTTGAAAATGCGGGAGGAGGAAGTTTTCAGACTGCTTTCGAATTACGTAATTACAAGTTGAAGGAGGGACCGGATCTCGAGGTTAGAGGGCTTCAGTCGGATGACTATATTCTTCTCTGGATTAAAAATCAGAAATATACTCTTTTGCATGAACTTGCAGGTATCGGGTTTTCTCAGCAGCCTGAAGGTGTGCTGGAACTGAAAAATGTTGCTGACGGATCATGGATGGCTGAATGGGTGAATACAATCGATGCCAGGGTTTTAAAAACTGAACTTGTCCAAAGCAAAGGCGGCAGGATGATTCTGAATACCCCGGCAGTAAATGAGAGTATTGCTGTGAGGTTGTTACAAATCTGCGCCGGCGGAGTCGGTTTTTGAGTATTTTCTTTTCAGGTAAAGGTATACGGGTATACCGGCCAGGATAAGAGTCATGCCAATTGCGGCCTCGCGGGGACGCGTAATAATGGTATTGAAAAACAAACCGATACAGAAAAGCACAAATATCGCCGGTACAAAAGGATAGCCCCACACTTTGTAAGGACGGTGAACATCAGGCATCTTCCGCCTGAGGATGAATACTCCCAGCGATGTGGCCCCGTAAAATATAAAGACCGTAAAAATAAGCATGTCGGTGAGCTGATCGAAATTTCCGGAGAGGATCAGTACAGAAGCCCAAATACACTGCCACATAAGAGATTTCCCCGGAACATTGTTTTTATTTATTCTTCCTAAAGCCGGAAAGAATAGCTGGTCGCGCGCCATTGCATAGTATGGGCGGGCTCCGGTAAGAATCGAGGCATTGGTACAACTCAGAGTTGTTACGAGTATCAGGAGAGAAATAAAAAGGACTCCTCCTGTTCCCCAGAAACTCCTCACAGCCTCAACGGCTGCAATCTGATAACCTGAATCATTTATCTGAACAATTTCCGGAATCGGTAAAAGCATCAGATAGGTGAAGTTTACAATAAGATATATTGCTATCACAAGAAAGACTCCGATAACAATCCCTTTTGGAATATTGGTTGTCGGATTCTTAACCTCTCCGCCGATAAAACCAACGGAGACCCATCCCTGGTAGGCCCAGAATGCAGCCAGCATTGCTGTGATAAAGGAAGAAAAAGTCACTGTTGCTCCCGGCAGTGCAGGTACATTCATTAAATTTGACTCTCCCGAAGAAAGATTGCCTAGTCCGGCCAGAACAATGGTAAGCAAGCCTGCAAATACAATGAATATTATGGTTCTGCTTACACCGGCTCCGATTTTAAGTCCTGAAATGTTAAGATACGTCAGTATTATTATCAGCAGTATCGCTACAAGTTTAATTCTGAATTCCTGGAAGGGGTAGAAAATGCCTCCGATTGAAAAATCGTGCATTGAGGGAAGAATTTCAGGCAAAGGAATTATGCTGTTCAGGGAATGTGCAAAGACATAAGCGACTGAAGCAATTGCGGCACTCTGAATTGCCGTAAAGAGTGACCATCCGTATATAAAAGCGAAGAAACGGTTATATATTCTTTTTATGTAAACATATTCGCCCCCGGTATCTGCCAGCATCCCTGCAATCTCTGCATTGCCCAGGGCCCCGAACAGAGTAATTATGCCGGCTGCTGTCCAGGCCAGAAGTATCCATACTGAAGAATTGAGTTCGGCAGCCATAGGGGCAATTTTCTTATATACTCCTGAACCTAAGATGTTTGCAATCACAACAATTATGACGTAGCCGAGACCCAGCGTCCTGATCAGCATTCTCTGATTACCCATATAACAGCGCTATGAAGACATGGTTATTTTTAATTGTTTGCCCTGAACAAATGTGGTGAAAATATGATAATAATAAAACATGAGGTAACTGAGTTTTGGCGGAATGCCACTATTTTGTAATTTTGGCGTACTTTTTGAAAAGCGGATAATGAAACTGTTGATCCAAATAACCCGGCTGAATAGTGTTTGATAATATAAGAAACATATTTGATCTTGATGACCTGATCTTTGAAAACAGGAACAGGGAATATGGTGCATATCAGCTTCGGAAGAAATATAACCGGGTTGTAAGCGCAGGTATTATCATGGCAACTGCCCTGGCAGCCATGATAGTGATTTTGCCTTTTGCTTTTGCCGGCAGGACAGACCATGTTGTTTCCGGGAACCTTACATATATTCCTGTCCGGATGGAAAGTCTGGAACCACCCTCTGAAAGGGTTATTGTACCGCCTGCTCCGCCTCCGCCTGGTTCTGAACGTGTACAGGAAGTAGTTAAATATGTACCACCGGTTGTGGTTGATACAATTATGCCATCAGATGTAAAAACAGCTACCACAGATGATCTGATGGCTCAGACAACGAGAGAAGAGACAGATGCAATTGGGTTCGGATCGGATGAGGAAGCAATATCAGGTCAGGATGGTATCGAATCGGATGAGCCCTTTTTCCTTGTTGAGGTGATGCCTTCATTCAGGGGTGGAGATATAAATAAATTCAGAGAATGGGTGCAGAAAAGGACAAACTATCCCCAGGCTGCTATTGAAGCAGGGTTGCAGGGTAAAGTATACATGACATTCATTATTGAACCTGACGGTTCGGTAAGTAATGTAACAGTGGTTAAGGGGGTGGCTCCTTTAATTGATAATGAAGCTGTGAAAGCCATACAGGCATCTCCCAGGTGGAGTCCGGGACTTCAGAGAGGTCAGCCGGTACGGGTAAGATATTCCATGTGGCTTAATTTTGTTTTTTGAACAACTTAACATATATTGTCTGACACTATTTAACTTCTGATTCTTTGTTTTGATATTTTTATAACATTTTATACAATGAAATTATGAAAAGGATAATCCCGATTATAATCATTCTGACAATTCTGTTATCAGGATGCGGTTCATCAAAAAAACAGCTTACCAGAGGCAACTACGATGCCGCAATTGACAAGGCTGTAAAGGAATTGAGAAGAGACCGTAATGATGAGAAGCAGATTCAGATACTTTCCGAATCATATAGAGTTGCCAATGAACTTGACAATGAAAGGATCCGCTATCTTAAGATGGAAGGACGTGCCAACAGCTGGGATGAGATATACCAGATATATCAGTCACTCAGCTCCAGGCAGACACTTGTCAGAACTGTTACCCCGCTTAATCTTAACGGAACTCCTGTAGATTTTCCTTATGTGGATTACATAGCCGAAATGGTTGAAGCAAAACGTAAAGCCGCCGATTTCTATTTTGCTCATGGGAACCAGCTTATGGATGGGAAAATCAAAGATAATTACCGTCAGGCATACATGGAATTCATAAGGGCAAAACAGTATATGGGTGATTACCCTGGAATCGATAACAAAATTCAGGAATCAAAATTTATGGGAATGAGCAGGGTATTTGTATCTGTTCAGAACACTTCGATAATTAAATTCCCCCCTGAGTTTGAACAGGACCTGCTGGCTCTTGACCTCCCGGCTCTCAACTCAGAATGGGTTGAATATCATACCCAGAATCTCAATAACAATACCGAATATGATTATTTTATAAATGTGAATGTGAAGAATGTGGGAGTATCTCCCGATCAGACGATGCAGAAAGATTCGGTTGTAAAGAAAAACGTAGAAGATGGCTTTGATTATGTACTTGATAAGAAAGGTAATGTAATGAGAGATTCGCTTGGCAATGACATCAAGACAAAAAGATATAAGACCCTCCAATGTGCACTTGTGGAAACTTATCAGTCAAAGGCATGCAGGATAGACGGAGATGTGGAGGTGATACAGGTTAACCCAAATAAATTGCTCAAGAAGGACCCGATAGGAGCCCGCTCAACCTTTGAAAATGTGTCAGCAAGGGCCCTGGGCGATATTCAGGCTCTTACACCTGAACTGTTGGAAAGAACTAAAAAACTGCAAGTTCCCTTCCCGGGCGACCTTGATATGGTTATGATGTGTTCGGAGAATCTGAAATTGGCGATAAGAGGAGCAATACAGAGTAACAGGAGGTATATAAATTAGGCACAGGGCACAGGGCACAGGGCGCAGGGCGCAGGGCGAAAGGCGACAGAAAGACGGCAGGTTGATGATAGAGACAATAAAACCACTCGAAAAAGCAGTACTTGTTGGAATAATATATCCTGGTCAGGACGAACGAGAGGTTGATGATTTTCTGGATGAGCTTGCTTTTCTGACTGAAACAGCTGGTGCCGGGCCGCTTAAAAGGTTTACCCAGAAACTGGATACTCCTAATCCCAGAACATTTGTCGGATCAGGTAAAATTGAAGAGATTGCTCTGTTCGTTAAGGATAATAATGTTGATTTAGCCATATTTGATGATGAGCTCTCTCCGAGCCAGCTGAGAAATATTGAAAAGGAACTGGGATGCCGAATCCTTGACCGTACAAACCTTATACTTGATATCTTTGCCCAGCGGGCACGCACTTCACATGCCAGAACACAGGTGGAGCTGGCCCAGTATCAGTATCTTCTTCCCCGTCTTACAGGTTTATGGACTCACCTCGAACGGCAACGCGGAGGAATAGGACTAAGGGGCCCCGGAGAGACAGAAATTGAGACTGACAGGAGGATTATCAGGGACAGGATAGCCTTGCTTAAGACACAGCTCAAAAAGATTGATACCCAGATGGCAACACAGCGTAAAAGCCGGGGCAAGCTTGTAAGGGTTGCATTAGTGGGTTATACCAATGTGGGCAAATCAACAATAATGAACCTGCTTAGTAAGTCGGAAGTCTTTGCGGAAAACAAGCTTTTTGCAACACTCGATACCACGGTTCGCAAAGTTGTAATCGGGAATCTGCCTTTTCTGCTTTCAGACACAGTAGGTTTCATCAGAAAGCTGCCCCATGACCTGGTTGAATCATTCAAATCAACTCTCGATGAAGTGAGGGAATCAGATCTGCTGCTGCATATAGTTGATATCTCACATTCCAGCTTTGAAGAACAGATTCATGTAGTGAATGAAACTCTGAAGGAACTTGGATCGGCCAGTAAACCAGTGATAGTAATTTTCAATAAAACAGATGCCTTTACATATATGGCCAAAGATGAATATGACCTTACCCCGGTAATGAGGGAGAACTATTCATTGCCGGACCTTAAGAAGACATGGATGGGCAACAATGAGAATCAGAAAAGTGTATTCATATCGGCAAAGACTAAGGAAAATGTTGAAGAGCTACGTACCCTGCTGTACGAAGAGGTAAAGAAGATCCACGTCCGGAGATATCCTTATAACGAATTGCTTTACGAGACATTATAAACTCACTCCCCTATAGCCGTCAACTTAAAGAGCCTGAAAAAGGTTTTATAAGGAGTGTCAATAAAAGCAAACGGATTTAAAGATTAAGATGCAGTTTGGTCATTAAAGTTTGGGGGTGTTGAAAAAGTCGACCTTCTCCAATTCACCCCTAAATCCCCCAGGGGGGACTTATTGAAATCCAAGAAGTTATAAAGCCCCCCTTGGGGGGTTTGGGGGTAGAAATAGACTTTTTCAACAGCCCCAAAATGCCAGAGAAAAACTGAATTTTCCTAGTACAGCTTATTTGCTGCCATATACTCCGCGATCTGAACTGCATTTGTAGCAGCGCCTTTTCTTATATTATCTGAAACGATCCAGATATTAAGACATTTCTCTTTCGACAGGTCTCTTCTTATCCTTCCCACAAAAACCTCATCCCTGTTATGTGCCATCAGGGGCATTGGGTATTCATTCATGGAAGGGTTGTCGTAAACCACTACACCGGGGAACCCGTTGATGAGCTTTTTCACATCATCAATGTCAAATTCTTTTTCAAATTCAATATTTACGGCTTCAGAGTGTCCTCCTACTACCGGGATCCTTACAACAGTTGCTGTAACCATAATGGTCTGATCTTCCAGTATTTTTCGTGTTTCATCAATCAGTTTCTGCTCTTCGCTGGTGTAACCGTCAGGCTGAAACGATCCGCCATGAGGGAAACAGTTCTTGTCAATGGGATGAGCATACACCATATCTCCTTTTTTCCCGGCTCTTTCATTCTCCATCTGAGCCACAGCTTTTACTCCTGTGCCGGTAACAGACTGGTATGTAGCAACAACGAGTCTTTTTATGCGGTATTTCCTGTGAAGTGGAGCAAGAGCCATTACCATCTGAATAGTTGAACAGTTCGGATTGGCAATTATACGGTCACCTTTTTTAATAACATGACTGTTTATTTCCGGCACTATCAGAGGAACCTCTTTGTACATGCGCCAGAATGACGAATTATCGATAACAACTGTCCCGTTCTTTGCAAATTCGGGAGCCCATTCCTTTGATATTGTTGCACCTGCAGAAAATATCGCAAAATCAGGTTTTGCATCAACTGCCTCCCTGACGCTTACTACCTTTACAGCCTTTCCCCTGAACATAATCTCTTTACCGACCGACTTTTCCGAAGCGGCAGGAATAAGTAGTGTTACAGGGAAATTTCTCTCCTCGAGTACTTTGATCATTGTCTGGCCGACCATCCCGGTGGCACCCACAACAGCTGTTTTCATGATGGTAATTTGTTTGAAATGATTGAAATATTTATTAACTTTACTCTATTGTTATGAGCGTCAAAATTAGCTTTTTTTTCAATTCGTCGCGCTGCATGAAAAAAGTAATTTTGTTGTTTATTTTGTTGCCATACCTGGCATCAGGACAGGTTTTTGACGGCTTTGAATCGGGATTCCCGGGAAACTGGGAGCAGAGCAGCCCGTATCGGTGGTCGTCCGACTCGGCAGGAGCCCTGTCAGGAAAGTACTCCCTGCACCATATTTACGATAACCCCAATGCCGGAACAGACCTTATTGGAATTCCTGTTCCCAATTTTCATCCTGATGAAGGCGTTACAACCTGGTCATTTGTGCTGCGACATGGATACGATCCTTCCTCTTCAAATAACTGGTCAGTATTCCTGTTCTCAGATGCCCGGCCTTCTTCAATACCCGCTGATGGTAATACAAATGGATTCGCAGTAGGCGTTAATCTTACCGGATATGATGATACTCTCCGGCTATGGAAGGTTAAAGGAAACCTTCTGACACCTGTTGTCAATTCAGGTGTAAACTGGCAGACAGACGTTGGAACAACAAACATAGTCAGAATAGAGGTGGAAAGATATCCTGATGGCAGATGGGTTCTTTCTCTGTACCGGAATAACGGAGACTTAATCACAACCAGCTATGGTATTGAACCTGAATTATCTGAATCAACATGGTTTGTGATATTCTACAGGTACTCATCGAGCCGCGACCGTCTTCTGTGGATTGATGATATAAGCATTGAAGGTACGTTTTATGCAGATACAACTCCTCCTGCAGTAACAAAATACAGGATCACCGGAAAACAATCGGTTGAGATAACACTAAATGAATATCCTGGTGAACAGTTCAGCAGTATTGATAACTTTTATCTTAATTCAGTTGATAATAAGCCATTTTCCGTTGTAAATAAAAATGATCAGGTATTTGTATTGAAATTCGCTGATGAATTCATTAACAAGACATTGAATAAATTGAATATCAGGCATATATGTGATGAGAACGGGAACGTGAGTCAGGATACAATGATTAGTTTTACTCCGGTTTGGGCAGAGAGAGGCGATATAATTATTTCTGAGATAATGGCCGACCCCCTTCCCTCTGTTTCACTTCCGGGAAGGGAGTACCTTGAGATAACAAACAGGACTGAATTCTCATATAATCTTGAAAACTGGAAGCTTATTTCCGGAGATCAGATTATCATTTTTCCTCCTGTAAATATAGGCCCTTCAGAGATTAAGATTATCAGTTCCTTACAGGACACTATGTTATTCAGAGAGTTTGGACAGACAATCGGGTTGAAGCAATTCCCGGCACTTACTGATGGGGGAAAACTTTTATGCCTGAGTGATACATCATCCTCTATGATTCATGGTGTTGATTACTCAGCGAATTGGTATGGCAATGATCTGAAATCGAAGGGAGGGTGGTCGCTTGAGATGATTGACGCATCATATCCGTTTCATTACGAAGAAAACTGGACAGCTTCAGTCTCGAGGAAAGGAGGAACACCAGGCATGGTTAACTCAGTTTCGCGTGTAAACAGAGATATGCTGTTTAATGGTATTCTGAATGTTTTCCCTGCTGAAAGTACCATAATTACCTGCAGATTCTCTGAACCGGTTTCTGGTTTTTACGGCAACGGGAAAAGCTTTATTCAGGAAGGTCCGGTTATCGAAAATGTTTATCCTGCTGATCTCTTATTCCGTGAATTCAGAATAAAGCTGTCAGCTCCACTGAATTTCGGGAGCAGTTATATAATTGATTTTCCGGATAATATTACAGATTTTGCAGGAAACAAAATGGAGAGATCGTCTTTTGCATTTGGATTGGCAGAATCCCCTTCGGCAGGTGAGATATTGTTTAATGAGCTGCTTTTCAATCCTGTTCCGGGTGATCCTGATTACATTGAATTTTACAATTGTTCAGACAGGATTATTGATGCCTCAAGACTTCATCTTGTTTCAGTAAACGGTGCAATGGCTGATACCTCCGATCTGGTCCCTGTTTCGCAGGAGAAAAGATGCATCATGCCCGGAACATATTTTGCCGTAACATCCGACAGGCAGAAAATCATCGACAGATATGCATCTTCTGTTCCTGAAAGTCTGTTTGAAATATCATCTCTTCCTTCAATGTCTGATAATGAGGGATTGCTTATACTGTTCAACAGCGAGCTGGATGTTATTGATAAAGTTTCATACAGTGAAGACATGCATAATCCCCTTCTCTCCGGTTTTGAAGGGATAGCACTTGAAAAAACAGGAAAATGCAATTTGTCGCGAGAGACTGCCAGCTGGCATTCTGCAACTGAAATTTCAGGATGGGGTACCCCGGGTGGTCCGAATTCTGTATATGCTGAACTATTAGGTCAGACAGATAAGATGAGCCTTTCATCAACTAAGATTACACCTGACAATGACGGGTATGAAGATTTTCTGTCAATAAGCATTTCACTAACTGGAAATGCTAATGCAGTGTCTGTATCGGTGTTTGATGAGGCAGGAGGTTTTGTAAAAAAGATTGCGTCGAATATGCTTACCGGAGCTGAAGCGACATTTTTATGGGATGGTACGGCTGATGACGGCTCTCCGGTTAATTCAGGGATCTATATAATCCTTATCAATCTGTTTGATGATAAGGGAAAAACGGAAAGGTGGAAAAAAGTGTGTACAGTATTAAGGTAGTATTAAATCAATTGCCGTTGGCTTTAGCCAACGGTAATGTAAAGATATTTAGTGAGTTGGCAGAGATTTTATAGTGATTTTATCATCTCTGTCATAATGGTTGTCATGCGTGATTCTGTTTTTTCGGCCTCAATCTGGACTGATTCGTGGGTAACATATTCTATCTTCCCTTCAATTCCCAGATCGGTAATTACACTTACTGCAAAGCATGGAAGGTTCATATGCCTGGCAACAATTACCTCAGGGGTAGTTGACATGCCAACTGCGTCTGCACCAATAATCCTGAAATATCTGTATTCGGCAGGAGTTTCAAAAGTGGGTCCGCTGGTTGCCAGATATACACCTTTATGTATCCTTATTTTATTTTCACCTGCAATAATCAGGGCTTTCTTTATAAGGTATTTGTCGTATGCCTCGCCCATATCGGGGAATCGTACGCCAATCCTGTCATCGTTCTGCCCTAGAAGCGGATTAGGGAGAAGGTTAATATGGTCGGTTATTACCATAATATCTCCTATCTGAAATTCCGGGTTAACACCGCCAGCTGCATTCGACAGAAACAGGCATTTGATTCCGAGGTACTTCAGGATTCTCACCGGGAATGAAACCTGCTCCGGGCCATAACCTTCATAATAGTGAAACCTGCCTTTCATTGCAACTATCTTTCTTCCTCCGAAATCACCATAAATAAGTTTCCCATCATGCCCTTCAACTGTAGATACCGGGAAGTTGGGAATGTTCCTGTAATCAATCTCAATACAGTTTTTCATCCTTGCTGTAAGTCCGCCAAGTCCGGTGCCCAGTATTATACCTGCATCAGGATCAATGATCCCTTCAGATCTCAGAAACTCTGTTGTTTCGTTTATTTTTTCTAACATATTCGATTATAAGTTTATTAAATTCAGCAGTGTCGTCATTCAAAAAACAGATTCCGACAGGGATGTAATAAAATGCCGACCTTATGGGCTCAGCAATATTAGTAAATTCCTTTAGCCTCACAGAGTCTTTTTCTGTTGTTAAGACAAATTTCAAAGCTGTTTTAAGCTGATCGAATGCATTATAAACTGCATTCAGGTCTTTTTCCCGGAATGTATAGTGATCGGGATAGCGAAGATGTATTATCTCTCCGGCAGTCTCCTGAAAATATTCCTTCAGGGGGATTGGATTTGCAATTCCTGTGATGAGGACGACACCTGTTCCGTTAAGCTTTTTGAGGTCAGGAATTGAACCTGATGATTCTTTTCTGTCAAAAAGCGGTACCGGCGGATTATATTTTATTGATGTAAAATAGAGGTTTTGATAAGGAGCTTTGTTTATCTCCTTCACAATAAGTCTTCTTTGTATCGGATTTATATTAAAAGGAGATTTTGTGATCAGTATTATATCTGCCCTCCTCATATTTGAAATACTCTCTCTGAGATTTCCATAAGGAAGCATGTGGTCACTGATTACCGGCCTGTTAAAATCTGACAGAAGTATCGAAAACCCCGGTGTGATCCTGCGGTGCTGAAATGCATCGTCAAGAATTATTACTTCTGTTTCAGGATGTAATTCCATGATTCTCCTGACCCCTTTAACCCGGTTTCTGTCAACAGCCACCAGAACATCGGGGTATTTCCGCGATATCTGTAATGGTTCATCACCTGATTCAGCTACAGTTGATGATGTTGTCACCACCCTGAAACCACTGCTGGTCCTCTTATATCCCCTGCTGAGTACCGCTACTTTGAAATTCTCTCGGAGCAATCCGGCCAGGTATTCAGCATGAGGGGTTTTCCCTGTTCCTCCTACAGTAATGTTTCCTACACATATTACAGGTAAACGGAATTCAACAGAAGGTAATATCCCGGTATTATAGAGAAAATTCCTGATGACGGTAACCAGTCCGTAGATTAACGAAAGAGGATATAGAAGTATCCTGCCGTTTCCCATTTTTCAGCGGATATCAATGAAATATGGAAGCAGGGCCTGTATACCTGTGAGATCTTTCAATTCCATCAGCCTGTTGTAATATTCCACCGATTCACCAAGCTCTTTTCTAAGCAGACTCATGCGAACATCTTCGCTCAGCTGTGTTAACAGTCTGGTATAAGGATCCTCAAGTTGCGGAAGTTCCCTGATTTTATATTTGTCGATACCTGCCAGCTGTGCGGCTCCGGTTATTGCATCATTCAGTCCACCCATCTCATCTACCAGTCCTATCTTCATAGCTCTGGTTCCGCTCCATACTCTTCCCTGTCCGATATTGTCGACAGCATCGAAAGAAATTTTCCTTCCATCAGCTACTTTACTGACGAAATCACTGTACACCTTCTCAATGCTCATCTGCATTATCTCTTTTTCATAGCTGTTCATCGGCCGGAAGATTGAGGGGAAATCGGAATTCTTATTTGTGTTTACGGTCTCAGTTGAGAGGCCCAGTTTTTTCTCGAAGAGAGTTCTTGCATTGGGAAGCAGTCCGAATACTCCAATTGAACCCGAGATCGTTGCAGGACTTGCATATATTTTTGTTGCCGGGGCTGAGATATAATATCCACCGGATGCGGCATAATTCCCCATTGATATTACTACTGGTTTGACTTTTTCGGCTAGCATAAGTTCCCGCCAGATAATATCCGATGCAATTGCATTACCGCCGGGGGAGTTAACTCGCAGTACAATTGCCTTAACTGCAGTGTCGAGCCTTTCTTTCCTTATTACTTCGGCATAATGCCTGCCTCCGATATTTGTCTCATTTCCTTTGCCTGCAACAATATTCCCTTCGGCGTATATTACAGAGATCCTGTTTTTGGAGGTAAAGACTTTTGCGGGATCCGGTACTTTGACATATCTGGTCATTTTTACAAGTTTCAGCTCCTTCTCTTTCTCAATGCCTGCAAGCGCTTTGAGAGTGTCAATCAGTTCATCCCTGTACATAAGTCCGTCAACCAGATTATTTTCATAAGCGAGGGTAGCAAGATTGCCTGTCAGGTTATCGGCATCCTGGCGAAGCTTTTCTACAGGAATCTCCCTGGCTTCAGAGACAGTCTCAATTACATGTTCCCATATTGATCCTGTGTAGTCTTTTATCTGCTCCCTGTTCTCCTCGCTGAGTTTATCGAGAATGAATGGTTCAACAGCTCCCTTGAATTTGCCATGCCTGGTTACCTGGACATCAATACCCAGTTTTTCCAGTGCATTTTTGAAGAACATTACTTCGCTGCTGAGTCCTTTGAATTCAACCATTGATCCGGGACTGACGTATATCTTATCGGCAGCTGTTGACAGATAGTAGCATTGTTGTGTGAGTATGTAATCGGCATAGGAGATGACAAATTTACCCGAATCCCTGAATTCCATCAGAGCTTTGCGTATCTCGCCTGTTGTTGCCCAGCCTGAGGGAAGAAGTCCGTTCTCAATAAGGATTCCTTTGATTTTCCTGTCTGCAGATGCTTTTTGAATATTCCGGAGTATTTCATTCAGACCTACCGACGGGGTGAATGTCATATCCATCAGATCGAGTCCCTGAAATGGATTTTTAGTTCCCCTGTCAGGTATAATGACTCCGGCATTCAGCACAAGTATGGAATTTTCGCTTACAGATACAGGTTTATCGCCTGATGCAACAAGAGCGCTCAGTGCTGCAATCATTATAATGAAAAAAAGTATAGATGTGATTATTATCCCGGTTATAGTTGCAAATGTATATTTCAGAAAGTTTTTCATGTGAAGGAGGTTTATTAATTGGGTTTCAAATATATAAAAAACTATATTATTCTGTAAAGGTACGCATGTATTTAATACTTTTGTATTATGATTGAAATGGCAATGAGACAAGTATTTCTGGGCATTGGGTCAAATCTGGGGAACAGGGAAGAGAACCTGAAAAATGCTCTCTGCAGGATCGGGGAGGAGATTGGCAGTATTTTAATTTCATCATCAGTTTATGAGACCGAACCATGGGGGTTCGATGCTGATAATCAGTTCCTTAATATGGTGATAAAGATTGAAACAAAGCTTATACCACCTGATCTTCTTGATGCATTGCTTGAAATCGAAAGATCAATGGGAAGAGTAAGAGATAAGAAGCAGTATTCATCACGTGTGATAGATATTGATATTCTGTTTTATGAAGATCACGTCATAGCTTACCATAAACTGAGAATACCTCATCCATATATTCCTGATCGCCGGTTTGTTCTTGTGCCTCTTATTGAAATCGCACCTGATTTTATTCATCCTGTATTTCATAAATCTGTTAAGGAACTACTCTGTTCATGCAGTGATAATTCTGCAGTCAGAATTGTAACAGATTATTCGGATGACCGTTAACCTCACTCCTTCCGCCTTTCGCCTTTCGCCTGATATCATATCAACCCGTTATCCGCAAAACTGTAGTAGTCCTTATCCGAGATTATCAGGTGATCGAGAAGTTGTATATCCATAAGGTTTCCGGCATCCTTTATTTTCTGGGTGATCTTCGAATCTGACTCACTGGGATTGAGATTCCCTGAGGGATGATTATGACAGACTATGATACCCGATGCAAGATATTCGATTGCCTTTTTCATAACAAGTCTGACATCTGTAACAGTTCCGCTTATGCCACCCTGGCTGAGTTTCATCCTGTTTATGACCCTGTTTGACCTGTTGAGGAACAGGATCCAGAACTCTTCATGTAGCAGGTCCGACAGCAGTGGTTGGAATATATCAGCAACATCCTTTGAGCATTTTATCTGTGGTACATCAGGCACTTCAGCAAGTTTTCGCCTGCGTCCCAGTTCAAGCGCCGCAGCTATGGTCACAGCACGGGCAGTTCCTATGCCATGTAGTTTTTTCAGATCATTAATCGATAGTTTTCCAAGGCTGTTGAGATTATTGTTTACTATGCCGAGTAATTCACGGCCAAGGTCAACTGCCGATTTATGCCTTGTACCTGAACTGATAAGGATTGCAAGCAATTCAGCATCACTCAGACTGGCTGTTCCTTTCTGAATAAGCTTCTCCCTGGGCCTGTCCTCGACAGCCCACTCTGTAATTTTGATTGACATTTTAGCACGAGTTTGAAATGTCTGTGCAAGATAATAAAAAAAGGCCGTCCACCAACCTGGGGACAGCCTCTTTTAATATTATAAATTCTTATAAGCTGTTAACGTGCTTTACAAGTGAAGACTTAAGGTTGGAGGCCTTTTTCTCCTGTTTTGAGCGGTTTATAGTCCCATGAAAACATAACTATTTGATAAGTAGCAAATAAGAGAATTATTTATTGTAAATTTGGGTGTCTCTCCATTCTTGATAAAACGAATTTGAGAGATT